>ERZ1090869.182-NODE-182-length-35003-cov-12.790431_pt1 | contig 35003 bp, 49 predicted proteins | sample MGYA00478474_ERZ1090869 | MGnify/ENA primary metagenome ERZ1090869 (study PRJEB33644, sample SAMEA5815748) | chicken gut metagenome | biome: Chicken; feature: Gastrointestinal Tract; material: Caecum | place: Ireland | collected 2019-01-01 | study: A study of the... | reverse complement strand
TGAAATGTCCGAAATGTGGGTGTGAAAATTGTCAGGTCACCACTGAAACAACTTCAAAAGGAAAGGATTTTTCTGTAGGAAAAGGATGCTGCGGGGCGCTTCTTTTAGGTCCGATCGGTATTCTTTGCGGAGCCTGTGGAAAAGGAAAACAGATTAATTCGACCACGTATTGGGTATGTCCCCAATGTGGGAATAAATTTAAGGCATGACTAAGGCCGATCAACGCTGGATATGGTGGATGGAATTTTCAAAAAAGTATTGCCATTGCCACCAGATGCCTGAAAGGAGTTTTTTTATTAAAGGGTATCAATTTCCCTTATGCGCGCGGTGCACGGGAATCGCGATAGGACATTTTTTTGCTTTTATGATTGCTCCTTTTCACACTTTTAAGCTATCAATCGTGGTACTAGCGTTGCCACTGGCACTTGACGGAACAATACAATATTTTACCCCTTACGAATCCAGCAATACAAAACGAGTTATATCTGGATTTTTATATGGCTTTGCTTTTACATCAATTATGTGTTTGTGCATAAAACGTATTTTTCGCAAAATTTTTTAACTCATCCATCAGGTCATACCAATAATACATAAAATGTCCGCAAAAAAGGCCCCTGCCCTAGCAGGGAGCCAATCCACCTTGACAATAATATACTTACCCGGGCAGCCGGGGGACGTGCTCCAGCCCGTTCCGAAATCCTGCGGAAAGGGGTGGTAATTATGAGTACATATGAAGAATTGCAATTAATTACATCTGTAGCAATGCTCATTGTTGCAATCCTGACTTATACCCATAAAAAATAGCCGTCCTGCCCTGACAAGCCGACGACTATTTTTTAGTTGAGCTTCGCCGGGACGGGTGAGGTGCATTCACCTTCCGGCTGTCCTGTTAAGTATATTATATGTCAAATCCCGTTAAATGTCAAATGACAAAAACCGGCTCTCCGCGCCAACGGAGAACCGGCCTGATCACTCCGGTGCCAACCGGAGCAGCACCCCGAAGAAGTGCTCTAAAATCCGATTTCTATTGTACCATCTTCGGGGGACAGTCGCAATCAGAACATTTGTGCGGCTGTTATTTTTGTACCCAAAAAGGAGGATAAGATTATGGCGAAAACCCCGAAGAAGAAAAAGAATCAGCTGCCCAGTGGCAGCTATCGTGTGCAGGTGTACGACTACACCGACGTGAATGGAAAAAAACACTACAAATCCTTTACCGCTTCCTCAAAAAAACTGGCTCAGCTGGCCGCCGCAGAATGGCAGACCGGCAAATCAAATCAGCAAACTACGCCTGAAAACTTAACTGTTTACGAGGCAATAAGGCGATATATGGAAGTTAAAAATGGAGTTTTAAGCCCGTCTACCATGAGAGGTTACAAAAGTCTTCACGAACAATATTTCAAGGGTCCTCTCGGGCTCACACGTCTTCCGGATCTCAGCAATACTGCGATTCAGATATGGATCTCTGATCTGGCAGTGAAGCTGACTCCGAAAACTGTACGGAATGCCTACGGGCTGCTATCCGCAACATTGGAAATGTTTGCTCCTGACTTCCGTCTGAACGCCACCCTCCCGGCCAGGCAAAAACCGGAGCTCTACTGTCCCAATGATAATGACATAAAAAATCTTCTTGATCATATCAAAGGAACAGAACTGGAAATTGCTGTATTACTTGCCGCCTTTGGTCCGCTCAGGCGGGGAGAAATATGTGCGCTGGACACCGATGATATTCATGGCAATATCATCACAGTATCAAAAAACATGGTATTGGGTCCAGATAAGGATTGGATCATCAAGCAGCCCAAAACCTACAGCGGCTACCGTGAAATTGAAATGCCGGATGTTGTTATACAGCGATTATCCGGATGTTGTGGGAGAATCATCCACTGTACTCCCAATCAGCTTACCGGCAAATTTCAAAGGGCTATAAAAGCTACTAAGCTGCCCCACTTCCGCTTTCATGATCTGAGACATTATTCGGCGTCGATCATGCACGCCATCGGTGTTCCTGATCAGTATATCCTGCAGAGAGGAGGATGGTCCAGCGACAATATCTTAAAGGGTGTGTACAGAAATGTTATTGATCTGGAAGCCAGAAAACAGAATCGAAAAATATTAGATCATTTTGAAAAAGTATCACACGATGTATCACACGAAGCCTGAAAAGCCGCGTAAATACAAGGTTTTATTGCGGGTTCGAATCCCGTATGCTCCACTTGAGAGAAACCTTGTATTTATGCGAAAAACCGCATAGATACGAGGTTTTTTAGTGATTTGAGAGGAAAAACCGGAAACCGGAATGTATAAAAAAACAGCCTGATTTCCGGTAAAATATCACACGAGTATCACACGAAAATCACACGAATTTTTCTCCGAAGATGGTATTTAAAGAAGTCCCGTAAATTGCTGCCGGACTTCTTTTTTAAATCACATACCTGTGGTTCTCAAAGTCGTACCGCTCTGCGATCCGAAGCTCCCCGCGGGCATCGGTGATCATACACTGCCCTTCATGAATACCGGCATCCGGGCACAGGAAATACCACTCTCCCGCCGGATCCTGCTGGTATCCGGTCAGCATGTAACCCTCAGAGTCAAACAGATACCAGCCGGATGTGCCACCGGTGGCCTCTGTAAGCCAATACCAGCCGTTGGACGCCCAGGATCCGTCTGCGTACTGGTACCACCAGCGCCGGCCGTCCGCAGCCCGTTTGAAGCCCTCTGTATAAACCGGATCCACGCTGTAGTCAATGTCACAGAGCTTCAGGACCTTCTTCCAGGCGGTATCTTTCACTTTGGATTTAATTGTTCCGTAGTTGATGCCCTTGGCCTCGATGCAGTAGCCATTTCCGACGTATATGCCGATATGGCCGGGCTTCCAGATCGCCCAGCCGATCATGGACTCGTCGAGAGCCCCAATGGCCACCCGCTCATCCGCTGTGTCGTGATAGTTATAGCTTCCCCGGACGATGCCGGTGTACCAGCTGATTAGGCCGCTGCAGTCGGTGCAGCGCTGGCCGATAAACTTCCGGGCCTTATTAGTATAACTGCTGGTATACATGGATGGATTCTGCTTCTTCAAAACCTGCAGGCGTTCCTCCGTCAGTACCTCGCCCTTTGCTCCGTATACGTAGGGCGTTCCGATTTTACTCTCGCAGAACGCCGCCAGGCCGGCGGCTTTTCTTTTATCTGACATATTACCTCCTAAAACGAAATAAGGCCCAGGATCGCTCCCAGGCCTGTAATATTGCTGCACCGGTCTTATTTCTTCGGACGGATATCTCCATTCTTGTCAGCGTACCATCCGGAATGAATGGTTACCTTTCCGGTCTCCTCGTGAAAATCAATGCCGAATGCGGGGCCTTCGTACTGAGCTGCAAATTCAGCAAAGGTATTGGTGCGGATGGCTGCCTTCAACTTCTCCTCAATAGCGGGAATGTCCTTTACATTGATCGGTTTCCAATTCTTCATAGTCTGTTCTCCTTTTTTCATTTTATGGTTTGGTTTTGGAGTTGGCCCGCAGGCCGCCGGGATACCGCCCGGCCCGGAGATGGGGGATCACCTCCTTAATCTGCTGTTACCTCCGGGATTCCAGCGATGGACGTCGCCACCGACAGGATCCCGGCCAGAACGGACGCAGACGCTACCATCTGCCAGTTGACGTCACCCATGACCGCCGCGGTGCCAATGGTGGCCACGAATGTCTGCGCCATGGTTTTGACCGCCCTGACAGCGGCCGCCTTAACCCACTTTACAGTGTCTACACTGGGTTTCCATACACAGTTCTTTAACATAATTTTCACCTCCTATTTAAAAAATAAGGCTGCTGCCGCCCCGGCAACCGCCCCTAAAAGTGCATCCACCAACCCGTCCCAACGTTTCCCTGGCTTAGCTTTTAGTGCCGCCACATCCTCGTTTAACTGTTTGATGGATTCGTTCATATGCTTGATTTCTTCCGTTTGCCTGGCCATTTCCAGGGCCAGGCCGTGAACGGCGTCCACGATCCGCTCCACGTCGTCCATCCGATGTTTCAGGGAGGCGATCTCGTGCCGGTATCCTTCAAGGGCCTTTGCAATATCTTCATCTGTCACAGTCTTTCACCTCCTCATAATCTATACCGTGGGCGCTCCTCACCCCACCACAAATACCGCAACCAGTCATCCAGTACGATCCCGGCCAATGAAACAGGCAACCACAGCAAAAAATACTGCGGACACACCTGCCCCAGGATGTTGCCTGGCATCCCGCTGTAGTCCCAGACATCCCACCCCAGCCACAGATTGACAATGCAGCCGGTCAGGAACTCCAGGCACGTAATTATGCAGGCCCCCAGGAGCATCTGCTGCCACAGCGACATCTCCCAAGATAACACTTCATTGATCAGGCCCAGCACCAGAAAACACAGCCCTCCCAGTATAAACATGGTCCAATGACTGTATCCCCGCCATACCATCTCGATCAGGACATACAACAGGCCCCCGGTGATCCCCAGGGCTATGTATTTACGTCTCAGTCGTCTCTGCATCCGCGCTCTCCTCTCCCACCTCTGTAGCGGCCATATCTGCTATCTCTTTAAGATACGCTTTCAGGACCTCACTCTGGTATTCCTCCGGCACATCCGCACCGTAATAAATCGCCTGCACGTCCTCAGCCGTCTCACAGGCCGCGATCCACATATTGAGAGCATTGCAGTAGGTAGTATGGTAGCTCACATGCCACAGTGCTGCCGCGATGATAGCCTGCATATCTGCGGCGCTGTAGTATCGGCAGGGCTGACCATCCGCATGATATTCCAGCTGATCCGCTCCAACGGAAAGTTGCGCTTGCTTTCCGAAGAGGTTGATCTGGTCATGTTCTGTCAGAGCAAAGTGTTCTGTGGTGCCGTCCGCCAGGGTGACCGATACACCCTTGTAGATGATCGCTTCACAGGCAGCAGAAATTTCCTTACGCTTAGCAGCTTGAAGCTCCTCCAGCGTTGGCTCATACGGTTCTGCCGGCAGCTCTCCCGGATCCTCCGGAGGCGTGTAGACGCTGCCATCATTGGACAAGTAGATGATCTGCCCCTCATTACGATAGACCGTGCTGTATCCCGTGATCTGACCAGCCTCTACCCCGCCAGCGGTGTAAATGGTAATGTCCCCCCATACAGCAGGGATGTCGCTGGAAAAGCAGATCCGGAGCACATGGGGCTGGACCTGCGCGACGCTGTCTATCTCATACAGCTGATCATTGATCTTAATTTTTTCTTTGCTCATATTCCTTTCCTTCTTTCTTTTTAATATATCGCTATTTAATCAGGAGCTCTTAGGGAAATAAAGGCTAGCCGTAAGTCAAAAATACCCCCGGTGTTTGATGCTACTCGCACAAAATCATTTTGGTGGACGGAAACCATCCCGGTGGTATTCCAGTTTGCCTTTAACCCGCAAGCGATCGGAATCACTAGCTGAGTCCTAGTTGGAAGATCACCATTTTCGACGAGCGAAAATCCATAAGCATATCCCCAGCTTGATCCGCCGGCCGATGTCAAAGTGACTTCATAGTCTTTTGTCGTTATGGTGATCATTTCGCTATTTAACTCAGTAATGTCATTTTTATTGTTTGTGATCTGCTCCTGCAGCGTCTTTCCCATCACCGCATCCAGCGCAGACACTCCAGCCTCCGTTGCCAATGCATTATTAACCAACGGCGGCAACGGTCCCTGAGGGCCCTGCGGCCCTACAGGCCCCTGTACCCCCTGAGGGCCCTGCTCTCCCTGGGGGCCTTTGATATTTCCAATAAGAATTCTTGCCATGTCTACCTCCTAAACCTCCTAATCATCCGTCACAAAATACAGGTTGCCGCTTTCGGAATCATACTCGAATTGCGGCGGCGTGCTGCCGTCCGGGTACTCTGCATAGAGATCTCCGGTCGCCGGATCCAGGTAAAGCGAAAACATCCCGGAAGCCGGCGCCATGACACCGCTCTCTCCCTGCGGGCCCGGCGGCCCCTGCTCTCCAGGTGCGCCGTCAAATTCGCCGGACGCCACCCGATCCGCCAAATCCTGGCGTACCTCCTCCACATTTTCCAATGCCTGATTGGCGTTCTCGGCTGCTGCCGCAGCCTGCCCTGCAGCCTGGAGCGCTGACTGCTGTATAGCTTCCGTGTCTGCACCCAAATTGGCAATATATCCAATTGCCGTATTCATCTGGTCCTGCACTTTTGTCAGCGCACTGATCGTCGCTGACCGGACCTGACGGCCGTATTTTGCTGATGCCCAGGCCGCGATCTCCGCTGCCAGGTCAATCAATGGCAAACTCATCTTATTCACCACCTCCACTCTCTAAATCATCTAATCGACGCTCAATACTCCTGATTTTTTGAGACAGTTCATAGGATCCGTCGATTACAAAATCCTGGGCCACCACCTGGCCGGAATTGTTGATTACCACATCAAAATCTCCGGAGCTATTCCATCCAAACCACGCCCACAGACCACCTTTAATTCCTGGATCAGCCGAAAGCCCACACTTCTGGTCATAGCTCTGGAATATATCGCGGCCCCAGTCATACCGAGCCTCAAAACCACCGACCGTAACCGTGTCGTCATCAGCCGTAAACAATCCGCTGCCAAAATCAGCGGATCCTCCGGTAATCGCAGGCGCATTCAGTTTGCCCTGTTTGATCATCACACCGTTTATGCCCATCCGGACGATCTCTGCTCCCGACGCATTCAGCACCCGGATCACGCCATCTTTTCCTAGGCCGGAACCGCCGACCTCCAGAATGCCGCCGCGGATCCGGTCTGCCAACATGGTTCCGGTAGTAACAAAGTCAGCCACCAGGCTGCCGTCAATGGTCCAGGCATTCCGGTACGGTCCATTGATTCCTGTGGTACTAAATCCGATCCCGTTCTGGTTGATCTGGATGATATTCTGGGCGGTATTCTTATCCGGCGTATTCATCACCAGGATGCGCCAGGGGTGCATCTTCGCACCTGTCTCCGGATTGATGTTGTCCAGCACCACATAACCCCCAAATCCGCCGGTGATCAGTGTGGTGGCATTGGCGATCTTCTGCGCCATCTCCGCGTAGATCTGATCAGACGCCTGCTGCAGGGCCTTTGAGATTGTCACTTGCTTGTTCGTTGTTTGCCCCGTAAAGGACTCCGCTGTACCGCCCAGGCTGATGCTACCTTTTTGCGGATCATCCAGATACAGATCCAGCTGAGTCAGCAGCAAATCCTTTCGCAGCCTGTGCGGCTTGCTGATGCAGGTTGTATACTTTCCTAATTGGAAACGTCGGATATCCGCACCGGTGTAAGCCAGATCCACAGCAGATACTTTCAGAGTGTCCGGAATGCCGGAGTTTTCCGTCAGGAACTGCTCCGCCACCGTTTTCAGCCGGGCCGGATCCGTAATATCCGGCCACTGATAAGTCGCCCAGATCTTACCACGTTCGGCAATCACGGAATCGGCAGCCATGATGTAATCTTGCCCGTTATTCACGGACGTAATGTCCACTGTACGGGTCTGGGTTTCTCCCAATTCGTCCTGATATTCTACGTCGGCCCCATAGGGGATCAGACAAGTCACAACGTCGGCCGCATCTTGATATTTTGTCAGATCCAGAAGATTTACTCCAAATCGGATCTGCTGATCATTATACCCGTCCATATCATAGGTATAATTCAGATACTTCTTTCCATCTTGATATGATACCCACAGGATTCCTCCGTGAACATCTACTAGATAGGTTTTTAACACGTTCCAGGTATTGTCCAGGGTTGTGCTTTCTCGTTTCAGCTCATTATTTTCATCTGCCACATTCACAGATCCCAAAATAAATTGCTTACGTTCCTCTACTTGAGAGTTATGAGCTTCAATCATGTCAGATAGAAAATCATGGATCGTCCCGGTCTTTGAAAAAGGCCGCTGGATGCTGTCAATCAGGTAGGAAAGGCTTCCTTCACACGTAACCGATTTCGTGTTATACATATCAGCCTCATCTGATAAGATCCGGCCTTCATAGATCAGCGCACCATCTTCCCACACTTCTATGATAGATCTTAACTTCTTGAGTGTCTGATAATACAAGTGCTTTTCCGGAATCCGAAATGTCAGTCCACCGGATTTATTGACGGTCAGAGACAGCCTCGGTTCAAGTACCCGGAGCTTCCGATCCCTCTGATCATGCAAGATGTAAGTGGCTCCATCCACTGTGTTTGTGATCCGATACATCTACAAGCTCCCTCCCCGATATAAAACTGATACCGTCCCGTTTCCAGTAAATGTCATGATATGCTCTCCCTCTGTGATCTCCAAATCTGGGAGATAATTGAGCCCGGGAAGCAAATCATAAGTCTCGCCCTCATACTCCACTGTCATCGTCATACTCACAGTGATCTCCGGAACCGTTGACATCGGGGATCCAATCACTGTCAGATCAAGTGTTCCGATTACCGCCAGATTTCCGTATTCGCGGATGATCCCATCGTCCAAGTCGAACGGATCCCACAGCCAATCACCACTGGAATCATACAGCTCATACTTATAGGGATCGCAGTCAAATTCCAGCGTAACTGTGCTGTATGGCCGGTTCTCTTTGCTGACTTTTACCGTTCCGCGTCCTTCATAGTAATATCCGCTGTCCCAGTCCAGGACTAATTTCCGCTTCTTGCCATGCAGATAATTACTGATCTGGCTGACCTTCCCGGCCCAGTTCTCATAGCTTCTATCCTCTACGTCACATTCCACCTGAACGGTTCGGTTCTCATACCGGGTACCGAAGTAGTCCGTCATATCGAGGTATCCATCCGCTCCAGGTACCTCGATCCGGTTTTCTTTCGTCGCCGGCAAACCAATATTGACCGATTTAATCCTCAGCCCAAAATCATCGTAGGTGTGCTTTTCTTCATCAAAGGTGATTCCTAAGTACGTTTTCACACAATATCCCTTTCCTCCATGCGTCCCCGACTTCCCAAATTATCGTTTACGGGCTCAGATACAATACTTCCGACTTTCTGGCCATCCATTGACACATCCACACCGTCTAAGGCAGCAGCCATCTCCTGGCCCATGCGGGCATAATCCAGCTGGTAGCCGGGGCCGTATCCGTCGTTTCCATAAGTTCTTGCAGGGATCGGTGTTTCCCCCGACGCCGCCGTGGTTTCGGAAATCGCTTCTCTTATCGCGTTCGCAGAGAAATCACTACCCACAGCCTGATCAATGGCGCTAGATACTACCGCAGAAACCGCCTGCGCCAAAGTACCCGTTCCGGACAGAATGCTCTGTGCCATGCTGTCAATCGCCTGGAGTCCTACAGCAGCAAGGTCGGCCGGAAGATTGCTGGCGGCGTTCAGGACATTTTCTGCAATGGCCTGGAATCGCTCTTTATTCTCCGCACTTCCCGCCTCGTCCTGGATGGACTGAGCCAATGCAGCTACCATTTCCACCGCATTCTGGGACATTTTCAGCTTTAACTCTTCCGCAGGCATATCAAGAGCTACACCCAGCTGCTCCATAGCGGATATGTATTCCGCTTGGTACTGCTCCAGTTCCTTTGACGTCTCTGCCTTCAGCTCCGCGATCTGCTGAGCAATATCATCCTGCATGGGCCGCAGTTCATCCAGTGCCTGAGACCTCGCAAGGCGATTTTTGCGCCGGAACAGGTTGACGTAGTCATCCAGCTGATCATCTGTCATCTCTGTCAGCAGCTGTACCTGCGCTGCTGACTGCGGGCCCAATTCCTGCAGCTCTGCGATAAGATCATCGCCCACGCCGCGATCCGACAGCTCATCCAGATTATCCATCCACTGTTCCAGGCCATCCACCTGTCCCTGAAGATTATTTAATAGGTCGTCACTGGTCAGATCGGTATCCATGTTAAACTCATCAAACAGGCCATAGGCCCCCGCAATGGCTTCCGTCCGGCTCTCCACCGCATCGGAGTATTCCTTGTTCAGCTCCTGGATCTTATCATTCAGATTTTCATAGGCTTCTGCGACTTTATCGGTATAATCTTCTTCCGCATCCGCCATTTTCTCGTTCAGGTCTTTTTTGGCGTCAAAATACTTCTCATCCGCATCAATCCGGGCTTGTGTGCCCTCATCCGTCTGCTGACGCACCGAATCCCAGTAGGCCGCTTCTTCGGCAAGATTCAGGTTATTGTAAACCTTATAGTTGTCCAGACGCTTTTGCGCCGCATCCAAAACAGCCTGCGAAATTTCTTCTGCACTCTTTTTTGCATAGTCCTTATTCTGGCGGATTCCTTCTGCCAGACCCAGAGCAATATTCCGTCCGATCTCATCCCGGAACACCCGCGATGGGGAATGAATTCCCAGGAAATCAGCTGCTGCATCCAGAGCGCCTCCCGCGACCTCTTTCGCCGCCTCAGCGATCCGACTAATGCCATTCTTTAATCCATTCACCAGACCGGAAATAATATCCGCCCCCAGCTGCAGCCAGTCGGTCTCTTTAATCGTATCCCAGATCTCTGACACAATCTGACCGGCGCCTTCCACTACATCCGGGATTGCCTCGATGATGCCGGCTACAAGGCTGCCAATCAACTCCAGTCCCGTCTGAAGGATTTCTGGAAGATGGGATAAGATTGTGGCAATCAGTTGCACCAATACAGAGGTGATAGCCCCCAAAACTGCCGGCAAATTATTCAATATTCCAGTCGCGACGCTACCGGCAATCTCTACGCCGGATTCCAGCGCCTGTGGAAGCCCAGATAGCACCCCATCAACAGTACTATTAAGCATTTCTCCGCCAGTCGTGATGAGTTCTGGTAGTTGGGACAATGCCCCGTCCACCATTTCTCCTACTGCGCTGCCGCCGGAATCCGTCATACCAGACAAACTGGTTCCAATCCCCTGCACAATGGTAGAGATAATGGATATTCCCAGCTCAGCCAGAGATGGAATCAGCGTCAGTGCACCGTTGACCAGCGCGACGATCAGCCGACCACCCGCAGCTAAGAGCTGTGGAAGATTCGCGTCCACCTGCTGGATCATAAAATTGATGGCGCCGATCGCGACATCCACCATCCCCGGAAGCGCATTCATGGCTCCGGTTAAAATGGAGGAAATTAAATTAGATCCGAACTGAGTCAGCTGGCTGGAATTCTCCTCCATGGTCTCACTGATTCCATCCATTACGGCCGGTATCGTCTCGATCAGCCGCGGTACGATCTCAGCCAGATTCGATCCAATGTTCTCGGCAGCGATGGTAATAGTATCTGCCAGCTCCTCTGCGCTGCCGGATCCATTCAGGAAGTTGTCAAAGGCAGCTTTCGCCGAATTCATGGAACCTTCAATCGTGGTGGCAGCTTCCTTCGCTGTGGTTCCGGTGATATCTAAATCTTCCTGAATCACATGGATTGCCGAATAGACGTCACTCAAATTGTTAATATCATACTTTACACCAGACAGCTTCGTTGCATCTGCCAGCAGACGCTGCATCTCTGTTTTAGTACCGCCATAACCCAGTTTCAGGTTATCCAGCATGGTATAATTCTGTTTCGCGAATCCCTGATAAGCGTCAGTAATGCGTTCCATGTCGGTGCCCATCTTGTTGGCATTATCCGACATATCTACCATGGCCATATCCGCGATCTTAGCTGCTTCCGCCGTGTCACCAGAGACGCTCTGCAGAAGGGATGCAGAAAAGCTGGTCACGTTCTGCATGTACTCATTGGCGGACATGCCTGCGGTCTTATAGGCATTATTGGCGTTATCAATGACGGTCTGAGCGTTGTCCTTGAACAGGGTCTCCACTCCACCTATGTTCTGTTCCAGACTGGCCACAGAGTCCAACGCTGCTTTGGATAACCCGCCGAAAGCTGTCGCGACGCTGGTAACGGCTGTCCCCAGGACCGCCAATCCACCTTTTGCCAGGCTTCCAACCTTTTTGATCCCGGCTGAAAATCCGCTAGAATCCAGTTTTGTATCAAAATTCAAATGGCCGTCTGCAGCCATACCAATCACCTCTCTTTAGGTGGCGGCACGGCTCAACGGCTCACAAATGCTCTATATCTTCACCTCAAATTCTTTTCCACAACTCTTGCACTTCAGATACACCCCGCTGCAGTGAGCGGTATTATCATAGATCAGTACCTTTTTCCCGCAGCAGGGACAATGATACCACTCCCGCTTCACCGGTGGCTTTTTTATCACCAGAACATCGCCCCCATTTCTTCATCTGTAGGAGCCGGCATGGGGATCGCAATGGCGCGTTGGATCCGCTCAATCCTCTGACGTTCTTTGACATCTTTAATACCCGCAGTATTCGTATTCCGATACATTACACGCTGCTTAAACTCCGTTTTTTCGGACAGCCCGTCCAGCAAAATTCCGAACTGCCACCAGTGCATCTGCAAACGCAGATCCATCAGATTCAGCCCGTAATCCTGCCAGAATCCGGATATGATGTACGGAGCATCAAACATATAATCGAATAACGGCTTTTGGGGTGCCATCTCTCCACCATCCTCTTCAGGATCCGTCTCACATTCAGACACAAACGGGGAACGTATCATGTCTTTCCGGCGGAAAAACCGCAAAAGAGGCTTATGGGCCCTTGCGTATGCGGACACCGGAAGAGGATCCAGATAAAAAGACAGCATTACCTGAACTTTTTCTGCGTTTGTCCCCTCCGGATCCCGCAGCATATCATAAAACCGCAGCCAATCCCGAAAGTCCGTTACAATCTCCCGCTCTACTCCATCCAAAACGACGGTGGATGGGAAATCATCATACAGCGGGTTCATGACATTTCATTCCTGCGGATCTGTTTTCCTTTGTTCTGTCCCCGATGACGGCGCTGCTGCCGGTTCTGATGAGGCGTAAAGCGGGAAATAAAGGACATCCGCTGATTGCGGGCATCGTCTGCATCTTTTTTGGCAGCGGCAAGAAAATTTCTGTATGCTTCGTCGCACATTCTTGCGTTTTTCTTCCCGGCAAACAGCTTTTCCCCTGTTCCGTCCCCATAAATATCATCAAACAGCTGGTAGAACAAATTACAGTATCCCCGGATCATTTCGCTGTTCACGCCAACCTTCTGCAGCTCTTTTTCACTTTCCTCCATACGGGCGAATGCTTTTTCATAGCGTTCCGCAAAATCAGCGTCCTGAAGATCCACCTCCAGGATCACGCCATTGTATTCCCATTTCAGGCTCATAGGCTCCTCTTCCTTTCTTTAAAATCAAACTGCCGCTGTTACCTCGCCGGTTCCAGCTTTCCTCGCTTTGTTATCCTGAGTACACTCCACAATCATGATGGTCTCCCCAGTCGCCATCTTAATGTCTGCCTCTCCGTCCCAGTCTGTCAGGACAGACACATCTTCATCATAAGCCGGCTGTTCCAGGCCATCTGCATTGGCATATTTATACTTGTTTCCTTCGGTCAGTTCCGGAGAGACCGTCACCTTTGTGTTCCCGCTTCCTGTCCCTGCCGCCGTACTTACTGTCAGCGTGCCAATCTCCTGGGTACTGTCCGCAAAGGTGACTGTTTGCCATTTATCAGACGAACTGGCCACACCTTTTACCGCTTCCCCCACAGCCCGGAAATTTCCGGAATAAATAAGGGCATCTGTACCGTCTCCTGTTGTATCCGGGATGACTGCATAGGTGCGTTTTCTGGCTTCTTTCTGGGAGCCATCAGAAAACAGATCCACCGTTACAATGTCCACATGGGCATCTGATCCCGTCAGCTCGTCGTCCGAAATCTGCGCCAGCTTTTCGTGTACGGAAAACGGGGAGTGACGGTCAAAAGAATATGCGATCTGGGTCGCATACCCCACAACATCCGTCCGCTCTGTGTTCTCGTCCACATACTGCCTGGAGTACTCCGTGGGAGATTTGGATTCGCTCATGGACGTAAATCCCTGCATTCTCACGTAAGACGGTTCCTCCGACGTTCCCACATTCATAAATGCCACTCTCTTTGACCGTTTGATTAACGTAGCCTTCTGCATTTCATCTACATTTGATCCTGTCATTTCTGCCTCCTATTCGTATAAAAGCCGCAGCTGCACCTGATATTTGGCCAGATCGGAATCCGCGTCGAACAGGTACCCACTGCTGATTAATGTATTGCTAATTGCCGTATATCCTTCCAGTCCGGGAAGATTATCCATCTCCTCCTGCTGCTCCACCCACTCTGAAAGCTGCTGATAAAAGAAGGAGTTATCAATCATCGTCCTGGCGTCTCCGTCATAAGCCGCCTTTGACGTAAACGTGTATTCCAGCTGGTAGATTTTTCCGCCATCCACATACTGCCGGTAAACCGGATCGGATGGCAGCGGATCCAGGCTGTAGGAAGGATCATCGGGAAGAAAGTCCACGCTGAACTTCCCGTCTTTTAAATAAGGGCACTCCAGAAAATATGTCCGGAGTGCCCCCATAATGGAATCACTTAGAGCTGACAAAATTCGCTGCCCCCTTTCGGATGGTTTCTTTCTTAGACGCCTTCATCCGCTCAAACCAGAGCTTTCCTCGGTTCCCGCCGCTCTGCCCGGCATTTTCGTAGTACTGGCGGCGGGCATAGGGTGCCAAATACTCCATGCTGCCGCTTCCAATCACTGTTCCCAGCTGCCCGGATTTAATCATGTAGCCGGTCCGCCTGGGCGTGAGCGGGTCACAGTATCTTAAGCACTCAGAATCAATAAACTCCTGAGCTTTGGAAAATCCGTTGGAATACTTCGGCCCAAATCCCTGTTCCCAGCTTAATCTTACGGTTGTCTTCCCGTTTTTGCTTCTGGTCTGGTACAGCGTTCCCCGTGGGGTGCTGATCTGAAATCTCCGTTTCTGTGCCATTACGCTCCTCCAATCCGCCAGTGCGGCAGTCCTCCGAAGCGGTTATCACTCCACGAATTGATCCGGAACGCCGGCTCCTTCCATTTCTTCAGGTCGGCCGGACGCTCAATCTCTTCCTCATGGATTCCCCGCACTACATAATCATCCGCCTGCAGCGTCCAGGTTCCTTCTGCCCCGGTATACTCCCAGGGTGGAACAAACTCTGCTCCGCCGGTATCCGCGCCGGCAGGAATCCGAACCTTAAACACGTCGGCAGCGTTAAGTCCGTCTGAATCTACCGTAACCTTATGATCCGCGTAGAACCACACGCCACGGATTACCGTCCTGCGGTAGCTGTCCAGACGGGTCTCCGGGTCAAGACAGGCATTATAAACAGTCACATCCGCATTTATGGTCATGGCAGCACCCCACTTTCCGGCTTAAGAGCCCCGTAGGCAGAAGATAGAGATAAGCCGTGTCGTATGCTTTCTTGCGCAGATAGCTCTCCTCCGTCTCTCCGTCCATCTGTTCCACCGCATAGGACACGGAATACCCATCGTTATTCTCACTTTTCACGGCTGCACCAGAACCGCCCTGCGCGGCTCTGGCTGCTTTAGCGGAATAATGTTCATCCAATACGTCCGAAACAGCACAGACAGCCATCTGGACGGCCCGGATCGGATCCTGATCCATTTTTCCGGCATTGGAAAACAGGAAATACCGGACATATGCCTCGGCGGTGCGTTCCTGCCTTCCAAAACTGTCCGGATCCATCATCCCACCGTACTCTCCAGTATAGAAATCATAATCCACATACATGGCTTATCCCTCCCCTGTCAGTTGGACAGCGCTCCAGACGCCCGCAAAGCGGCAAGCAGCTCATTGATGGCTGCTTTGTTTGCATTTGCCAGCGTTACTGCCGTCTGAGCGGTGGCCTGATCATAGGCCTCCCCTGCTGCCGTCGCATCCGCAGCAGATACGTTCGCTACAGCGCTGGCAAGTTTTACACCGCCCAGTGCGCCAGATGAAGCCGCCGGCAGCTCATAAGAGCCCCCACCGCCGCCCTCCGGCCAGTTATCCGCTATGTACTGAATAATCTCAGCAATCCGTTCCTCCGTGATATCCTCTGTCTCGCCGCTGCCAGTTACGGCAACGGCAAGATTTTTTAATGCGTCCGAAATTTTCATAGGCCCTCCTTTTTAAGCCCCGGCCTGCAGAATTGCGAACGGGCAGCGCTTTGTCTTGTCGGACTGCACGCTGTTGATCGGGTTCGGGATCTCCCACCCGAGCCTCATAACTGCGCGCAGAGCCACCATATCGTTCTGCATCAGGTTGTAGGCGATGGTTCCATCCGTGTTCTGGACTACGCCCTCGGTGAAAAGCTTGAAAGTGATATCCTGACGAATGGAATACACCAGCTGACTGAAATCCCCGGAAATCATAAGCGCTTTGGACTTATCCCAGGCCCCGTTGTTGGGGAAGTTCATCGGAGAACCATCCAGAGAATAGTTGGTGCCATTCTGCATGTCGCTCTTGAAAATCGGCTGCCCCACATCATCCCTAAGGCCTCTAAGCTTGGCCCGCATGGAGATATCTGCCATATGGCCGCTTACAAAGAATCCACTCTCCTCAACCTTGGAGATCACTCCGCCTTCCCCCAGAATATCCTGATACAGGTCCGCGGTAGCCGTTACAACAGACTTTGCCTTGGTAGCTGTGGTTACCACTCCATCTCTCCAACTGGTAGGCTTATTGACGTCAAACAGGATCGCACCGTCGATCACCTTGCCGAACGCCTCCGTAACTCTGGGACGCGCCTCAGCCCAGATATCATAATCCGAATCATCCAGGACGGATTCCGGAATAGGCACGATTACAGCGATCTCTTCCGCGGTAATAATCTTCTTATCCCATGCCTGTTTCGTGGTCTTCTTAGCCCCGTTGTCGCCGTCCACAAAGTAGGCGATGGGCAGCATGTCCAGGACAGGCATCTTATAGGTCTTGCTGGACATATTGGCCAGCTTCCTGCCTCTGGAAAGTACTGCCGAAGAGGTTACCACCCCCTGGATAATCTCCTTGGATTCCTCGACGGGAATCAGGGATTCCGCACCGGTGCGGTCAATAATCTGCGCATCATCCGTAAAATGCTGTAAATCAATATATTTCTTTCTCATCGTTTCCTCCTATCTTCTGGCCGCCGCCCGGATCCGGTCGTTGATGCTTGCATTACTGCTTCCGGAGCCCCCCTGAGTATTGCCTGCCGTGGACGAACTGGCCACATGGTAGCCGCTCCCGGTATATCTCGGATTTTCCTTCAGCCACTTTTCTGCTGCCTTCTCAAAGGTGGTCTTATCGTCCACCAGGGCATTGATCTTAAAGGCTGCAAACTCCAGATAATCCTGAGGCACTCCTTTGCTCCGCAGCAGTTCCATGTTGTCTCTCTCCTGCAGCTTTCTCAGAGCATCATCCCGCTCCTTCGTCAGTTTCGCCACGTCGGGCTGACTGGCCTGCTTTTTTGTCTTGTAATCATTGATTGCTGTGGTGATCTCCTCCTCGCTCATGCCCTGCTTCCGGAAAAAATCCGCAAGCGCCGCACGGCTGGCACGTTCTGCCCGCGAGGCTGCCACCTCCTCCAACTGTTCATAGGTGTACCCGGCACTTCCCTGGCCGCCGGCTGCCGCCCCAGCAGTTCCACCGGATCCGGAACCACTTCCCGCAGTTCCTCCCTGGCCGCCGGTTCCTCCGGCTCCATCCGTAAAATGCTGTAAAATTCTTTTCTTCATAGCGATCTCCTTTCCCCCAGAGCTTTTTACGCCATCATGTTTTGGGCACAAAAAAGACACCCTGCCCGGGTGCCTGTTAAACGAAAGTTATGCAGTTATAAGAATTTGCCACCATGCAGATACCTAAAAACCAGGCGTCCACATAGGCTCTGCCGGTATCACTCAGTTTCTGCCACTTGACGCTCACATGACCGGCCGGCTCTGTACAGCTTTCAATCCCATCCTGGGACAGCTCTCGGAGTGCCGCTTCCAGAGTAAACGTAAGAGCCGATACGGCCGCACACACGATGTCATGGCCGTATGGTCCGGCACCGGCGTGTCCGTCTACTGACAGCCCATCAGGGCGTATCTTGACATGGATCATTCCCGTTTCACTCCTTTCTGAGTATAAAAATACCACCGATGGCATTCATCGATGGTATCAGTAGTTGTGCCATTGGCACTCCCTGCATATGTTCTCCCACTCCGGCTTTCCCTTAAACCGGTCTGGGACACTGCTCTTTTTGATGAGCCCGTCGACCGCATCGGAATTTTCTATGCAGTCGATATTCTCAATCATCTCTTCCACCAGCGGGCACATTACCCTATCATGCTCTCCCACGATTTACCGCCTCCAATGCCTTTCTTGTGACAGGATCGAACTGATCTTTTTTGAATGCAGTCCTAATCCGACCAGTCTCACTGTCCACGTAAGCAGCGCCTGCGTCACTAAAATAATTGACGTATTTTCCGTTCCATTTTGTCAGGGAAAATTTTGCTTGCCTGATAAACGCCTTCGCCTCTTCTTCTGAAACGCCATGATGGCGTTCCTTGTTAATATGCTCTTCGTCAAACGAAAGCTTCGTAACGTCCGGAATCTCCGGGTGCAAATTAATCTGGCCACGCAAGCCTGCCTTTTTGATCTCTGATTTGATTATATCATCTTTCTTTTTTCTTTCAATATCTGCCAGCCACTTTTGGTAGGTATCCTTGCTCGGAGCTACGCGGCCTTCCAGATCATAATAAACCCGCTCCATCTGGGTCTGAAGCCCCATCTTTTTGGAGAACGCCTTATACTCATCCAGCTTATACTGGTATTTGCACCGCTCGATGGTGACATCGTCCTTGTCTGCCCCGGCCCGCTGCAGCAACCGCACTTTCTGACGCTGAGCCCTCATGGCTGTTTCCATCTGACGCTGCTTCTGAGTAGCCTCATACTGGGTATACTGCTTTCCCTGCCAGGCCTTTGGAGTATTCTCTTTGCGGTTCTGCTCTGCAATCCAGGCATCCGTGTAATTACGCTCCGATACGCCGGGGATAAAGGGATAGTATGTGTGGTAGCAGTTCCAACCCAGGATACCATCTCCGGTTCCCAGGCCGCACTTGGTAACCAGTTCTTCCTTGCTGTAGACTTTTCCCTGCCATACCTGATGCGACGGCCGTGCCCCAGAATGCCAGTCCACCTCAAAATAATCCGTTCCCAGCCTCTGAGCGTTCATTTCCGACACCTGCCTGGTCAGCTGAGATAACCCGGTCATAATCGCCCGTCTGGCGGCCACATCACAGCGATTTGTATGGCCGGACGCATACTCTACTGTCCTGAGGCCGCTGTTTGTCATTTGACTCACCACTCGACGGATTACAGTGTTATAGTCAAAGGCGCCTGAGACAATCTCCACAATGGCATTGTCTAAGTACCGGTTGTAATATTCCGACAGGGGACTAAATACCAGCCGCCCGCCGCCCATATCCACCTTAAACCCCAAGGACTTTGTAATGTTAAACAGTTCTTCGTTGGACTGATTGATAAGAGCCTGGGTGATCTGCTGCAGCTCTGGATTTTCCTCGTAGGGAGTGAATGCCTGGTTGACCTGCTCATACAGCTCCCTGGATCTGGTATATTCCTTCTCAATCACCTCATCGTACAGCTCAAAGGTATCCGGGTAATCCCCGCCGAGCGCGTCCCGGATGATCTTCTCGATGTCAGCCGTGCTGTTTCCCAGTATCCGGTATCGATTCAGCTGCCAATCCGCCGTGGAAGTAATCGTCCTGGTCTTCTTAACTCGACGGATCACATCCTCCATGATCCGGTTCTCCAACTCCCGGTATTTTTTCTCCACACCAACTGATAGCTGACTGGTGTAAGATCTGTCCACTACTCAAGTACCCCGCTTTCCTGTTCCGGAAGTTTCTTCTGTGCCTGCTCTAAGGTCTCCCCGTACCATTTTGCCCGGTACTCTGCCCGACTCATAACGCCCATGGAAACCTCCTGACGATCGCTCTTACGTTCTGCGTCCTTATCCTCAATAATGGAATCATCAAAATCTATTGTGATCTCTACGTCCTCAGGAAGGCCAGCTCCCAGCACGTTTCCCAGCCGAATGATAATGCGTACCAACTGCTTAATAGCTGTGTCCAGAATCAGCTCATGCTTCTTGATGGTCCGGAACATGTCAGAGTTTTCAGAAATCACCTGGGTGGCGGTGGTAATATTGCCGTTGTCAAACTTGTACCGCTCAGTTCCAAAACCGCACCGCATAGACAAGTAATTCAGATCATCGTTGATGGCTTTGCTATGCTCCTCCACGCGCAGCTGCATATTACTCTCTTTGATCGGGTCTTTCTGAAGCTGCTGGCTGTAATCCTCCGGCAGCTGGTAAAAGACGGTATCATCCGGATCGAATACCATGCTGCCATTTTTGTCCGTCAGCATTTCCGGAGCCACGTAGATTCGCTTTCTGCCCAAGGTAAATTCATTGGAGTAGGAGTCAAACTCCAGATCCAGCTTCTGCAGATAGTCGATGGTGTTTGCGAAGATCGCAACGCCCATGGGGTTACTCTCATCATCATCCGCATTATTGACGATATTGAGCTTGTCAATGACGAACTGTGGTTCCGTGGATCCGGTTTCCACCCGGGCTGCAAGACCGGCATACGGTCCGATCTTGCGCCATTCCGCTTCCGTTAATTCCTGACCATCATCGGACTTTCCTATCCGGAATACCCGGTTTTCGATGTAATAGGTCTTGTCCTCGTTTTGGCGGTGAAGTTCCAGGCGGCCATACTTCTTATTCCGGAAAGTCGAGGTAAAAAGGAATGCTACTTCTGTGATTACGCCGTTCTCCCAGCTTAACGGGTAAATATCCTTAGCCGTCACATAGTTGATGGCGATTCCGGCGCCGTCTACTACATTGCCCTCTCCATCAACCACCATATCCCGGATGTACGGCACGTAGGCCACCGTACCGCAGTAAGCCTTGCGTTCCTGGTATTCGTTTCCCAATACGCCGAAGTTGTTTTTCTGGAGAACGTCCTCCACATAGGCGTTGGCTTTTTCATCCGTAAGAGTAATCTGCACGCGCTCGTTGAGCAGCAGATCCGCGATGTCCTCGCACAGCTTTTTCGCCATGCCCATGCTTTTGCGCCGACAATTTACATAACAGCCAGCTCCCCGATATACACGGTACCGGTGAAACCTTCGTACATTCGCCCGGTACCAGCTGTACCAGACGGCAATCTGGGAATAGAACGTCCGGTCTACCGTGTCAAATTCGTTGTTATTCAAATATTTAATAATATCCATCGTCCGGATCATCCTCCTCGTACATTTTTCCGCGATAAGGCGGATCCTCCTGCTCTGCTGCCGGCAGGAAACGCTTGAGCCTGATCCACATTCCCATCACCGCATAGCGAATAGCGTCCATACAGTGATCTCCAATCTTCACCGGCTCCTCTTTCCCTCGTTCAATACTTTTCTTGTCATACTCGTAAGTCTTGAATTCCTCAATAGCTTCTGGCTGTTCCTGGCAAACTTGCAGAATCCCGAACGTCAACAAACGCTGCACTCGGTTGATTCCCAGGGCAACATCATTTTCCGCCTGTTTCAATACTACCTGATACGGGCAGCTCCGGATCTGCCTGCGGATCTCTTCCGCCAGACCGGCGGCAGACGGATCCAGATATACATAAAAGCGTCCGCACCCATAGCGTTCTGCCAGAGTGCCGATAAAATCCATCAGGTCACGGGCATATTCCGATGGGCTTTTCTGAGCTCCTGATTCCCGGCCGCTGTGGTAATACTCTCTCAGCCCCTGGAACTTTTGATTGTACTCGTCAACCCCAAACGCCTGGAATGTGGTGGCATTCTGCTGGCCGTAATCTCCGCCGATTCCTATCAGGCTGTAGTGCTTCTGTGCCGGTTCCTGAATATGCCTGTCAGAAAACATGTAGTAGATGGCCTCGTCTATGCCCGTAGCCTCTCCCAGCCATATCCAGCGATACCGCTTCGGGTCCAGCTTCGCCATAATCTCCGCGGATTCAATCAGGTCCTTACCAAGCCATTCCTCCGGCACATCCTGATAGGTCGTGTGGATATGCACGCAATCCGGGCGCTGCTCCATTTTCTTGCACCACCTGTTGATCGGTGCATTAGGATTCTTAGGAGGGTTGTATAGGTACAGCATTTGGAAATCCCCGGAATTTCCTCGGATGAAGGTTGCCTCAATATTCTGCAGCTCGTCCTCACCTTCGCCATCATCGAAAAACTCCGTCAGCTCATCCAGCACCACCAGCTTGATGGGCTTATCCTCATCGATGATACCTTTCGTATCGTCAATGCCGTCCGATCCCGCAAAGTAAATGGTGGACCCAGTCTTTTTATATCGGATCTCCATCGGGGATCGAGTAATCCGGAAAGCACCCTTATTGATCCGCAGCCGACTGATCCCACGGAGCATCTCCTTGTAGACCGTCTTTCGGAGCTTATTGTGATGTTTGCGCAGCACTACCACGGATCCGGCCGGATCATCGACAATTTGATAATCTGACCGAATAGCCGCGAAACTGGACTTTGTGCCGGCACGTCCAGAAGTCAGGATGATGTGCCGGATCTTACGGTCGTTAAAGATCGGATAATACTTCGGGATGATAATTTCTGAGATTTTAACCTGGGAGGTCATTGATAATCACCACCCCATCATTGTCGTCACCCTGATCTTGTCTGACCTTCGCCAGCTCGATCTCCAGGCGGGCATCGTCAAAGCCGAACTTGTGCAGCGCCTCGATGGCCCGCTGCTTTCTGGCCTGGACGCGAGTCAGGGCATCCTCGATCGCCTGGATCTGCCCCAGCTTACCCTGGAATTCTTTCAGATCGGTCTTATGCCCCTTCTCAATGCCAGACTTCCGGCTAACCATCGTCATGCCCTCAGCAGGCTCTCCGGTGTCGTAATGATCCTCGGTCCGCTTCAGGTCCTCGATCCGGCGGAGCATCCGGTATTCCCGGACTGTCAGGAGGCGGATCTCCTGGAGGAGCAGCTGCTCTTTGTCCGCCGGCACAGCGTCCGCCAGGCTCCGCTCCGCCGGATCCAGGCAATCAAAAAGGAGAGTCTCAAACTCTCCCGTCGTAACTGCATTCTTATTTCCCGGCGGCCCGGTGCCGCCGTGGCCGACCGCGTTTTTGTTGCCGGGCTGGCCGCCGCGCTTTTTTGTTGTACAACTTTTCTTTGATTGTTGTACAACATTCTGCCACTTATCGCGGCCTTTCCAAACGGCAACGACCTTTTCATCCTCTCCCAGGATTGCCGCGATCTCCCGGTTTGTAATTTTCCCATCATGCTCTCGGTAAATTTCCAGAGCCCTGTCACGGTTTGGGTTCCGCGCTCTGGCCATGCACCACCACCTCTCATTCGTTTCGTTTTCAGAAAATAAAAGTAACGCCCAGAAGAATTCTGTCTATCTCAAAATTTTATTACACTTTGTACACCGTTTCACATAACCGCCATATGGCCCCGCCTCCCGGCTCCAATGCTTACAGTAATGGTGGCTGCATCTACATTGCCTAAACCATCTGATCAGATTTTCAATCAATCGTCTCACCTCTTACATTTCGTCATCGTAGTTCATTTTCCATATCTTGTGTTTTATCCACCATTTTATCAACATCTTGTGGATAAAGAATCCCCCGCCAGGCTGTGACACCTGGCGAGGGACTGTCAAAGGAGGGTAAAATCAATGGGTTTGGGTCTATCCACTGCTTCCAGCTTATACTATAGCACTTAAAAACGGGACATTGGGGACAAATGGGACAAACTTTATTTTTCTGCCATAAATCTCTGAAATTCCTTCTTTACACTGTCCGCCGTCGCCTTCCGCCCCATCCTCTGAGCCACCTGCGCCCACGTCATCCCCTCGAATACCTTGTAGCGGATGATCCGCTGCATCCGGAGCGGCACCGTCACCAGCCACTCCTCCACCTGCAGCTTGATGGTCTCTGCGGCGGCCTTGCGCTCCTCCAGAATGCGCTCCTTCCGGTCCAGCATCTCACGGTCCTGGGCGTCGTATGGAATTCCGTGGATGGTGTAGCTGATCTGCCCGAATGGAAAATCATAGTCCGACATCTTGACCTTATCGGTGACGATCTCCCGCCGCCGGCGCCGGATCTGCTCAATCTCCCGCTCTGTCTCCTTGACCAGCTCACAGGCGTCTATGTACTGGTACAGGATCTGCTTGTCCACTGGCATCACCTCCCTACTTATATTCCATCCCGGTCTTTTTGTCGCGAAGCCATATCCTGCCTATCACCTCGAAGCCCAGGCAGTCCGCCGCAAACTTCATCAGCCGGATGGCCAGAGACAGATTCTCTGGCGGCTTATCGACTTCCCGGATGGCTTTGGCAGCCACGGGGTCACGCACACCGCTGCCATTTACTTCATAGTCTTTCATTACCTGCCCTCCTCTAATTTCTGATTGGCTCGTACAGCTTTTTCTTTTTATTCCACGTAACTGCAACTGGTGCCCCACATTCTGGACAGTTTACATCAAATTCCTCATCTGTCATATTTGTCATGTATTTTGCCCTGCGACCACACTCACAGTTTATGTATAACGGGACAAGGTCTTCCAAATCAGTCTTTCTGCCACATTCACGGCACAAATAATATTTAATGTTTATTTTAGTGCAGAACGCCTTGATCTTTCCGCAGTGAGAACACTTGACGTAAAGAAATCCACTATATCCTCTTGGCTCCTCCTTTATTTCCGGATATCCCGTTTCCAGATCCAGTGCTTCCGGATCCAGTAGCTCAGGCTCCGGTTCGGTGGCCTCTCCGGAAGGTACTTCCATTGGAACCTTCCGTCCTGGTTCTGAAAGCTGTTCTTCCGTTTTTCGGAATGTAACGCCAAACCCTAACAACTGTGACGCCAATTCTTTATATACTTTCCCCGCTTTACTGTCTTCTATCTCCGCCATTGTGGCCATACCTGGCATAGATACCCTTACTTTCATCTGTCACTCCTCCTCAATCCCGCCTTTCCGGATAATTTCCAAAGCATCTTCGAGGGGCACATACACATCTAGTTCCTTTGCTTCCTGCAATTCCGATACCACCTTTTCCTTGTCAAAGGCTGTCGGCTGATCCTCAATAATCTGCAATATGCTTTTCCGATATTGATCAGCAACTAAAGCAAGCATACCCTTTCCGGATCTCAGTCCAGTTAAACTACACCTAAAACTCATGATCTCCTCGATCAGAGTTTCCCGGCTGATTAAGTCACCGTCCATTCTGTTCACCTGCCCTTCTGTTCCATGCTCCCAAATCCTCTTGAGCTTTTCCAACATAATCTCTGCATTCTCTACACTCAGGAAGAGGTTCATCTGTCATACTATCAATATACCCATAGCAGTAATATTGCGGTAATCCATCTTTGTACCATTCAACAGTAGCCTCGCCACGTCTCTTCACTTTATGCCCAGCAATTTTACACCTGACCCGTGCCATCTTCCATTCCCTCCAAATTCTCATTCCACTGGATCTTTTGTCCGCACCTTGCGCAACGTCTTAAATTCTTCCAGTGCTTATAGTATCCATCGCCAAGGCTTTCCGATAATTCCATGCCACACGTCGGACATATAGACGGTTTCCAAGGCTTTATAATCACCTTCTTCGCCTTCTGCTTCTCTACCGATTCCCGGCATTCTTCCACGGTTCCAATGGCCCGGTACTGTTCCAGCTCATCCCACATATTGTCATACGCTTCTCTATTTGTCATAGTTAGCACTCGCCCTCCTCTCATTCCTTGCTGGGCAGATAGTTATACACCGTCCTCGTCGAAATTCCCAGCTCATCCGCAATCTTTGCCACTGGCCACCCCGCGTTGTGCAGGGCTATCAGTTTTCCAACGTCCACCGTCTTTTTCGGCTTCTTTCCGGTTGGGGGATCTGGCTGAGCATTCTCCGGCTCCTCCGGCCCTGGCTCAATCGTCTGGCCCGCCGGTTCCACTGTCAGTTCCATCAATTCCACCTCCATCGCCGGTTCTTTCCGGAAGAACATACACCCATCCAGCATATGCTCCAGAGTATCAGGCATCATCCCCTCCCAGTCTGCGTCTTTTCCGGCAGGGACCAGTATCAGCACCTCTTTCCCCTTCGCCGCCAACTCTAGGGCGGTCTTCTCGTCGATCTGTTTAACAAACATCACTTATCCTCCTTTGCATTCGTCAACTCATCAACTGAATTCATCAATTATTCAACTCGATTCCTCAACTCTCCACCGTCCCATTGATAAAGTCAAACAGTGTCGGCATCTCCCGCTCTTCGTCTGCCGCCTGGAGATACCCGACCCCGTCGCGGAAATAATCCGGGCTCAGCTCAATCCCGTACCCTTCCCGGCCCATCTTTACGGCCGTCATCGGCACAGTCATCAGCCCGCCAAACGGATCCAGGACCAGATCCCCTTTGTTGCTATACCGGTTGATGATCCGCTCCACAATGTCCAACTGCAGAGGACAGACGTGCATCTGTGCCCGCCGGCGGCTCTGGGTCGTGTTTAACGTCCGCATCCGGTTGATGTCGTCCCACACCTCCAGGGTATTCCAGGAGCCCGGTGCCACTACCATAAAGGTGGCCGGCAGCCTTCCGGCCCGGTCCAGCTTTCTGGCCAGTTCCACATGCTCCTTATAGCTGTACACATGCTCCCGGCTATATTTCCGGTAAACGGCCTGCAGGTTGTCCACGGAAATCCTCTCCAGCTCTTCCTTGCTCACCAGCCGGTCCCCGGAGCTGCGCCAGTACCCATGCGCGTCGATCTGCCACTGCGCCCTGGTGTACTCCTCTTTGGTTTTCTTTACCGGCTCATCCGCATAGGCCGTGGACCGGTCCGAGGGCAGTTTCCGGAACAGCAGCACATATTCCGGGCATCCAACCCCCATCTTGCTGCCGTCCTTGCATTGTTCGGACCACCCCAGGCGGTATGTCTGGTTATTCTCCCGCACCACATCCGTCACGACCGTGATCATGCCGAAGTACTGGAACCCGTGCTTCATGTAGTGTTCGATGCACAAGGCGTGGAACGGTTCAATGGTTGGCATCCCGGTCCCGGTGGCATTCCCGAACAGCACCCGGTCTTTGACATGGATAGCGGCTACCCGGCCGGGCTTCAGTACCCGCAGCAGCTCCGGTGTCAGGAAATCCATCTGCTCGAAAAACCGCTCAGTATTCTCGTTATGCCCAAAATCGTTATAGTTTGCGCTGTACTCGTAGTGGTTTCCAAACGGGATGGACGTGTGGATCAGTCCCACGCTGTCGCTCTCCATCCTTCCAACCTCTTCCACACAGTCATCATTGACTGCGGTGTAATGCTGCCCTTTGATCCTCACCGTCTCCACTCCCATCTTCCGCTCCAGCCGTTTCTCCAATCCGGCAGCGGATAATCCATATTTCCTGACGATCTCCACCATCTTTTCCACCATCCGGTCGTGGTTTTTCCACTTTTCCAGCAGCGCCTCCCGGATCTCCTTCTCGTTCTCCATGTAGATGATGTCGATGATCACCGGCTCCGTCTGCAAAAACCGGTAGCATCGGTGGATCGCCTGGATAAAATCGTTAAACTCATAATCAATCCCCACAAAGATCTCCCGGTGGCAATGCCTCTGGAAGTTGCAGCCGGAGCCAGATAACTCTTTCTTTGTGGCAAACAGTTTCACCCGGCCCTCTGAAAAGGCGATTACCCGGCGCTCCCGCTCCTCCAGATCCATCGCCCCATAAATGTCCACGGCCTCCGGAAGAGCTTTCTTTATGGCCGCCCGCTCCGCTTCCAGGTCATGCCACAGAATGAAATGGTCCTCCGGGCTCTCCTCTACGATCTCCCGCATTTTCCGCACCCGGGCGTCAATGCTCTCCCGCTTCACTCTGGCCGCTTCTTTCAGTCCTGCTGCAGCCTCTTCAAACAGGGCCATTTGGCCGTCCTTCTCGACCGCATCCCCGTAATGGATCGGCAGCTCATACCAATGCACCTCTAACGGCGGCAGCTCATATCCCTCATCGGAGTATTCCGGATTCAGATCCGATGGCTTTGTGATAAACAGGGCCCAGCTGCTGACCCAAAGCCAGAATTCGTCCTCCATGTTGGGATAGAGGGTCAGGTTATTGGCCTTTGTGCTGTCCCGCTGGAAAAACCGGGTCAGGGCCTGGCCGGTATCCATCACCTCCAGGTATCCGGCATAGTGAATAAGCTCCTTATACCGGTTGGGCGACGGGGTGGCCGTAGCCACCAGCTTATAGGGTACTCCCCGGAATTTCTCCAGGAACGTCTGGTAGGTCTTGCTGCCGAAGCTGCGCAGCACGCTCGCCTCATCCAGCGCCGTGGCCATGAAATATTCCGGACGGATGTCCCCATCCCTCACGCGCTCATAATTGGTCAGAAGGATCTTTCCCTCCGTGTCCCTGCCCTCTTCCATCGTCCGGACATAAACCGGCGCCTCATATCCCAGGATCTCTACCGCGTCCCGGACAAACTCCTGGCGGACGCCCAGGGGGCAGACGATCAATGCTTTACCGCCCAGCCGCCGGACTACCTGATGGCAGAACTCCAGCTCCTGAACCGTCTTTCCCAGTCCAAAACTCTCAAACAGCGCCCGCCGGCCGCCTTTTAACGCCCATCTCACGGCGTCCCGCTGATGGGGTTTTAATGCCGGATTGATCTCGCTGTCTGAAATCTCAAATCCGCTGTCTTTTGCAATCTCTATCTTGCTGGTTAAAAATTCCTTGTATGTCATGTGTGAAAAGGAGCCGATGCGCATCTTCCCGGAAACTCCGCCTCCTTTCCCTGTCTTATTTTCGCTTTCTCCTGTCCTCTATCGCCATTTCCACGTAGGTTTTGGAATAGCTCCTTCCGGCCCGGTCCCTGGCTGTGACCAGATGCCGGTAGCGGCCGGTGATCGTTACCGCCACTTTCTGCCAGTAGTGACCGTTTCCGGTCCTCTCATCCTCACGTTCAACCTTCCAGACTTCCCTCTTTCCCGGCCGGATGTTCTTCCGGATCCGCTCCAGATCCTCCGGATGGATCGCTTCTTCCCACATCCGTTTCCGTATCCCGGGGTTCTGTCCATTCCAGCCCAACCGGATGGCGTCCTTTTTACGCATGGTTGCCACCTCCCCACTCCTGCATCATCATGGCGTCATAATCTGTCTGGCGCTCCTCAAAGTTGCGAAACCGGTTGGGAGATCCTCTCCTTCCCTCCGCAGCGCCGTTTTCTGGCTTCCCGGACGCGTTATTATAATTTCCGTCCAGTACCTTCGCCATGTTGGCATCTGCAATCAGCCAGTCAAAGGTGGCGGACCAGTTCCGCCGGTTGCGCCCCTTCAGAAAATCGCTGGCCTCCGCCATCTCAAACAGCCGACGGAAATCATCCACCGTATATCCGGCGCGAAGGCGGGCGCGGATTGCCTTCTTCCTCGATTCCGACATCTTCATCAGGCGGGGATACGACCCGCAGACGGAGTTATACAGCTCTCGAATCGTGGTGATCTGGTCGGAAAAGGCGTCCGGCTTTTCTGGTACCTCGTCAGAGGTACTCTTTTCTATGTTTTGTTTTTCTTTTTGTTTATATAATGTGCTACCATTTTGCACACCATCTTGCTTACTGTTTCGCGCACTGTTTTGCACACCATCTTGCTCACTAACTTGCTTACTATTTGACATAGTGATGCAATATATCGTTGCTTTTGTTCCCCGTTCCCGGAAATCAATCAGCCCTCTCTGCTTCAACTCGTTTCTCGCTTTCAGTATTCCTGACCTGCTCATTCCCGTCAGTACGGAAAGCACTTGATTCGGCGCTTGAAACCACTCTGTCCAGTTGCTCCTGTTGCATACATGCAATAACGCAAAGTATAACGACACCTGCCCTGTAGACAACGGATTTGTCGTGGCCGAATCCCAGAACGAATTGATTAAGGCTATGTAATTCATGTAGGCATCCACCTACCCTTCTTTCTGCAGCTGATTCCCAGAATCCCATTCCCGGAATAATTCCACCCAGTCCTCCAACCGCATCGTAACCAGCCATTCAGACCGGTCACGCCGGTGAAACACGGCCGGGAACTCCCCCTCTGCCGCATCCCGCTTTGACTGCTCCATAGCGACCTGTATATTTAAGCGCTCCACGCGCTTGCACTCGATGTGGATCCCGGGAAGCCCCAGCACATCCGCGTCTCCGTTGTCACCGCAGTACTGCTGCCCGCGCCGGCAGTCATATCCATATTCCCGCAGCTTCGTGGAAAGTTCCCGCTCTCCCCGTTTTCCTTTCTCCCTCTGGCTCTTCCCCATGAGGATTCCTCCTTTCCGGCCGGCAGGAGGTCCCGCCGGCCCGTTTTCTTATCTGCAAAATGGCTTTCGGTCCGTGACAACCATAACCATTTCGGAGGTCACTGATTAAAAAATTCATCTTCCAGGCTTCCTGCAGCTTCTTCCGGCTGACCGGTACTCACCGCCATCTGCTCCGGAACTGTTTCCCGCTGCGGGAGCGCCGGCTGTGTCTGCGGATCAATCACATCTCCCACCACATGATCCGGTTCCGCCGATCCAACCTCTTCCGCCACATACATCCCCGCAAAGGACTGCGGGAACGCCTCACGGAGGGCCTGAACCGCTGCCACCTTTCGGATCATCGTGGCCGGCTTTTTGCTCCACTGGGAGTTCAGGCTGCCGTCTTTCTTCCTTCCGGCATATTCATCAAAAGAAACCTCGATCCGGAAGCTGTGGCTCCGGTCTTTCCGGTATACCTCAGCATACCCGCCGATCAGCTCTTCCCCTTTCAGTTTCAGGGTTCCCGGACGATATTCAATCTCCCCGTCCTCTCCCTGGACAATAATTCCTGCATCCATACCGTCATAGGCGTCATTTGCCTCCGCCCGTTTAAAATAGGCATCCTTTCCGACTACCAGGGTGGCCGGCTCATTCCCATACTTGATGCAGTAGGCCTCCCTGAGCCAGGGATTGAGCCCGGTAAACCGACAGAGATTGATAAACATCGCGATCTCCTGATCGGTAACCCTCTCCTTATCCCCGCTGATCAGATAGTTCCTCACCGTCCCAGGGGTAAGGGTAACCTTCATCCCATTTGCGACGTACTCTGTGATCTGTGCTTTCTGTACCGGCTTCTTTGCCAAACTGTTATTCACTGCCATGTTCCATCCTCCTGCTTATATTCTTTCAAAACTGATCTGATTTGCCTTCATAAAATCCCTGAGCTTCAGGATCTGCTCCCGGGTGCCGTGGACGCAAAACCGCATCTCATAGACCGGATCCTGCTGCTGCGCCGGTGCTCCCACCGCAGAGCCCCCGGTCTCTGCGCCCTGGTCCTGGGGCTTCTGTCCCGCTCGGGAGATTTTCTCCGTCTCTACCCGCTCCCGGGCTTCCCGTTCTTCCTTCCGGCGTCTCTGGTCTTCCAGAAAGATCTCACGGTTCCGCTGCTCGGTCTCCAGACGGTTCCGTTCCGCCATCGCCGCGCCAATATCATAATTCTGCAGAAAGACTTTCTTCATGTCTCCTGCATAGGGGCTGTCCACCTCATTAAGAATTGCCAGGCCCTCATCCACCTTCTGGATTTGATCCAGGATCTCCTGTCTGATCGACTTCATGGTGGTGGACGCATTGGCATACTCCGGCTTCATGACCCGTTCAAACGGGAGATATTCCCCAATATCGTGGATATGGGCCTCATAAAATTCCCGGATCTTCGCCGTTTTCTCCTCCCGCTGCCGGCGCTCATAATCCTTGATCTGGCCGTCAATGCTTTCAATGGCCTCCTGAACAATCCCGGTCAGCTCCTTGACCTCACGGCCAAACTGCTCATCCGGTTTCAGCAACTGCTTGCGGATCTCCGTCCGCTTCGCGTTCAGGGCATCCACAAACTTATTCAACTTTGCCCGATCCGCTCTTGCATTCTTGATGGTATCATCCGTATACACCGATGCTGCATAATCCTGAGCCACCGCGGAAATCTCCGCTTTCAGCTCCTCAAAGTTCCATTTGATCTCCTGTAAAAAGCCCTCATCCTGCGGGCTGTAGATCTTTAATTCCATATCTCTTACCTCTTTTCATTCTCTTTTCCTGCCTGTATCCAAGATCTGGGACACGAGTGCCGTCCGTTCTGTCAGGATCTTCAAGCGGCCTCTGTCCCGTTCCAGGAGGCCGGAAAGGTACTTCTTTAACCTTTCCTTTTCTTCTGGATCGATATTCGACTCCTCCACCTGCTCCCTTGCCGCTTCCAATATTTCCAGCTCTATCTCTGTTTCGGCGTATCTGGAAGCAAGCCTTGTCTTTTCCTTTTCAAAATAATCCCTTACCTTCATCATTACCTCCTTATATTGCCGGAAGGATCAGATCCGGGCGCCGGCCGGACTGGATGCAGTCATACATCCTTTTCTCGGCCTCCACCAGGGCCTGAATATCTTCCTCCACTTCGCTTCGCTCAATCAGATAGTGCCGGATCTCAATCCGCGCATCTAGTCCTGTGCCGCTTTTTAACTGTGCCTTGAGGACTGCAAATTCATACTCCGTCACCGCCAGATAATGAAGCAACTGGCAGTAATAGTTGTCCGGGATCCGGCCATCCCACTTTACCCGCTGGCTCCCCTGCAGGATCTCCGTGGTCTTAATTTCCAATACCCCGCTTCTTCCCGCCGGATCTACCAGCACTCCATCCAAAGAGGCGTGCATCCAGGGGTATCTGGTGTTCAGGTACATATTGTTTTCCGAATACTCCACCCGATACTCCGGGAAATCCAGGGCAAACATTCCCCGGAGATACGCCTCCGCCTCCGCACCGTACCGCACGTAAGGACGGTCAGAAATATCATCCGGAACAGTAAGCCCCATCTTTTCCTCCCAGAGCGCCACATTGTCTTTGTATGGGTTTAACCCCATGCAGGCCGCCGCATCCGATCCACCGATCCGGTTTCTCCGGGCTTCCAGCCATTCTTCTCTGGAAGGATAAGTATATTCATAAACCGCCATAACGGACGCTCCTCTCTATGCCATCAGGCTTCCCTTCCACACATACTGCCCGCCGGTTTCCTCCTGAACGGAGGCTTCCCAGCGGGAGCGAATCTTCTCCGCTCGCCGCCGATCCGCCTGGCACTCCTCGCAGATCCAGACTTCCCCCCTGGATTTTTCCTCTTGCCATCTTGACTTATCCTCCTTATCGCCTTAAAATTGAATTGACTTATTTTCCTAATGCCCCTGTCCGGCCCATGCCGGCGGGGCCTTTTTAATGACCCGAGTCGCGCCAGTTCTCCGGCTCACCAGCCGCAGCTCCTCCGGCGTCTCCGCCAGCACCAGCCAGCTGCGCTCCTCCAGCCCGGCGGCGCTGATGAGCGCCTTCTGGTCTCTGGTGGGTCTTGTTGCTCGGCTTCTTCCCATTTCTCGCTTCCCTCCTTACAATACGGTCCCCGGAGGAAACAGTTCAAACTCCTCCAGAAGTGTCTTGAATTCCTCTCGCGTGATCAAGTCCGCATAGAACGCGTAACACACGCCTCCGTACGCCCAATTCAGGCCATGGTTCTTACTATCCTCTATGGTTTTGCGGCAGTACTCCCGCAACCCCTCCGCTGCCTTCTTCGACATCTCGTAACCTCCTCTCACACTGGCACGTTGGCCAGCACATACCCCAGCGCCATACTTGCAATTACAAACATCCAAAACAGCACCGCCCGATCCCGCTCCAGCCGCTCCACTTTACCCTGGAGCTTGTCCATGTGGCGGGCCATCGCTCTCAGCTCCCTCGTCTCTACTATCTGACAATCAATCACATTCATCCAGATCACCTTCCTTCTCTCACCCGATTACCCCGGCTTTTTTCCGATACTCCTGCAGCATACTCTGTACCCGCAGAACCAACCCGCCGTTTGCGCTGCAAGGATCCTTTCTGATATTCCTGAGTGTGCGATCGGTTACTCCTAACCGCTGTGCAAACTCTTCGTCTGTCCAGCCGGTGTACCGTTTCACTCCATCCATAGCAATTTGGAATTCGATTATGTATGCCGGCAATTTCACCATACAAGCCACCTCCCTTCTATTATTTCAGGAGTTCTTCAATTGCCACTCCCAGATACTCGGCCACCTTCTGAACTTTGCGGATCCCAGGTTCATTGTCGTTCCATTTGCAGATACTACTGCGTGGAAAGCCAAGTGCTTTTTCCAAAGATAAAATTGACACTCCCTTTTCCTCGCATAGCTTTTTTACGTTGTCATATAACACCATCTCACCTCCCGTGATATAATAAATAATACGTGCCGCAAATCGCCTCTTGAAAGGAGGTGATAGCATAAAGAGAATCGTTTACTCCAAGTCTCTTGCGGACAAGTGGGTAAAGCTCGGATATAAGATAGTAGCCCTGTCTTACACCGGGTGCTTCGGAGAAACTCCGATGGCATTCCACTTAGAAAAGGCGCTGTAAAGCGCCTGCAACTATCAACCCTGCTCCAATGCGGCACGCATTTTAATGATTGCGTAAGATTTTGAGAATTATATATTGACATATTGCGTAAAATATTCTAAAATCAGAAGTACCACCAACCGATAACAGAATCTCGCAATAGTTTTTTATTCGCAAAATCTTGCGCAACTCATATCTTTATTATACACAAGATTTTACGTATGTCAAGGACTAATTGCGCAAAATTTTGAGGTATATTATGGGTTTATATGAGTGCATTCGCGATATTGCAAAATCAAGGGGCTATTCTATCAATCGACTTGAAAAAGAACTAGGATTTGCTAGAAGTTCAATCAACAAATTTAATAAAAACATTCCCAGCGTAGACAAGCTTCAGCAAATTGCAGATTTACTGGAAGTTTCTTTAGATGATCTCATGACTGGCGAGACATCATCTGATAAAAAAGGAACCGCGCTTACCGCGAAAGATGAGCGCGACATAGCAAAAGACCTAGATCGGATCATGGGAGAAATCCGCAAAGGCGATGACGGTCCTCTGTACTACAATGGTGTGGAGATCAGTGAAGCCTCTCTGGGATTGCTCCAGAACGCCATTGAATATGCTTTACGGGAAACCAAGAAAGAAAACAAAGAAAAGTACAATCCTAACAAAAATAAAAAGTAGGTGATGCCGTTTGGAGAATATTGAACATAAGATCCGGCGGTTAATACGGTATTACGATAGGATGATGGGCACT
>ERZ1090869.170-NODE-170-length-36487-cov-14.318923_pt1 | contig 36487 bp, 53 predicted proteins | sample MGYA00478474_ERZ1090869 | MGnify/ENA primary metagenome ERZ1090869 (study PRJEB33644, sample SAMEA5815748) | chicken gut metagenome | biome: Chicken; feature: Gastrointestinal Tract; material: Caecum | place: Ireland | collected 2019-01-01 | study: A study of the... | reverse complement strand
CCCTGCGGGCGCGCGCATACGTGGTGTAGGGGGTGTGGTGTAGCGCAGGAAAGGAAAGCGGGGTAAAGGAATGGCAGCAAAGAAAGAGAGGACAAAAGAGCAGAGGATTAAGGCAGAGAAAACCAGACTTAAAGGGATTTTCAAAGAGTTAGACGAGAATAAGAAAAAGTTGGTAACGCCGCTGATAGAAAAGGCTGCATTTATGAGTATCGAGCTGGACGATTTGCAGGAAACCATACGGCAGGAGGGCTGGACGAGTGAGTATCAGAACGGAGAAAACCAATGGGGAACTAAGAAAAGCCCGGAGGCTGATACTTACATAGCGTTGAGCAAGAATTATGCAGCAGTCATTAAGCAGCTGATTGATTTAGTGCCAGCTGCGAAACGAAAGGAAAGCAGGCTGCAAGCCCTGCGGGACGAGTAACACGGCTGCACCGTACAGAAACTATATCTATGAGTACCACGCGAAAATAAACAGCGGCGAGATTACGGCGGGAAAGTGGATAAAAGCTATTTATAAAATCATTGTAGACGGGCTGGAAAAGCAGGAGTATTTCTTTAATGCAAAGACCGCAAATAAAGCCATACGCTTTATAGAAAATTTCTGTCACCACAGCAAAGGGCGCAACGATTTAATCAAGCTGGAACTGTGGCAAAAGGCCATAGTTTCCGTGATTTTTGGCATACAGGACGCGGAAAAAGTGCGCGTTTTCCGCGAAATTTTTATAGTAATCGGCAGAAAAAACGGCAAAAGTTTGTTTGCTTCTGCGATTATCGCATACATGGCGTACTTAGAACCGGAATACGGGCAGGAAATCTATTGTTTAGCGCCGAAGTTAGACCAAGCGGCGCTTGTGTATGACGGATTTTATCAAATGGTACAGGCAGAGGACGAGCTTTTAGAGCTGGCAAAGAAGCGCAGGAGCGATATTTATATCGCAGAGACGAACACGGTAATAAAACCGATTGCCTTTAATGCAAAAAAATCAGACGGCTTTAACCCGCAGCTGGTGGTATGTGATGAAATGGCAGCATGGAGCGGAGACGCCGGGCTTAAGCAGTATGAGGTTATGAAGTCTGCTTTAGGAGCGCGTACCCAGCCCATGATTTTAAGTATCAGCACAGCCGGATACATAAACGATAGTATTTATGACGAGCTGATGAAGCGCAGCACCAGCTTTTTAAAAGGCAACAGCAAGGAACGCAGGTTATTACCATTCCTTTACATGATTGACGACGTGGAGAAATGGAATGACATAGAGGAACTAAAGAAAGCAAACCCGAATATGGGAGTATCTGTAAAGGAAAGTTTCTTTACGGACGAGATAGCGATAGCAGAGAGCAGTTTAAGCAAGAAAGCAGAGTTTCTGACAAAGTATTGCAATATCAAGCAAAACAGCTCGATTGCATGGCTGGAATATACGACCGTAGACGGGGCAGGCGTGGAAAAGACCTTAGAAGATTTTAGGGACTGCTACGCAGTGGGAGGCATTGACTTAAGCCAGACAACAGACCTTACGGCGGCCAGCGTGGTAATTGAAAAGGGCGGCGTGCTTTACGCCTTTACTCAATTCTTTATGCCGAGGAACCGGGTAGAGAGCTTGCAGGCCACGGACGGCGTGCCCTATGACATATTTGTGAAAAAGGGACTGATTACCTTAAGCGGCGAGAACTACGTAGACTATAAAGATGTATTTAGCTGGTTTGTTATGTTGCTGGAAACCTACGGAATAAGGCCGCTGCAAATTGGATACGACCGATACAGCGCCCAGTATCTCATAAACGATATGAAAAACTATGGTTTTCACATGGACGACGTTTTCCAAGGGGAGAATTTAACGCCTGTAATACGGGAATTTGAGGGTATCATAAAGGACGGCAATTTTAAGATTGCCAATAATAACCTGCTTAAATCACATTTCCTTAATGTGGCGCTTAAGCAGAACATGGAAACCCGGAAATTCAGACCGATAAAGATAGAGCAGCGGGCGCACATAGACGGTTTTGTATCTGTCATAGACGCTATGACAGTGCGCCAGAAATATTACGAGGAGTGCGGCGAGCTGCTTAAAAACGCTGCATAGAAAGGGGAGAGTAAACGCATGAAATTTATAGATTACCTGTTTCATGGCAGAAAAATGCAGGTAATAGACAGCTATTTTAAAATGCTGAACGGGTACAGCCCGACGTTTACCAGCTTTAACGGCGGCGTGTATGAAATGGATTTGACAAGGGTAGCAATCAACAGTTTTGCTACCCATTGTAGCAAGCTAAAACCGGAGATTGAGGGCAGCGCCCATAAGCGATTAGAGCGGGTATTGCAGTATAAGCCAAACTACTTTATGGATACAGTGAAGTTTATAAAACGTCTGGCGACAATCTTAGCGGTGGAAAACACCGCTTTTATTGTGCCTATCGAGGACGAGGCGGGGAACCTGTGCGGATGGTATCCGATACGCCCGCAGCGCTGCGAGGTGGTAGAAGCAGCAGGGCAGGTATACTTGCGGTATCTGTTTGCAAATGGAGAGTACGGCGCTATTGAGTTTGAGCGGGTGGGGATTATGACGGACTTTGAATATTCAGACGACCTTTTTGGAGAGGACAACACCACGCTTAAGCCGACAATGCAGCTGATACATACCCAGAATGAGGGAATTATTAACGCTGTAAAAAATTCTGCAAATATCCGATTTCTTGCAAAGGTGGCAAATATGCTGAAGCCGGAGGACATTAAGAAAGAGCGGGAACGGTTTACCGAGGACAACTTAAGCGCAGACAACAAAAGCGGAATGATTATTTATGATAATAAATTCAGCGACTTAAAACAGGTGGAAAGCAAGCCGTACACGCCAAACGCGCTGCAAATGCAGCAGATACAGGACAGCGTATGTACCCATTTTGGTACAAGTATGGATATTCTGCAAAATAAATTTGATGAAAACACATGGAACGCCTATTACGAGGGGAAAATAGAGCCTTTTGCAATTCAGCTTTCCCTTGTAATGACGAATATGACATTTACAAAGCGGGAAATTGCACAGGGAAACGCGATTGTATTCAGCGCAAACCGCCTGCAATATGCCAGCAACGCCACAAAGCTACAGGTAAGCACGCAGCTTTTCGACCGGGCGCTTTTGTGCCGAAATGATGTAATGGATATATGGAACATGGCGCACGTAGAGGGAGGCGAAAAATACTATATCCGAAAGGAATATACCGAAGTTAGCAGGCTGGACGATAAAAAAGAGGAGCCGAAAATAGTAGTGCAGCCGATACAGCCGGGGCAGCAGGAGCCGGAGGAGCCGCCAGCAGGCGGGGAGGAGACGGAACCGCCGCAGCCGGACGATAAAGGGCAGAAAGGAAGTGGAGAAAATGCCGTTTAAGACAGACAGGGAATATAGGGCACTGGCCGCGCCTTTATCAGTGCAGGCGGCAGCAAAGCGGATAGATACGGAGTATTACGTAGAGGGCTATGCGACAACTTTTGATAAGCCGTACCTGCTTTATGAGTTTGAGGACGGCACAAAATTTTACGAAAGAATAGACGCACACGCGCTGGACGGCGCGGATATGAGCGATGTTATCATGCAGTACGACCATGAGGGGCGGGTATTTGCCCGGCAGTCCAATAAAACGTTGCTTCTGATACCAGACCATAGAGGACTTTTGATTGCAGCCGATTTGGGAAAGACAGATTTAGCCCGTGGGCTTTATCAAGACATAGAGGCAGGCATGATAACTAAAATGTCGTGGGCGTTCCGGGTGCAGGAAGAAAGTTACGACCGGGCGACACGCACAAGGACAATCTTAAAAATCAAAAAGGTTTATGACGTGTCCGCCGTGAGCATACCGGCAAACGGCGACACTGAAATAAGCGCCCGCAGTTTTGCGAGTAGGAGTTACGAAGCAGAGAAGCAGGAGCGGCTTTATAGACGGGTGCAGCTGCTAAAGATTAGAGCCAGTTTATAAGACGAGAAAAGGAGAATTAAAAGCATGAAAACTTTAAAGGACATTGAGGCGAGATTAGCCCAGATTAAGAACGAGCTGAACACCAGAGGGGCAGAGCTGACGGAGGCAGAGATTGCCGATTTTGAAACAGAGGTAGGAGATTTACAGGAGCAGAGGCAGGCGCTTTTAGACAGCGCGGAAAAGAGAAAGAAACTGCTGGAAAAGATTGCAAACGGAGAGCCTGTAGACGACGGGGACGGAGGCGAAACAACGCCTACGGTTTTGAGGAACTTTAAGGGCGCTGCCGGGGAAACGGACGGCGATAAATACGCGAGCATGGAGTACAGAAAGGCATTTATGCAGTATGTGTGCCGTGGTACAAAAATCCCCGCAGAGTACCGGGCAGACGCGGTAAGCACAACTACAGACGTGGGGGCAGTCATTCCTACTACGGTACTTAACCAGATTGTGCAGAGGCTGGAAAGTACGGGAATGATTTTAACCCTTGTTACCAGAACGGCATATAAGGGCGGCGTAGCAATCCCTGTATCTACGGTTAAGCCTGTGGCAACGTGGGTAAGCGAGGGGAAAGGCAGCGATAAGCAGAAGCATACCGCAACAAAAGACGGCATGATTACTTTTGCATATCATAAGCTGCGCTGCGCGGTGGCCGTATCTCTGGAAGTGGATACAATGGCAATCAGCGCCTTTGAAACCCTGCTTATCAACAATATCGTAGAGGCCATGACAAAGGCGCTGGAGCAGGCAATCATTGACGGCGACGGTACGGGCAAGCCGAAAGGCATTTTAGCAGAAACGCCGGAGGAGGGGCAGGCAATCGAAAGCGCCGCGCCCGCTTACGCCGACTTAATTGCAGCAGAGGCCGCGTTGCCGCAGGCATACGAAAACGGGGCTGTATGGTGCATGAGCAAGAAAACTTTCATGCAGTATTACGGACTGACAGACACCAACGGGCAGCCTATCGGCAGGGTAAACTACGGGATTGCAGGAAAGCCGGAGCGCACCCTTTTAGGCCGTCCGGTAGTGTGCTGCGACTACGTAAAGAGCTACGCAAGCACGCTGGCGACCGGGGACGTGTTCGCTTTCCTTTTCAATTTCAAAGACTATGTGCTTAACACAAACTATGCTATGGGTGTGAAAAAGTACGAGGACAACGACACAGACGACCAGGTAACAAAGGGTATCATGCTGGCAGACGGAAAGGTAGTTGATAAGAACAGCCTTGTAACAATTAAGAAACTGGAAGCCGCATAAAGGAGTTGGAAAAATGAAAGGGAATTTAGATACCAAACAGCTGGAAAGCATGAAGAAAGCCGACTTGCAGGCGTTGGCGCGGGAGCTGGGAGTAAGCGACGAGGGGACGATTAAGGAAATTGCCGCACGCTGCGCGGCGGTAGAGGTGGACATACCCGACGAAAGCGAACTGACGGAGGAAGATAAAGAGCTTGCGCGCGAAGCAGAAGCGGAGCAGGCAAAGCAGGAAAAACGGCAGCAGGAGAACAAGCCGGGAGAGGGAAAAGCGAGGGTAAAGGTACTGTCAAGGTATTTAGATAAGCGCTTAAACCAGATTAAAGAGCCGGGAGAGGTTTTTGTTACGGACAAAGAACGTGCAGAAGTTTTGGCCGGAAAGGAACTTGTAAAAATCGTAGAGTAACAGAGATAAGAGGCGGGAGCTATGGAGACATACGCACCGCCTCTTTTTTGACATTCACTTAGAAAGAGGGTACGGGTATGGCAGCAGATACCACACTGACAGAGAAAATGCGGGCGGCGCTGCGTATCAGCAGTACCAGCGCAAAAATCACAGAGGAAATAGAGGACTGTATAGCAGCCTGCAAATTGGATTTACGGGACGTAGGAGTAAAAAAGATTGATGAAACGGACGCATTGATAGTTAGGGCGATAACTTTATATTGCAAAGCAGAATTTGGATATTCTGATAAGTCGGAACAGTTTTGGAAATCTTACGAGTGCTTAAAAACCCATTTAAGCCTTTCCGGGGAGTATATCGGAACTGGACAGGAGGAACCGGGAGATACGACCGTAGAAGAAGTGAGCAGGGAGGATATAGAAAATCTATTTGATTGAGGAGAAAACGAATGGCCATCAAAAGAGTAACATTAAATACGCTTTCGTATCTGGTGGAAGAAATTAAGGAAAGATACGTAGAAAAAAGCGCTATTGGAGCGTTGGGGGGGGCAGACGAAGTAGGGATTGAAAACCTTGCAGAAGATTTAAAGAACCTTATCAACGGAAAAGCAAATGCGGCCACAACGCTTGCGGGATACGGAATTACGGACGGAATGACAGCTGCGGAGATTGTAAGCGCAATATCTACGGCGATTGCAGGAGTAGACCATTTAAGCCGTGTAGAAGTGGAAACCACAGAAAATATAGACGTATCTGCGCCGGACGCAGAAAAGAAAATCTACATGGTAAAAAATGAGGAGGGAACTTCCGAAAATCTTTACAGCGAATATATGGTTATCGGGGGAAAACTTGAAAAAGTTGGAGATTGGAAAGTAGACCTTACCGACTATGCAAAAACGACGGAAGTAACCACAGCTATTGCTAATGCACTGTTAAATTACGCAAAAACGGTAGATGTGACCGCAGCTATTAACGCTGCGATAGCTGGGCTTATACAGCTCGATGATTTAAGCGTAAGCATAACAGGAACGGGAAACGTAATTACAAATTTAGGATACGACAGTAAGACAGGAAAGTTTACCGCAGCAAAAGGACTGACGGCGCTTACAGAAACAGATTTTGAAGAAATCACGGAGCAGGAAATAAAAAGCCTGTTTTCTTAAATGAGGTGGTGGCATGAAATGGTTTAGCCCTACCAGCTTAAAGGCGCTGATTAGCGAAATAAAAGGCAGTGAAACTCAAAATATGCAGGCGGTAAAGTCCACATTTAACGAGGTGTATGAAAATATGGAGGATTTGGATATGCGTGTAAACGCATTGGAAAACAGAAAGGACGCTGCGTTTTTGGGGAATTGCTATTGTGGCTGTGCGTATTTGGAAAAAGTGTCCGAAACGGACACGTAAAGGAGAAAGCGGGGAGGGAAATGGCTGAATGGACAGACGAAATCACACTGATAAGCGAAACGGAGCAGGCAGAGCGGGTAAATGATAATGGCTTTCCCGTGGAGCCTGCGGAAAGCAGCCGTACTGTTTTCTGCAACATGAAATCCGTAGGATACAACGAATATTTCAAGAGTGAACAGACAGGAAAAGTGGTAGAGCGCAAATGTGAGGTACATAAGGCAGATTATGGCGGCGAGGATACCGTAGAAATGGACGGGCGGCGCTATTTTGTCCTTAAAACCTACGACATTGACGAGGACACCATAGAGCTTACGCTTACAGACCTGCGGCACAAAGGAGAGGGGGCATAAAATGGGAGCATTTAATACCGTGGGATTAGAGGCTGTTATTGAGTCTTTCAGCAAGCGGGAGCAGGCGACCGTTTCCGCCGTCCCTAAAATGCTGAAAGCAGGCGCAGGCGTGCTGGTGGAGGCACAGAGGGCAGAGGCAAGGGCTATGGGTATCGTAGAAACGGCTGGTTTTGTCAATTCCATTAAGGCGACAGCGGTAAAGGGAGACGAGCGGGAGCAGCACATTGACGTATACCCGCAGGGCAGGGCAAAACACGGAAACGACCGCAAAGGCGATAAGAGCAAAGTGCGCTATGCAACTATCGGATTTGTGGCGGAATATGGGACGAGCAGCCAAGCCGCACGCCCTTATATGACGGTAGCCAATGAGAAAGCGCACGACAAAGTAGTAAACGAGCAACTGAAAATATGGGAGCGTGAAAACAATGGATAGCTTGCAGAATGTATTAGAGAGCGCCGGGCTGCCTGCACAGAGAGGAGTTTACACAGGAAAGAAAAAGCCAGCCGCCTATTATACATTCCTGCGGATTATGAAAAATGCCGCTGTAAATGCTGACGATAAGCGGCAGGGCAGCCGGGAAATGTACCGGGTAACGCTTTTTTCCAAAGTGGACTTTGAGGAGCAGTTAGAAAAGACGCTGGAAACATTGGAGGCAGCAGGATACTACATAAACAGCGTGGATACAGAAGAATTTGAAACAGAAACCGGGTACTGGTATGTGCCTATCACAATCGAAATATTAAAGGAGTGAAATAAAATGACATTAGGATTGAAAGACCTTTACTATGCGTTATGCACAGAGGAGGACGGAGTAGAGAGCTACGAAACGCCTAAGAAAATGTCCGAAGCTATGACTGCTTCTCTTTCCGTAAAAACGGCCAGCGCTACGCTTTACGCTGATGATACATTGAGCGAGAGCGTACAGGAGTTTTCAAACGGCACGCTGACACTGGGGATTAAGGATTTAACGCCGGAGGTACTGGCGGAGCTGCTGGGACAGGAGGTAGACCAGAATAAAGTTGTATGGGCTGGAAAAGACGACGAGCCGCCCTTTGTGGCCGTTGGCTTTAGAGCGAGAAAGACAGGCGGAAAATACCGCTATGTATGGCTGCTGAAATGCAAGTTTAACCTGCCGTCCGAAAAATACGAGACGAAAGGCGAGAGCATTACTTTTAATACGCCGGAGATTGAGGCCAGCATTACCGCAAGGAAGTCTGACGGACGTTGGAAAGCGGATTTTGTAGGGGCAGAGAAAGACACGGCGGCGACAACGTGGTTTACGGAAGTGCCGGAGCCTGCGCCCGCTATGGAAACAGTATAAGGAAAGGAGGAGAGGCGCGGCGCAGGCCGCGCCTTATTTAAGATATGAGCGCATTAAAAGACGGAGGATATACAGTTACGCTGAAAGGCAAGGAGTACCGATTACTCTTTACCCTTAACGCACTGGACGAGATACAGGGGAAGTTTGGCGGATACGATAAGCTGAACGAGGTTTTTAACCAGAATAACCCAGACTGGGTAAAAGATACAAAATGGCTGCTTACCCTGCTTTTGAACGAGGGACTTTTAGAGGAGGACGAGAACGCAGAACTTTTGACAGAGACGCAGGTAGGCAGAATGATACACACAGGAAATTTGCAGGAAGTCCAGAGAGCTATTTACGCGTCCTTTGTTGCCGGGACAGCCGGAGACGGAGAAAAGGACAACGAGGACGGGGAGGAGCCGGGAGAGGAAAACGAAGATACGGGGGAAATGGTAGCCGCGCAGGAAGATTAGACACTGCGCGGCTTTTATATATCGCTATGGTGCTGCTGGGATACCGGGAGCGCGAGGCGTGGAGAAAAACACCATACCAGATTGTGACGCTGTTTAAGTATCACAAAGAGTATAGCCAGCCTGCTTTTGTACCAGTGCAGGCACAGGCGACAGTACCGAAACAGGCAGCAGGAGGCATGGACGCTATCGACATAGCATTAGGGGGACTGTAAAGCATGGCGGATAAGACAGAAAACATAAAAACACGGCTTAGTTTTGACGGCGAGGCAGAGTATAAAGCGGCCTGCAAGGAAATCAACAGTACCCTTAAAGTGCTTAATTCTGAAATGAAGCTTGTCACGGCTGAATACAAGGACAATGCCGACAGCGCCGACGCATTACGGGCAAAACAGAGCGTTTTACAAAAGACATACGACGAACAGACCAAAAAGGTAAAAGAGACAGAGGCGGCATTAGAGAAATGCCGGAAAGCAACAGGGGATAACAGCGAAGCGAGTAAAAAGCTGGAAGCACAGCTGAATTACCAGAAAACAGCCCTTGTAAAGACCGAGCAGGAGCTTAAAAAGACCGCAGACCAGCTGGAAACTGCCGAAAGAGCCGCAGACAGCATGGGAGAGGAGATTGAGCAGAGCGGGCAGCAGGCAGAGGACGCAGGCGGCAGATTTTCAAAATTAAGCGGCGTTTTGGGCGGTTTAGGCGGCGCTATGGCAACAGGAGTTAAGGCAATCGGCACAGCAGCGGCAGCAATCGGCACAGCCGTTGTAGCCGGGCTGGGATATGCCGTAAGCCAGGCAGACGAGGCAAAAGGCGCTTTAAATGACTTCTGCGCCGCGACAGGAACCGCCACAGACGAAGCCGACCAGTACAAGCAGGTTATGGAGAATATCTATAACGGCAATTACGGGGAGGGTTTTAAGGATATTGCGGCAGCCATGACGACGGTAAAGCAGCAGGCGGGCGATTTGGGAGCAGACGAGCTGGAAAAAATGACGACCAATGCTTTAGCCCTGCGGGACACTTTCGATATGGACGTAGCCGAGAGTACGCGGGCAGCCACACAGCTTATGCAGAAATTTGGGCTTTCCGGCGAGGAGGCATATAACCTTATCGCGCAGGGGGCGCAGCAGGGGCTTAACCAGAATGGGGATTTGCTGGACGTTATCAACGAGTACAGCAATCAGTATTCACAGGCCGGGCTTAGCGCCGAGGATATGTTTAACTCTATCAAAAACGGAGCCGAAACGGGCGTATGGAGCATTGACAAAATGGGCGACGCTTTCAAAGAGTTTAGCATACGCATGAACGACGGCACAGCTAATGAATACCTTACCAGTCTGGGGCTTAATGCAGACGAGCTGGTTAGCAAATTCCAGACAGGCGGGGAAAGCGCAAAGGAGGCCATGGGCGAGATAAGCAACGCCCTAAAAAACTGCGACGACGAGAGCCTACAGTACACCGCAGGCGTAGGGCTTATGGGTACTATGTGGGAGGATATGGGCGCAGACGCTTGCACAGCCCTTATGGACGTTGAGGGGCAGATAAGCAGGACAACGGACGCTATGGGGCAGATAAATGCAGTCAAGTATGATACGTTTGGCGAGGCCATTAAGGGAGCCGGACGGATATTGCAGACCAGCTTTATTATGCCGATAGGGGAGCAGGCGTTACCGATATTCAGCGATTTTGCAAACGAAATCAGCCGGGGAGCTGCGGAGGCGGGCGGCGATATTGGGAAATTTGCGGATAGTTTTGGGACAGCCATAAAGAACCTTACCAGCGGGCTTACGGAACTGATACCGCAGATTGCAGATTTTGCCGTTGAAATGGTATCCGGGCTGGCGCAGGGGATAGTAGAAAACGCGCCTACGATTGTGCAGGCGGGCGTTGATATTATCAAGTCTTTAGCTGACGGGATTATAGAGGCAATCCCTACACTGACAGAAAGCGCCGTGGAAATCGTAACTACACTGCTGGACGGGATTATAGAAATGATACCCAGCTTAGCAGACGGAGCGGTACAGATTATTGCGGGGCTGGCAACAGGGATAGGGCAGGCGTTACCGCAGCTTGTACCGAGCATAATTGACGCTGTGCTTACTATCGTGGAGACGCTGGTAAACAATATCCCTATGCTGGTGGAGGCGGCCTTACAGCTTGTTTCCGGGCTGGCTGACGGTATCGTAGCGGCGCTGCCTGTGCTGATAGAGCGCCTGCCGGAAATCATTACAGCAATCATAAACGCGCTGGTAGAGGGGCTGCCTATGATTATGGAAAACGCGGCAGACATTGTAATAGCGCTTGTGGACGGCATTATAAATGCAATACCACTGTTAATTGAGGCAATCCCGCAGATTATCGTAGCCATTGTTACGGGGCTGGTAAACGGCTTGCCGCAGATTGTGGCGGCAGCAGGCCAGCTGGTGCTTGCAATCATTACGAAACTGGCAGAGCTGCCGGGGCAGATTGCAGGCGCGATAGCTGACGGCATAACAAGGATTGCGGAATGGGGCGCAAATATGCAGGCGAAAGCCAGCGAAGTAATGAACGGTATGCTTACAGGCATTGTGAATATTGTAACCCAGACACCGCAGAAAATCTGGAACTGCATTGTAGGAGCCGTGACGCAGGTAGCCACATGGGGCGCAAATATGCAGGCCAAGGCCAGCGAAGTAATGAACACTATGCTTACGAATATCGTAAGTATCGTTACGCAGGTGCCGCAGAAGATTTACAACAGTATTTCCGGGGCTATTTCCAAAGTGGCACAGTGGGGCACAGAGGTTAAAAATAAGGCCGTGGAGGGTATGAACATGGTGCTTAACGGTATCACGGGCGTATTTTCCAATATCGGCAGCACGTTTGCAGACATTGGCAGCAACATTGTAAGCGGTATTTGGAACGGAATAAGCAACGGCTGGAACTGGTTGACAGATAAGGTATCTAACCTTGCAAACAGCCTGCTTGATGCAGCAAAGAACGCGCTGGGGATTGAAAGCCCGTCGAAGCGTTTCCGGGACGAGGTAGGCGTATATATGGCGCAGGGTATCGGCGTGGGATTTGAAAAAGAAATGCCCGCTATAGCCAAGAGGATAGAAAAAGCCATACCGACAGAGTTTGACATTGGTACAAAGGTAAATGTAGGCAGCAACGCTGTATACGATACCAGCGGAAACCGCAGGCCATACGGCAGCGGGGCGCTGGCAGGAGGATTTACCGTTATCCAGAATATTTACGCCAACACTACGGATTATGCGAAGCAGCAGAAAGAAGCGGCGCGGCAATTCCGAATGATAGCAAGGACGGTGGGGTAAGCCTATGGAATACGAAAAGTTGATTTACACCAACGAGAGAGGAGAAAGCGTAGAGTTTAGTACAGCCAGTATCTACCATTGTAACGTGAGCAAGGACGTAGACGGCATAGCAGGCGTTACGAATGTGCTTTACAGCACAAACAGTATGGGGCAGCATGGCGATACTTACGTAGGGCAGAGGATAGAGGCAAGGGATATTGATATAACGGGACATATCAACGCCAAGGACAAGGCGCAGGCATACGAACTGCGCCGGAGCCTCTTAAAAGCCCTTAACCCGGAGCTTTCCGGCACGTTGGCCTACGAGTTTGGAGGCTTTAAGCGCGTTATTAACTGCCGCCTGCATGGAGAGCCGAAATTAGAGCGCAAGAGCGTTTTGATAGAGTTTACAATACCGCTTGATTGTCTCAACCCGTTCTGGCGGGAGGAGGACGAGCAGAAAGAGGATATTGCAAGCTGGGTAGCGGCGTGGGAGTTTCCCTGTGAGATAGAAAAGGATAACCCGGAAAGCATGATTTTTGGATACCGGGCAGAAAGTGTTATTGTGGACTGCTATAACGAGGGCGACGTATCAACAGGAATGAGGGTAAGATTTACCGCACTGGGGACAGTGACGAACCCTATACTTTTGAATGTGGATACAGGGGAGTTTTTAAAGCTCAATGTTACCATGCAGACAGGCGACGTAATAGAGATAAACACCCAGTACGGGAGCAAGGGAGCAACGCTGACGCGGGACGGAGAGAAAACCGATTATTTCCGATATGTGGACGTTGACAGTACCTTTATGCAGCTGGAAATAGGGGACAACAATTTCCGTTATGACGCGGAGAGCGGCGTAAACTCTATGGAAGTCTCTATATTCTACAACAAGGAGTATCTGGGGGTATGAGCATGGAACTTAGAGTATTTGACAAGACCATAGAGCCGCTGGGGGCAATCGACGAGCTGGCAAGCCTGATATGGCGCATGAAATACTTTGATGTGGGAACATTCAGCCTGCTTGCCCCCATTACGGACAACAACAGTAAATTGCTGATAGAGGGAAATATTATTGTGAAGCACGACGGGAAAAAGGAAGTGACGGACGCAGCGGGCGGTATCTGGCGGCGGGCGGCACAGATTACCTACGTGCATATCACAAAAGACGAAAACGGCTTAGAGCAGATAGAGGCACAGGGGAAAATGCTTAGCTGGTGGCTCAATAAGCGCTGTATCAGCCCGCAGATTGTGGAGACGGATACAAACCAGAACCTTATAAATTCCATGATACAGAAGAACTGTGGGAGCGCGGCCACGGCAAAGCGCCAGTTTCCGCAGTTTACCATATTGGAGCAGGCGGATATGGGAGGCAGCAGCGTTGAGTATGCAAACGAGGTATACGCGAAGCTGGGCGACGAGGTAAAGGCGCGGGCACAGGCCGGGAAACTGGGCTATGACATTCTGATTAACGAAAGAGAAAAGCAATACGGATTTTATCTCTATAAGGGAAACGACCTTACAGCAAAGAATAATGATGGAAACACACCCTGCATATTTTCCCGCGATTTTGATAACGTCAATGAGCAGGAATATACGGCCAGTATTGAAAACTGCGGGAATTTTATCTATGTGCAGGGGGCAGCTGATGAGAACGGAAACCAGCCAGTAACGACCGTAGACGGAGAGGGCGCGGCGGGGCTGGAACTGGTAGAGGTTTTCTGTGAGGCTACGGATATTGCAAGGAAATACCAAAGCGGGGAGACAGAGGTAACGATACCGCTTGATACCTACATAGAAATGCTTAAGACGCGGGGCGCGGCGGAGCTGGAAAACTACGGGGAAACAATAAACTTTGTGAGTACCATAAACACAAATTCAAACCTGCGTTTTAAGGAGGATTTTGATTTAGGCGACCGTATAACCTGCAAAGAAAATAAGTGGGGGATACAGATTGACGCAAGGATAACAGAAGTAACAGAGACATACCAGAAAGGCGCGGAGGAAATCGAGGCGACGTTTGGGGACAGCTTACCCACTCTGGTAGACCAAATAAGGAAAGTGAGGTAAGGGAAATGGCTAATAGTTTACCGTTTAATGCGATAGAGCATGACAGGGTATATAAAGCCGAGGATTGGGCGTGGTATTTTGCCACGTTCATAGCAAACGGGGTATTTCCAAAGCCCAGCGACGGGCTGCAAGTGATAGCCTACAGCGGAATGGAAATAAAGGTAAACGCCGGATACGCCTTTATCAATGGCTATGCGTTCCGAAACCCGGCCAGCGCCAGCATTACGCTTGATACGGCGGAGGGAGCCTTAAACCGCATTGACCGGGTAATAGTGCGTTGGGATTTAACGCAAAGGGATATATACTTAGCTGTTTTGAAAGGTGCGCCGTCTGCGAAGCCTGCGGCAGTGGATTTAACCCGGAATACGGAAATATGGGAGCTGGCGCTTGCGGATATTTACGTAGGGAAAGGCGTTACCAGCATTAAAACCCAGAATATCACGGACAGGCGTTTTAATTCTGCCCTGTGCGGGATTGTAACAGGGACAGTGGAAGAAATCGACGCAAGCGTACTGACAAAGCAGTTTGACGATTTTTTCAGTACATACAGCCAAGCGGTACTTGACGAGTTTAGCGTATACAAGCAGAGCATGGAGGCTTATTTAACGGAAATCGGCGGGATTTATGACAGTTACGTAAGCAAGACAGAGAGCCTGTTTAATCAGTATAAGTCCCATTTTGAGGAGCGGTATACAGAATTTGAAAGTACATTAAGCCAGTGGGACGACGAGCTTTTAGCGGCTTATACGCAGTTTATGGCAAATATGACGACTTTCCAGACCGAGGCAGAGTGCCAGTTTAATACATGGTTTGAGAGCATAAAGGATAAGCTGGGAGAGGACGCAGCCGGGCAGCTGGCCTTAGAAATTGAGGAGCTGACAGAAAGCGTGGAAGAACTGCGGCAGCAGGTACAGACAGGAAACACAGCCATGCAGGAGGCACTTGACGGGCTGGATAAGAGGCTTACAGCAGTAGAAAATGGCTGGGGTATCAATTATAACCATGACGCGGTATTAGGGCTGTGCTACATGGGCGCGGCGTGGCTGTCCCAGCATTACGAAAGAACAGTAGAAACGGCAGTGTTAGGAGTTGGCTATATTGGCAATTCTTACCTTGCAAATACATTTTAAGAAAGGGGCATACCATGAAAGGGTTTCCGAAAACGCTTAAGACAAAAGATGATTATTACAACTGCCTTGCTATGGTGGCCGCAGGAGAGCTGAAAGCAGCAGACCTGCTGGCAAAGATTGAGGGGCTGGAAAAGCAGCGCTACATACAGTGCGCCGTTGTAAAGGCAGAGGAGGCAAAGAAAGCCGTAACCATTTATTACTGCGACGAGGCGGCAGAGGGCATGGCTTTTGTGTCCGGGGACGTAAGCGGCACAGTAACGGCAGTTACCCACACAAAGAGCGAGGAGGCAGAGGCAGCAGGAGAGGAGATAAACGACAGAACCGTTTTAACCCTGTCTAAAGGAATTGCCGCAGGAAGTACCGTTATCGCACTGGAACACGCGGAAAAGGTAGCGGGAATGGATACAAACGATATTGCAGCGCTGAAAGGAGTTTTAAAGAAGTATGAGTAGATTATTGGTTGACGACGTAACGAAAACAGACAGCCGGGCGCTTCTGAATGTAAGCAAAATGGCGACTATCAGCGACATTGTGACACCGACGAGCCAGTATTTATATGCCAGCGGAGCCAATGAGCTTACCTTAGTGGAAAACTGCGTAATTTCCGTAGGGGCAGCGGGCGTATTCAAAACGGGAAACGCCGTTTTAAACGCCTCAAATTTGGACGTAGGCAGCGCCTTTACCGTGGGCTGCGATTACTACGTTTATATCTGCGACAGCAGGGTAGACACGCAGGACGAGCAGTACATCATTTCCCTTAATTCCACATATCCTACAGGCTGGAACGCCAGCAACAGCAGGAAGATTGGAGGCTTTCATTATGGGCGCTGCCGTAAGGTGGACGGGAATTTACAGCCCACAAACAGCAGCGGCGTGATTTTTGGCACAGGCTGGGAGAGTGCCGTAAGCAACGGCATTGTACCGCGCAGCGTATGGACGCTGGGACATCGCCCAAAATGTAACCCGGAGGGAATGGTATATATCGGAGGCGGCACATGGGTAGACATTTACCTTAATTCTGACGACGGAGAAAAGGGGCTGAAATCGGAGTATAACTGTGCGCCCATGACAGGAACGGAGGGCATGAACTGGTATAACTTTGTGGAGCGGCTGGCAAAGAGCGGTAAGCGCCTGCCGGATTATGCGGAGTTTTGCGCTTATGCTTTTGGCAGCCCTGCGGGACTGGACGACGCGAACACAAACGCATGGAGCGCAACGACCAATACCGGGCGAGGCACTACAGGAAGTGTGGTAAATGCCGTTTCCGCCATTGGCTGCGTGGACGCTGTAGGCCGTGTATGGGAATGGCTGAACGATTTGATTACCAGAGCCGAACACGCCAAGAATACGGAAAACCACCCTAACGAGGCGTGGGGATGGGATACCAATACACCACTGAAAAAAGGAGAAAAGAACTACGACGTTGGTAATATCTATCAGTATTACTATAATTCTCTGGCGGCGCTGAGAGCGGGCGGCAACTGGGCCGATGGCGCGCAGTGCGGCGCGCGTGCGGTGAATTGCAGCGATTACCCGTGGGGTGTCGGCCCGAACGCCGGGGCGCGCGGGGCGTGTGACAGTTTGTAGACGGCGGGCGAAAGCCCAGCCGCAAGTAGTGGGAGGATAAAAAAGCATGACGACGAGAGACAAAAGCGACAGGCTGCACCAGAAAATATATGATTTTCTGCTTTATATCTATCCGCTGCTTAGCAAGTATCCGAAATATGAGAAATTCAGCCTACAGACAGCGACCAGAAACGCCATACTGGAAATGCTGCAAGAGGTAATAAAGTGGCAGAAAACAGCCACGAAAAGCCACTTATACGCAGCAGATACGGCATTACAGCAGAGTAAGGAGCTTCTGCGGCTGGCAAATGATTTGAAGTACAGCGCTATGAACGCCCAGCACTACGGCCAGTGCTGCAAACGGCTTGCCGAGCTGGGCGTTATGCTGGGAGAAATCATAGACGAAGTAAAGGCTACGAGATAGCCGGAATATGGGGCAGCTGCTTACTTACAGCCCTCTGGCGGCGCTGATAGCGGGCGGCAACTGGAACAATGGCGCGCAGTGCGGCGCGCGTGCGGTGAATTGCAACAATTACCCGTGGAATGTCAACACGAACACCGGGGCGCGCGGGGGCGTGTGACTTAGTGAGAGCATTACAGGCGCAGTGTTTTACGAAATGCTGGCAAGGACTTTTAATTAAGCAAATGCTTAATATCCTATAGTCAGAGCGGCTGTCCCGCCGTAAGGCAAAGAGAAAAAGCAGGGCTGCTGGTTAGTAGCTGCGGCGAAAGGCAGGAGCTTTTTAATTGAAACGTATTTCACACGTTAAGAACCGAAACGGACAGCTGGTAACGCTTGTAGAGGCTATGGCGGATTATGAAAATATCCAGATTGCCTATAATAAAGCCAGAAAATGCAAGAGATACCGCAAGGACGTTTTGCTATTTACAAAGGAGAAAGAGGAGAATTTAGAGCGCGTAAGGCGGGAACTGCTGGAACTGTCCTATGAGCCGGGAGAGTACCGATATTTTAAGGTATATGAGCCAAAGGAAAGGCAGATAATGGCGCTGCCGTTTTATGACAGGGTGGTACAGCACGCCATAAACAACGTGATAGAGCCGATTTTCAGTAGGCGCTTTCTTTACCACTCTTACGCCTGCCGGAAAGAAAAGGGTATGCACAGGGCCTCTGCCACGCTGAAAAGCTGGCTTTACAGCTGGGAAAAGCATAACCCGGATAAACCGCTTTATGCAATTAAGGCGGACATACACCATTATTTTCAAAGTATCGACCACGAAACGCTTAAGGCAGAGATAAGGAATCTGATAAAAGACAAGGCAGCGCTTACCATTATCGAGAGGATTATAGACCACAACGGAACCATGCCGGACGGGATAGGGATACCCGTAGGGAACCTTACCAGTCAACTATTTGCAAATACTTATCTGAATATCTTAGACCAGTACATAAAGCACGCGCTGGGAGCAAAGTATTACGTCCGGTATATGGACGATTTTATAATACTTAGCCCGGACAAGCACCAACTGCGGGAATGGCTGGCAGAGATTGAGAGATTTTTAAGGGAACGGCTGAAACTGGAGCTTAACCCGAAAACAGCGATTTTATCAGCGAAGAACGGCATAGATTTTGTGGGATATAAGCATAGGGCGACACACAAGAAAGTAAGGCGCGACAGCATAAAGCGCATGAAGAAAACAATCCGAAATTACCAAAGAGGGGACATTACAAAAGAGCGGTTACAAAAGAGTATTGCAAGCTGGACGGGACACGCAGGCCACGCCGACGGCTACAATTTACGAAAGAAAATAGTAACGCTTGCGGCAGCGGCGGAAAAGAAAGGGGGCGGCGGTTTGTAAATGGCAGGAAAGGCGCTGCTTAAGGTACTGGAAGAACAGCAGGAAATTATACAGCAGCAAAGCAGGCTGATTGTGGAGCTGGTGGATACAATCGAGAGCTGGGAACAGACGGCAGGCTATGACGGAGAAGAACTGAAAGAAAGGGCAAGAGCGTTGTGCGAAAGTGGCATAGAAACAGAGATTTACTGAATTTGCGTAGCAATGAGGCTTTCGTAGTGGAATTGGAGCGGATTAGAGACGAGGACGACAGGCAGAACAAGCGTATTGCCTTAATCGAGGAGGATACAAAGGCAATCCACAGGCTGACGACCTCTATTGAAAAGCTGGTAATTCAAATGCAGGATATGTTAGCAGAGCAGAAAGAGCAAAGTAAGCGTATCCAGCGGTTAGAGGAGGAGCCGGGCGACGCATGGAGAGAATTAAAGAAAAAGGCGCTTGATACCGTTGTGGGTATCGTGGTAGGCGCGCTGGCAACGGGGCTTATCTATATGATAGCCCAGAATATTTAAGAAAGGACTGAAAGAACATGAAAGGTATTAACTGGGTAAGAAAGCTGACAAGTAGAAAGCTGTGGACGGCGGTAGCGTCCTTTGTATCAATGATGATTGTAGCCACGGGAGGAGCGGAGAACACCGCGACACAGGTAACGGCGCTGATTATGGCCGGGGCTTCTGTGGTGGCCTACATAATCGGAGAGGGGCTGACAGACAGCGCCAATATCGGCGTTGAGGTGGAAACAGAGGTAGAAATGGACGACACAGAGGAGTAAGACAAAGAACCGGGCGCTTGCGGGAAACCGCAGGCGCTTTTTTGAATGAAGAAAAGCGAGGTAATAGCATGGCGGAAATCAAAAGCGAAAGCACTAAGGAAATGACGCAGGAAGAAATTAAGAGCCTGCGGGAAAAGGTGGCGAAAATGACACCAGAGGAGCTGCGGGAGTTTAGAAATTCTCATAATGCAGACGAAATGGGCTTTTGGGGAGAGGAGAGTGTATAATATGCAGATAAATAAACTGCTTACACCATACAATTTTACAGACGCAAACGATACAGGCAGGATAAAATATATTGTTATCCACTATGTCGGAGCGTTGGGAGGAGCAAAGGCAAACTGCCAGTATTACGCGGGGCAGTATATAGGAGCTTCTGCGCATTACTACGTTGGATTTTCCGGGGAAATATGGCAGAGCGTACCGGACGAAGACATAGCATGGCATTGTGGAGCAAAGAGCTACAAACATGCGGAGTGCCGGAATACAAACAGCATAGGTATTGAGCTGTGCGTAAGAAAGAAAAATACGGCACATCTGGGGGCGGAAGATAAAGACTGGTATTTTGAGGACGCGACCGTAAGGGCGGCAGCGGAGCTTACGAGGTACTTAATGGATAAGTACGGCGTTCCTGCGTCCCATGTTATCCGGCATTATGATGTTACCGGGAAGATTTGCCCTAATCCGTATGTCTATAACGCCACGGCGCACAAATGGGACGAGTTTAGAGGGCTGATTAGCGGAGCGGAAGTTACCGAGCCGCAGCAGAACCCGCAGGGCGAAGGCTCATATAAAGTAAAGGTTGAAATTGACGACCTTAACATAAGAGTAGGAGCAGGCACTAATTATGCCAAGACTGGGGGATATACCGGGAAAGGCGTATTCACGATTGTAGAGGAGAAAGCCGGGCAGGGCAGTACCGCAGGCTGGGGCAGGCTGAAAAGCGGCGCGGGCTGGGTATCTCTGGATTACTGCATAAAGATTGCAGGAAGTGAGACGGGAACGGCCAGCGCTGGAACGGCAGACGGAGGAGACACAGAAAGCACAATCTGGGAGTTTCTGACTGGGAAAGGACTAAATGCTTATGCCGTTGCCGGGCTTATGGGGAACCTGTACGCAGAAAGCGGGCTTGCAGCAAATAACCTGCAAAATTCCTACAGTACAAAGCTGGGAATGAGTGACGAGGAGTATACAGCTGCGGTAGATAACGGCAGCTATACTAATTTTGTGCATGACAGCGCAGGCTATGGGCTGGTGCAGTGGACGTATTACAGCCGGAAACAGGCTTTATATGACTACGCAAAGGCAGCGGGCGCGTCTATCGGAAATTTGGATATGCAGCTTGCTTTTCTCTGGCAGGAATTGCAGGGGTACAAGTCTGTTATGGAAAAGCTGACGGCGGCAACGTCTGTGCGTGCGGCTTCTGACGCTGTGCTTTTGGGATACGAAAAGCCAGCAGACCAGAGCGAAGCAGTCCAGGAAAAGCGGGCAGAGTACGGCCAGAGCTTTTACAATAAGTATGCAGGAAAGAAAACCGAGGAGGCAGAGCCGGAGCCGCAGAAACCAGCGGAGACAGTGCCGTATACTGTGAAAATAGATATTTCAGATTTGAATATCAGAACGGGAGCAGGGACGAACTATGCAAAGACCGGGGAATATACCGGGAAAGGCGTATTTACGATAGTAGAGGAGAAAGCCGGACAGGGAAGTACCGCAGGCTGGGGCAGGCTGAAAAGCGGCGCAGGCTGGGTATCACTGGATTACTGTACTAAGCTGGCATAAGCGCGGGCGTGTCGTTCATAAGAGGGCGGCACGCCCTTATTTTTTGTCTGAAAGCAAAAAAACACGTTGACAATATACCAAAGTTGGTATATAATAAAGAACATAGAGAGGAGGACAAAACAAATAAGTGCAAAGCACTGGAAAGGAGAAACGGCACGTTGGGTAAGAAAAAGAAACATAAGAAAAAGCCTATCAAGTGGCAAGATTTAGCGGTCAATGCACTGATAGACTTAATCGTAGGAACGGCACTTATCATAATAGGAAAGCTGTTAGAATAAGCACCAAGGCGGGCGAAAGCCCGCCGCCTATAGAAAATATACCACAAACGGAAAGCCGAGTAAAGAGCATGATTTTAAAGTTAGGTATCTTTTTGGTGACTGCGGGAGCCATAAAGCTATGCGTAGCGCTTATAATCAGAGCGCGAGAGAAAAGAGGGAAAACATGATAGGCGAGAATATCAGAAAGGCAAGAAAAGCGGCGGGCGTTTCTCAAAAAGAACTTGCGGAACGCCTGCAAGTCCACCAAAAGGATATAAGTCGCTGGGAGAATGGGGCGCACGTCCCTACACTGGAAATATTTACAAAGATATGCAGGGAGCTTAACGCTTCTGCTGATGAAATTTTAGAATTGAAATAAAGGCGAAAGAGAGGGCTTATTATGGCAAAGAAAAAAATTGTACTTTATGGAGTTGCGGCGCTGTTTGCTGTAAGCGGTATTGTGGCGCTGCCGTCTGGGAATATAGCCGGAGGCGTAGGCTGCATTGTGATTGCAGCAGTATGCGCTTTTTTAGGCAAAAAGAGCGCAGATAAAGAAACGGAGACGGGAAAGCCAGCAAGAGAGGCTACGCGCCCGGTATCCGGCAGCAGGATTGCGGAGACAATAAGGACAAAAGTAGTAGGAGTTACGTACTGCAACGACGACGGAGAAAGCAGACAGGATATTTTAAGCAGAATGACAGGGGACGAGGAAATACAGATAGAAAAAACCGTATACAATGGAGAGCCTGCCGCGTATGTAAAATGGGGCGATAAGGTTTTAGGCTATCTGTCTGCGGAATTGTCTAAAGATTTAGCAAATAGATACCCAAACGCCAGATATGAAGCGAAATTGTTAGAAATTTCTGGGGGGGGGTACATACGTTTGGGTGCAATATAGAGCTTGATATTATCGTAGACGAACAGAGAGGCAGCGCACAGGAGACAGCCGGGGAAACAGTCGTATACGTAGACCGCAGCAGTAAAAAGTACCATATTAAGCCTGATTGTTCCGGGATGAAGAACCCGAAAGCAATACCATTAAGCCAAGCAAAAAAGAAATACGCGCCTTGTAGGAAATGCTGCAAGTAAGTAAGACCACGGGAGCCGCAGACTTGTAAAAGAGCCTGCGGCTTTTGTCGTGCAAAAATTTACCAAAGAGAGGGATACCAGAATGGCAAATAAGAAAGGGAGCAGGCAGCTTACAAAAGCTGACAGGATAAAAATAGAGGCATTATTAAAAGCGGGGCATAGCAAAAGGGAAATTGCCGCGCAGCTGCACGTACACCGCAGTACGATTTACAACGAGCTTAAGAGGGGCAGATACATACACCGCAATAGTGACTGGACGGAGGAAGAACGGTATAGCCCGGATATAGCCCAGAAACGCTGCGAGGAAAATTTAAAAGTGCGTGGCACACAGCTTAAAATAGGCAACGATATAGCCTATGCAAATTACATAGAGGATAAGATAGTAAACGAGGATTATAGCCCGGCTGCCGTTCTGGGAGAATTGAAAGCGCAGGGGAAAGAGGGGGAGTTTTCAACTACAATATGCGTCACTACGCTTTACAGTTACATTGATAAAGGGATTTTCCTTAAGCTGACAAATAAGGATTTGCCAGTAAAGAAGAATAAAAAGCGGGGCTATCATAAAGTAAAGAAACAGCAGGCCAGAGCCAACGCCGGAGAGAGTATAGAGAAGCGCCCGGAGGAGATAGACAAAAGGGAAGAATTTGGGCACTGGGAAATGGATAGTGTCATAGGAAAGCGCGGAAAGTCTAAAAATACTCTGCTGGTGCTGACGGAGCGAAAGACGCGGGACGAGATAATATTTAAACTACCAGACCACACAGCAGAGGCGGTGGTAGCCGCAGTGGATAGGTTAGAAAGGAAATGGGGAGAGCTTTTTAAACAGGTATTCAAGACCATTACCGTAGACAACGGCAGCGAGTTTGCATATTGCGAAGCGCTGGAAAAGTCTGTACTGGGGGAGGGCAACAGAACAAAGCTATATTACTGCCACCCGTATAGCAGCTGGGAGAGAGGGACAAACGAGGTAACAAATAAAATGGTGCGCCGGAAAGTGCCAAAGGGAACAGATTTTGACGGAAAGACAGAGGAGGAGGTACAGAGTATAGAGGACTGGATAAACAATTACCCGCGCCGTATTCATGGATACCATACGGCAGCAGAACGGTTTACGGAGGAGGTAGAAAAACTGGCATAATGGCAGCAGGAGGCAGATACAGAGCGCAAAGGCTGGCGGAAACGGTAGCTTTAAAGGTGCGCCGGAAGAAAGAGACGGAAAACGGGTGGAAAGGTAGCGATTTCTTAGTATGATGTGCATTATATATAAAAACAGCAGAATGAAATTATACAAAATGCTGAAACTGATTTTTTGTCGAAAAAAAGGTTGAAATTTTTAGTGATAAGTTTTAGAATGAAATTCGACAGGAGATATTAAATCTCAAGCCGGATTTCATTTTTTTATATACGGGAAAATGAAAAGCGCGTTTAGAGACTAAAAATCTCTGGACGCGCTAATTTTTTTACCCAGAAAGGAGCGGGAGCGGTGGCGAGAAAATACAAAAGACTGTGCTATAAGGACAGACAGACCATAGAGAATATGAGCAAGGCGGGCAGCAGGGTAATTGAGATAGCGGCGGCGCTGGGAGTGCATAGGGACACGATTTATAAAGAGCTTACCCGCTGCGGAGCCACGCAGGAAACTTATAGCGCAGACAAGGCACAGAAAACACTTTAACCAAAGGAAAAGAAAGGGTGGAAAACCATGAAAATTGCGAACTACGAAAAAATGCAGCCGGGAGATTTGGTGCAGGTTCCGCGCACACAATTTGCGCCTATGCGTCGAGGCTGGAACGGTTGGTTATTCAGTGAGGCCGTGGTACTTAGAAAAACGAGAGGCAAAAAGAGCAATAGGCCAATGGTAGTAGTAGAAATGAGAATGCCAGGAGGGAGAAACGATTACAGAACAGCAGAAAAGACATTTTACGCAGAATACGTATTTCAAACAAATGCGGCAGAGAACGCAAAGCGTTTTATGGATAAGGACGGAGTAACAACGAGAGAAGATTTTTACAGCTTCATACAGCAAGAAGATGTTACGGGCTGCGATTGGATAAAGTTTTTAGTTGATAAGGGATTTCTCTTTTAGTAAGCGACGGCGGCGGTTGCCGCCAGTAAGCGCCTTTAATTTAGTGGAAGAATACCGCAGCCGGACGAGGCGGGGCGCTGGTTCAATTCCAGCAAGGCGTATTTGTAGCAGGTTTGGCAGACCTGCGGCAGAGGACGGCAGGCAAATAGCCGTATCTGTATACTGTGGAAAAATAGCAGCGGTCATACCAGCTATAGAGTATGTGGCAGGTCAACAGGTTTTTAAGCAGCTTTTTTAATGCGAAAAAGCGCCAACACAGTAAATATACGCCAGAGTAGGAGCGCGGAGGCAGTGAAGCAGATAAGAGCGCCGCCGCAGGAGGAGAGGCAGAGAATGAGGTACGCGGTCATTATACTTACCGACAGCACAGAGGCAATAGCAGAACATAAGAGAGCGGAGAGGCACAGGCGCAGGCGGGAGAAGCTGCGCAGGCAGAGGCGCTGGTATTTTATCAAGCAGAAATTAACGGGCATAGCAGTGCTGGCCTTTACAGCGTTTGCGGTATGGCTGCTGGACGGAGACGCGACAATAGCGGTATTGACAGTACCGCTGGGGATGTATCTGGTATTCAGCCGGGAAATGCTGATAACGAATAATTTTTACTGGCAGACGAAAGAGAGGGAAAAGCGTGGTACAGATTTTGGAACTGTTTGGAGGGATAGGCAGCCCGCGTTGTGCGCTACGGAATATCGGGATACCTGTAAAAGCCATAGATTACGTTGAAATCGACGAAAAGGCGGTGCGTTCCTATAATGCTATGTTTTCAGAGGAATTGCGATATAAAACGCAGAGCGTTGTAGGCTGGAATTTAAAGCCGGATATTCTGATACACGGCAGCCCATGCCAAGACTTTAGCATAGCAGGACACCAAGGGAAAGCGAAGGCAGAGGGAGGACGGATAAACAGAGGGAAAGGCGCAGACGAGGGTAGCGGAACACGCAGCAGCTTAATGTGGGAAACCATTCACATTATAGAGCAAATGGGAGAATGGAGGCCAAGGTACGTTATCTGGGAGAACGTAAAGAATGTACTAAGCCGATACATGAGGGCAAATTTTGACAGGTACATAAAGGAAATGGAGCGGCTGGGGTATAGCAGCAGTTTTAAGATTTTGGACGCGCGCGAATTTGGATTACCGCAGGCAAGGGAAAGGGTATTTACCGTATCGACACTGGGAGAAAAAGCATTTTCCTTTGACGATTTGATAAAAACGCCCATGAGGGATATAAAAGAGTTTCTTTTACCGGACGCGCCGCCAGTGTACGACGTTACGCAGCCGAGCGTATTAAGTGCGATAGGGGAAAAGGGCATAAGGCGCGCAACAGTGATACAGGATTATGCCTATACAATAACGGCCAGACAGGACAGAACGCCTGCACAGGTAATTGATATGGGAAATGGGCGCTACAGGTATCTTACGGAATTGGAATGTTGGCGCTTGCAGGGATATACCGAAGAGGATTTTAAAGCGGCAGCGGCAGTGCATGAAAAAAACGGGCGGTATAAAATGGCGCTTTATAAGCAGGCGGGCAATAGCATACCCGTACCGATTTTCGAGAGCCTGTTTAGGAAAATTCTGCTTAACCAGACGGAAAGGAGCCGGGATAATGGCGATATTCAGGGAAGTTAAAACAGAAGTGTATTGTGACGTGTGCGGAAAATACATTATCAGCTGGAAAAGCAAGGGGGCGGGGGTAAGCAGACTATGGGCGGCGTATTATGCAAGGCAAAGAGGCTGTACCACAGGAAAACAGATTATCTGCAAGGAGTGCCGGATAAAGAAAAGGATAAAGGCTTGTAGCCTGCAAAAGAAATGGGGAGCTGCACAAAAGGACGCAGACGGCAGTTGTTTAGGATTTTCAAATGAAAATGACGACGAGCCAATAGATAAATGTAAGAACTGTATAGCGTGTAGCGCTTTTGATTGGGAGGAAGAAAGGAGGCGCTTAAGCATATGAGGAAGAACCGCAGACATACCAGAGAAAACAGGATACTTAAGGCGCTAATACGTGCGGCAGCAGGCGCAGCGGCGTTTATAGCAGCGCTGGTATTACTGCTTATGCTTATCTGGTGGAGAGGGCAGCAGGCGGAGCCGCAGACGGACGAGCAGGTAGCAGAGGTTGTGCAGCAGGAGCAGGCGGAGCCGCTGGTTATTGAGATACCAGAGCCAGCCAAAAAAGGAACCATAACCATATATACGCCGGACGGCGCGGTATATGGATATTACGGAGAAATCACGATAAACAGCGACGGAAGCACAGGGCAGGACATTGATATAGTGTGTGCCGGATATTTGGAGGGATTTTTAGAACACGGAGAGCCGGAATATACAGAGGAAAGCGAGGGAGAATGGAGTGAGTGAGGTTTACATACGGAGCCAGAACAGAGAAAAGTTGTACCGTTTTGGAATTTCCTTTAATGCGCTGGAATACAGCGAGAAACAGGATTTTAAGAGAGGAAAAGAGGCGGAGGTACACCATACAATCTGCATTTCTGACGGCTGCTTAGAGGAGATAGCAGAGTATGAGAGTAAGGAACGCTGCTTAGAAGTGCTGGACGAGATACAGCGCGTATGCGCCCAGTATTTGACGTGGAGCGGCGGGGCAGCGTTAATACGCGGTGGCATGGATATACAGCCGGGAGCGGTGGCAATACCGCGCGTCTATGAAATGCCGGAGAAATAGCATGGCAGAAATCATATTGCACCCGCAGCACCCAGACTATTGTAAAGAGTGTGTTTACCACGACGACAAAAACGGGGCTTGCATGAGCAAGGATTACGCACAGAACAGCTATAAGGTAGTATGCGTTTGGCATTACTGCAAATATAAGCGAAAAAGGGAGGTATGAGCGTGAAATACAGGTATTACAGCACGCAGCGCCCGGTCACGCCGGGGGCGTATCCAAAGCCAAAGAATAACCCGGCTATGCTTATCCATAATTTCAGCAGCAGGGAATATGTGCCGGAGATTGGGCGGCAGGCGTGGGGATATGTGGAGTATGACAGGCCGCTTGAAAACGAGGATATAGACGGGTACGAGCTGACACCCGCCGCATTTTTCTCTTAATCATGGCGCAGGAGTTTAGAGAGATAAGCCCGGAGCTGGAACGCGTGGCATATAAAGAGGCGTGGAGCATTGAGAGTATGGAGGCACACGGAGCAGGCGGGCGAGGGGTAACGTACATAGGCAGTAAGATAAGCGGAGCATTGGACGGGGACGAAAGGAACGGGCGGCTTGTCTTTGATTATTACCGGGACACAGCGGGCGCATGGTGGTTTGAAAACCGCGCGTTATTGCCGTCCGGGGACATTGTAAGCATGGATATGTACCTATTTGGGTATGAGGGCAAACGAAAGAAAGGAGAGCGGCAGAAGTGGAGAAGATGAAAAAGCCGGATTTTCTGGGAGAAATCAATAAAGAGATTTTAGAGGAACTGACAAAGCGCGGGAGAGCGCGGAACGTGGCGGGGCTGGTGGGAGAGGTTAAGGAGCTGGCAGAGGTTACGCAGATATGTGGCCTGCCGTTTGCCGGGTATCTGGGGAAAATCGAGATACCGAGGCCGAGTGGGATAAAGGACGAGGTAGCGGTAGCCTTTGAGCAGGACACGCCGTATAAGGCGGCACAGGGAGAGCTTGACGTATTGCGGGAATTTGCGCCGGGCAGCAGGCTTTTAATCACAGGGAAGATACAGACGCTTAAGGACTTTGAAACGGGGAAGTACCTTGTATTTATTCTGGCTGATTATGTAGCTGCAAGCCCAAAGGCAGAATTTCAGAACGACGTAGCCATAACGGGCGAGATTGTGTTTAAGCCGACGCACAGGGAAACGCCCAGAGGAAAGCGTATTTCAGATATTTTCATAAAGGTACAAAAGGAGCTTGCGCCGGGAAACTGCTTTATTCCCTGTATCTGCTGGCAGGAAACCGCAGACGAGGTAGCAGGCTGGGAGCAGGGGACAAAAGTAAGGCTTCTGGGGAGATACCAGAGCCGGGAATATGACAAGGAAATAGCAAAATATTACACAGACGGAAAAGAGGCTTACCGGGAGACTGAACGCCGGACGGCCTACGAGCTTTCTGTACAGCTGATAGAGAAAATGGAGGCAGGGAATGAGAAGTAAACTTTTTGTAAATCCAGACGGCACAGCGAAAATGCAGGAAATCAGAATAGAAGCCCGCGGGAAAGGAGGGGCTATAGGCATAAAAGCTGTTTCGCGTCTGGCGAATATGGTAAACAGCTTAAAAGCCCTGCAAAACGCCGCAGGAAGTGTACGACAGGTACATACAGATTACAGGGTATTGCAAATGCTGCCTTGACTGTGAGTTTATCGACGAGAAAAGCGCTGATGATTTAATGTGTCTATCTGCATATCTGGCAGGAAATGAGCAGGCCAGAGCAGAGGCACAGCAGAGGGCGGTAAGAGCCAGAAAGGGCAGAGCATGAAGCGGGTATATATTTGCAGTCCGTACCGGGCAAAGGATGGCGCGGAGCTGGATAGAAACATAGAGTACGCACAGGCGCTTACAAAGCAGGCGCTCAATGCCGGATTAGCGCCGATAACGCCGCACTTATATATGACGCAGTGCTTAGACGATAAAAAGCCACAGGAGCGGGCGCAGGGAATGGCTGCGGGTATGGCATTGCTTAAGACCTGTGATTTTGTCATAGTTGGCGTGAAATATGGAGTAAGCGAGGGTATGAGCCGGGAGATACAGACGGCAGATAGGCTGGGTATCGAAGTAGTAAACGCAGACAAGCTGGATTTTAAACTGCTACACGATAAGCAGCAGGAGGAAATAAAAGCGGCCAGATACGCGGAAATGAACTGCTGCAATTTCTGCAAAGGTAGCAGGCTACATACCTGTACTGGTTATGATTGCAGCTTACCATACCGGACAGCCTTTGCGTTTGCGATTACACACATAGAACTTTTGTAAAGGAGATTTAAGAGAATGAGAAAAATAAGACGGGCAGTATTAAGAAACGAGGCAAACAGATTGAGCCATTACGGGCAGAACGGAAAGAGCATTGCAATTTTCCGCAGCCTGTGGGCGGATTACAAGGAGTTGAAACGCCACAAGGCAGCAGAAGCCACAGAAAACGGACTGCTGGCGCAGATTAAGGCAATCCGCAAGAAGAAAGCGGCAAAGCGGCTGTAAATCCATGACAACAGTAAAAAGCCCCTACGGTACGGGAATACCATAGGGGCTAAGCTATACAGCTTTTCAACCTAAGACCAGTATAAGCATTGTATGGCGAAAAGTCAAGGAATTACACGGGCTGAAATGCCCGTTTTACCACTTGATAAAAGTATTAACTATCCGACAGGGAGGATAAAAATATATGCCATACGTAGAGAGGATAACAAGGGCTGGAAAGACCATAGAGGTAGAGCGTTACTTTACCAGCAGATATAAAAAGCCGGGGATAAAGAGAGGGGATAAGGTTAAGCCCACAAAGGAGCAGCAGGTAAAGGTAAACACCAGACAGGCAGAAAGAAAGCTGCGTATCCTGATGAACGCTAATTTTGGCTATGGAGATTATCACGTCATACTGGACTACATACGGGAGAAAGGAAAGGAGCCGAGGAGCCGGGAGCAAATGCGGGAGGATATAGATATATTCCTGCGGGAGCTGCGGAAAGAGTACAGGAGACAGGGGAAAGAGCTTAAGTACATACATGTTATGGAGATAGGCGAAAAAGGGGCAAGGCACCACCACCTTGTCATAAACCAGATAGACACAAAGGTATTGCAGCAGTGCTGGTATAAGGCTTATGAGGGGCACAACAGGGTAAAGGTTTTTCCGCTGGACGATACCGGGAATTATGCGAAGCTGGCAAGCTATTTTATCAAGTATACGGACAAGCATAGAACGAAAGAGGACGGGGCGCTACAGGGTAAGCGCTGGAATTGCAGCAAGAACCTTGTGAGGCCGGAGCCGGAGATAAGGATAATAACAGAGCGCGCATGGTTTAAGGCAGAGCCGAGGGCGATAAAAGGGTATTACGTGGATAAGGACAGCGTAAGCAAGGGAATACACAGCCCGGATTATTACGGGTACGGATATTTCAGATATACGCTTGTAGAAATCGAAAAGGACGGAGGATAGAACGATATGGGAAAAGTGATTTTGATAGCCGGAATTGTATTTATAGCGCTGGCCGTTATAGAAATCGTCTGGTTTATTCTGCGGGGGATTACGTCGGGTATCAATCAGTGCCACGAATGGGAAGAAAACCCGGACAAAAAGGAAAGCGAGGAGACGCGGGAACATGAGAAACTTTAGACTGGACGACGAGAGCGGGCAACAGGAGGCGCTTTTCAGCTGGGCGGCCTACAATACTGGGCGTATGCCGGAGCTGGAATATATGCACCACGTCCCAAACGGAGGAAAGCGGGACGCGGCGACGGCAATAGCACTGAAACGGCAGGGAGTAAAGGCAGGCGTGCCGGATATTTGTTTACCAGCACCGAGGGGAATATACCACGGGCTTTACATAGAGCTTAAGGCCGGGAGGAACACAACAACGGCAAAGCAGAGGAGCTGGTTAGACTACCTACGGCAGCAGGGATATTTCACGGCGGTATGCTACGGCTGGCAGACAGCGGCAGAACTGGTAGAGCGGTATTTACTGCATACCGGGCAGCTGGGAGAGCCGGGGCAAACGCTGGGGAAAGCGTGACAGGACAAAAGAGTAGGAAACATACAAACAGCTGCGCCCGGAGGCGGCGCAAGAAAGCGAGGTAGAGAATGAGGACAGTAAGCATTTTGAATTTAAAGGGAGGAGTAGCCAAGACCTTTACGGCGGTAAATATGGCTTATGAGTTGCACCGCAGAGGCTTTAAGGTACTGCTGGTTGACAATGACAAGCAGGGGAATTTAAGCCGGGCGTATGGGCGATATGACGCAGAGAGCGTAGCGCCAGTGAGCAGGATATTAAGCGGGGACTGGCAGGTAGCGGCAGAGTTGATACAGCACACGGATTACGAGGGCTTAGATATTCTTACAGCAAATATGTCGCTTATGGGCGCTACGTGGCAGCTGACAGCGGAGGAGGCGGGAAACCAGATAGACCGCTTTAAGCAGTTTATGGAACACGCAGACTGGGTAAGCGGGTATTACGATTACTGCATTATCGACAATCCGCCGGATATAGGGCTTAACGTGGTAAATGCGCTGGCAGTAACGGACGAGGTTATAGTACCTGTGAAGATTGACGAATGGGCGCTTGACGGGCTGGACGTTCTGGCAGAGCAGATAGAGGACGCAAAGCAGATTAACCCGCGCCTCTGCCTGCGGGGGATACTGATTACAGCATACCAGAATACAGACGGAGAGGTAGCAGGTAAGGAATGGCTGGAACGGCAGAAAATGGAGGCGTACAGAACCGGGCAGCCATACTACAGCATTTTAGGAGTTATCCGATATTCCAGAAAAGTAGCAGAAAGCACATTCAATTTTAAGCCGATTTATGAGTATAGCCCCTGTTGCGGGGCGGCGCAGGATTACAAAAAATTTGTGACGCAGTACACCGGGAAAGCGAGGTAGAACATGGCACATAAAGAGAGCTGCTGCGCGTACTGGGATTGCAGCAGAAATGGCGGTACTACCTGCTGGAACTGGGGCGGTAAATTTGCCGGGCGAGCCTGCCCGCAAAGTGACGCTTGCGAACATTGGAGAACCTGCGAAATGTGCAACGGCATAATGGGACAGTGTAAGAAAAAGATTGAGATAGAGAGGCAGAAAGCGAGGTAGAGGGTATGGCAAAGTTTGGTTTTAACGACATTCTGAACGCAAAGAGTAAGGCGGCAGGAGCAGGAGCGGTTACGGATTATACGGAAATCTGGTTAAATCCGCATGATGTAAAACCGTCCGAAAATAATTTTTACTCACAGGAGAATATAGAGGAGCTGGCAGACAGCTTTTTAGCGGTAGGCCAGCAGCAGCCTACGGTACTGGGACGGATAAACGGAGAGTTTCGCATAGTAAGCGGGCACCGCAGGAACCTTGCAAATATTATGAACCTTGAACGGGGACACGAAGAATATAAGCGCGTCCGTTATCTCTACAAGGATATGACGGCGGCCATGCTGGACTTATCGCTGATTATTGGAAACGCATATAACAGGGAGCTTACGCCGTGGGAGAAAACCCAGCAGGCGCAGAAGCTCAAAGAGGCGCTTTTGCGGGCGAAGAAAGAGGACGGATTAGAGATTACCGGGAAACTGCGGGACGTTATCGCGGATTTGATGAACGAGAGCAGCACAAACGTAGCAAGAATGGATAGTATCAACAAAAACGCTACGCCGGAAATTAAAGAGCAGTTTGCACAGGGGAATATAGGCATATCTGCCGCGTATGAGGCGGCGAAGCTGGCACCAGAGGAGCAGAAAGAGATTGCGGAGCAGGCGGCAGCAGGCGCAGACATAAGGGCGAAAGAGATAGCGGCAAAGGTGGCAGAGAAAAAAGCCGGGGACGATTACGAAACGCCGCACCCGGAAAGCATAACGTCCCTGTGCTATTCCTGCCTGCATTATAAGGACTGCAACGTAAAAACGGGAACCTGCGAAAAATGCGACCAGTACATAGATAAAGCAGAGGCAGAAAAGACGGAGGAGCAGCGATATAGCGAGGAGCAGGACAAAATAGACCGGGAGACAAAAAAGAAGCTGCGGGAGCAGGCAGACCGGGAGAAAATGGAGCATTTACCGAGCGACAGGGGAACGGGGCGCAAGGTACATGATATAAAGATTGCAGCAACGTATTATGACGACGTAGTAAGCGGGAAAAAGCGTTTTGAACTGCGAAAAAATGACAGAGGCTATAAGGCGGGAGAAAGCCTTAATATGCTGGAATTTAAAGACGGGAAATTTACAGGGCGCACAATAAGCGCAGATATTACCTATATGCTGCAAGATTATACCGGGCTGGCAGAGGGTTATTGTATTTTGGGGATTGAAGTAACGGGGCATACAGGGGATATGTCCGAAACGGACACCAAGATACCGGGACAGTTAAGTTTTGGCATGAACCCGCCAGAGGTAGACATAGAGGAGGAACGATAGAGAATGAAATATAGGCAGTGGAAAAAGAATTATAAAAAGCGTTACGGAGTAAATCCGCCGCCAGAGATTGACAAGCGAAAGCGCAGAAAACAGGTAGCAAGGGCATTAAACGCCCTTGCTTATGCTGATTTAATAAAGGCAGCGGAAAAGGCGACAGATACAATTACAAATGTGATTGCAGAATTTATGCGGGCATTAGGGAGAGGCTGCGATACAGCGGGAACAGTTTTTAGAAATGCGGCAGACGCAATAAAGCCGCTGGATATAAAAGGGCGTATTTTTAGCTGGGAAGTGCGAAGCTACGGAACTGATTTATACGCCGTCTATGAAATAAATGCGCTGGGAGGGGCAGACGAGCTTAGAGCGCTTACGCACAGTAAGAGCGCTGCGGAGAAAATAGCAGAACTTTTGGAAAACGACCAGATAGAGCATTTTAAGGCGACCTGCCCGGAACGGGTAGTAAAAAGAGACGATGGCATAGGCGTTTTGGATTATGCGGGTATAGTTGCGAATACAGGGGAGGCGAAAATGTGCAAAGAAACGCGGAAAAAATGGATTTACGGAGAATTGACAGGAGAGGACAAAGAAATTTTTGGAAAGATTGAGGAGGCGTTAGGATTTAGGCTATTTGTCTGGCAAAAAAGTTTTTTACTGACAGGACGCTTTAGACGAATGGGAGCGACAACGGCGGAATGTTTGCGCGATTTGCTTTTTAAGGGAATGGAGCCGCTGGATTTTTACAGGTATCCGCCAAACAGCAAAAGAGAAAGGATAGAAAGAGAAGAACTACGGAAAATCAAGGAAAAGTTGGACGCAGCAGGAATTAAGACACGGCCAATTTTTTGGAATGAGAGCGATAGAGCAAGGTATTACAGGGAGCAAGGCGCACCGGGAAGGTGTGAAAGCCCGGATTGTAAAAACTGCCCGTTTCCACCTTGTGAGAAAGGAGGGCGCAGGATATGACGGATTTTTTATTGATAATCATAATAATTTTACTGCTTGCGATATTTGGGCGGCTGGAAAATGTGGGAAAAGGAGAAAAAGACAATGCAGGTAAAAGAGACAGAAAATAAGAGCGTAAAAGTGGAAGAAATGACGGGGCGGGAAATCAAAGCAGGAAACGGAGAGCTGACAGAGGAGGGAGAAAGCCCAAAGGGCGAAAGCTGGGTAGCAATTCCAGAGGCGGAATTAGAGGGGCTGATACAAAAGGCAGCGAAAGCGGCGGTATCAGAATTTAAGCGGCAGGAGGAAAAGGATAAAAAGAGGGATAAGTACCACAACACTTTTGCCCTTATGAAATGTTACCGTGACGCGGTTTTCCATATCGAACACGCAGTAAGTGACGGGGAGCAGCTGGGACTTGCCGGAATGACAGAGGAGCAGCAGAGGACGTATTTAGAGAGCGTGCGCCGGAGCAGGTTTAAAACGCTGATTATGACAGCACATATAGACAAGGCCATAGAGGAGATAGAGCGCAGGCGGAAAGAGGCAGACAGGGAAGTAGAATACAGAGCCTTTGAGCTGTACTTTATGCAGGGCTGGGATTATGCACAGATTGCCGAGGAACTGAACACAGGGAAGAACACGCCGCGCCGCTGGGTTACTGGCATAATCAATGAGCTTTCAATACTGCTGTGGGGAATTGACGAAGAGAGGATAAAGTAAATGCTATACGTGATACGCAGGAAGAAAGACGGAGCGCTTGTGACTGGCACAGATTACCGCTATTATCCACACCACCAGATATTAAAATATCCCACAAAGCCACCGCTTATTATTTCAGACTACGACGGGGAACTGCCAGAGAGCATACAAGCAGAGATAAAGCATAGGGGTATCAATTTAAAATACTATGAGATAGTGCCAATAGAAATAAAACAGATTATAGCAGGCATGGGGCAAGCGTGGTAAAATCGTGGTGTTTACATGGTAGAACGAAAGAGATACAATGATAGCATGGAAAGAGTAGGCGAGAGCTTAAGCATACAGCGTGAGCGGCCTACTCTTTTCTTTTGCTTACTCATTCTTAACCTCCTACCCAGCGCATGAAACTTAGGGCGCTGGGGATTTTAAAGAAAGGAGCGGGGCGGTATGAAAGCATGGGCGAAAGCATTTTATTTATCGGCGGCATGGGAACAAACCCGCGCCGCTTATCTTATGTCACAAGATTATATCTGTGAGCGCTGCGGGGAACCTGCAAAGGTAGTACACCATAAGCAGTATATAACCAAAGAGAACATAGGAGACGCAGGCGTTACGCTATGCTGGGATAACTTAGAGGCGCTGTGCCAAGACTGCCACAACAAAGAACACCACAGGCAGGAAAGACAGCGGCGGTATCGGTTCGACGAGGACGGCGGGATACTCCCCCCTATCTCAAAGAAAAATTAAAGGGGACAGATACCGAGGG
>ERZ1090869.166-NODE-166-length-36783-cov-7.051949_pt1 | contig 36783 bp, 40 predicted proteins | sample MGYA00478474_ERZ1090869 | MGnify/ENA primary metagenome ERZ1090869 (study PRJEB33644, sample SAMEA5815748) | chicken gut metagenome | biome: Chicken; feature: Gastrointestinal Tract; material: Caecum | place: Ireland | collected 2019-01-01 | study: A study of the... | reverse complement strand
GTTCCCGCCCGGAATGGTGAAATATCCTTCCTGCAGTTCCCGTTCATAAGCATAAACACTGTGGCCGCACAGCGCAAGGAAGCACTGCTGTACCGCTTCACCGCTCAGATACCGTCCCTGCCGGCAGCCGGGCAGAAAGCGGGTGCAGGGCACAAGCCGGCCGCCCATCGTCAGCAAAACCGGCTGGCGGGCACGCAGCCGGATCTCCTGTACGCGGCCGGCCGCTTCCGCCGGCAGCCGGCTCAGCTCGTCCCGCAGCGGCGCCGGCAGCGCCTGGATTGCCTGATAATACTCGTCCATCCGGGATCACCTCACACCCCCACTGTATTCGCGTAGACAAGCGCCTAGAACCGCACAGCAAAAAGCCCCGGTGAATCACCGGAGCTTCCGAAAAAAGGTATTTCTGTTATCAGGATTCGGCGGGTTCCTGACCCACCAGGCGATAGAGTTCGGCTTCGTCAATGACCGGGACGCCCAGGCTCTGGGCCTTGGTCAGCTTGGAACCGGCCGCCTCCCCGGCCACCAGGTAGGCGGTCTTTTTGGAGACCGATCCGCTGGCCTTGCCGCCGTTGCGCACGATCAGGGCTTCCGCCTCCTGGCGGGAGAGGTGGGGCAGCGTACCGGTGACCACCAGGGTCATACCGGCCAGCGCCGTGCCCTTCTTTTCACCGTGCCAGTCCATATTGACCCCCAGGGCGGACAGGCGCTGCAGCAGGTCCTGCGTGCCCTCTTTGGCAAAGAATTCGGTCACGCTCTGCGCCATGATCGCGCCGATCCCGTCGATGGCGGCGATCTCCTCCTCCGTCGCCCGGGCCAGCGCCTGCATGGTCCCGAAATGCTCCGCCAGCTGGGCGGCCGCCTTGTCGCCGATGTTGCGGATTCCCAGCCCGAACACCAGCTTGTCCAGGTTGTTGCCCTTGGACCCCTGGATGGCGTTCAGCAGGTTTTGGGCGCTCTTTTCCTTGAATTTGTCCAGGGTGAGCAGCTGGTCCATGGACAGGGTATACAGGTCCGCCACCGTCCGCACAAGTCCCCGGTCGGTCAGCTGCACCGCCACCGCTTCGCCCAGGCCGTCGATGGCCATGGCGTTGCGGGAGGCAAAGTGGATCAGATTGCGCAGACTCTGGGCCGGGCATTCCGGGTTGACGCAGCGCAGGGCCGCCTCCTCCTGCAGATGCACGACCGGGGCCCCGCAGGAAGGGCAGACATCCGGCATCCGGTAGGGGTCGGCGTCCAGGGCATGGCGGGCCACGCCGATCACCTCGGGGATGATGTCGCCGGCCTTGCGCACCTGGATGGTATCCCCGATCCGCAGGTCCAGGCTGCGGATGATGTCCTCGTTGTGCAGGCTGGCGCGGGATACGCTGGTGCCCGCCAGAAAGACCGGGTCAAAGACCGCCGTCGGCGTCAGCACGCCGGTGCGCCCCACCGAGACTTCCACCGCCCGCAGAACGGTCTCCTTGACTTCGGGCGGATACTTGAAGGCGATCGCCCAGCGGGGGAACTTGTTGGTGCTGCCCAGACTTTCCCGCGCTGCGAGATCATCCACCTTGATGACAGCGCCGTCGATGTCGTAGGCCAGCTGCCCGCGCATCTGCCCGATGGCCTCGATCTCCCGGATCGCCTCCTCGATGGACGAGAAGACGCGGTACCGGGGCGAGACCGGGAACCCCATCTGCCGGAGGAAATCCAGCGTTTCACTGTGGCGGGCAAAGCTGCGCCCGCGCACCTGCTGCAGGTTGAAGACGAAGATGGACAGCCCGCGCGCCGCCGTGATTTTGGCATCCTTCTGCCGCAGGGAACCGGCCGCCGCGTTGCGGGGGTTTTTGAACGGGGCTTTGTCCTGCAGTTCCTGCTCCTCCTTGAGGGCGAGAAACGCCTCGTGCGGCATATAGACTTCGCCGCGCACTTCAAGGAATTCCGGTGCACCCTCGGGCAGCGTTTTGGGAATATCCCGGATGGTGGCCAGGTTTTCGGTCACATCCTCCCCCACCAGACCGTCCCCCCGGGTGGAGCCGCGGACAAGTCGCCCGTTCTCGTATTCCAGGCTGACCGAAAGGCCGTCGATCTTCTCCTCCACCACATAGGCGGGCAGGATGTTCGCCTCCCGCACCCGGGCGTCAAACTCCCGCAGTTCCTCGTAGGAGAACGCATCCTGCAGACTTTCCATCTTAACTGCGTGGTTCACCTTGCTGAATTTGCTGCTGGCCGCCTCGTTCACATGCTGCGTGGGGGAAGACGGCGTGATCAGCTGCGGATACTCAGCTTCGATCGCCTTGAGTTCCCGCGTCAGCGCGTCATACTCGAAGTCTTCCAGTTCCGGGGCGTTCTCCATATAATACAGTCGGTTGTTGCGCTCAATGATGACCCGCAGTTCCTCCGCCCGCTTTTTTGCCTGTTCCAGCTTCATACGTTCCTCCCTTGTCGTGGTTGCCCATCGGCCCATCCAGTATAGCACAACCGCCGGCGGCTGTCATGCCCTCAGCAATTCCAGTTCACCCGGATCGGGTCGGGTTCGTCGGGCACGGCATGGTCCTGCAGGTCGGCCAGCGCCCGCTCGAAGAACTTTTCCGCCGCCTGGTCGTACACAGCTGCCGGCTGCGAAGTTCCCAGCGTATGATACGTCTCGGCGGCCGCCGCATAGAACAGGCACCCCAGGGCGCCGGTAGGCGTCTGCAGCGCCGCGCAGGCCGTGGCAATGGCCCTGGCCGCCGCCTGGGCCACCGGGTCCTTCTCCTCCCGGGCGATCTGTGCCAGGGCCCGCAGCTGCGGTTTGACAGCGGCCGGGCGGCCGCCTTCCGCCGCGCAGCGGGCACAGTCCTGCACATCGGCGCGCAGATCTGGTCCCTCGGGGCTGTGCGCTTCGTAGACCGGCAGACAGACTTCGGATGTGATGCGGATGGCCCAGCCGGCCACCGTTCTGCGGCTCTGGGTATCCAACAGACGCATCAGTGCCAGGCAGACGGGCATGTCCGCACGGCCCAGCATCTTGCGAAGTTTCGGCATGAAAAGCTCCCCCTTGTTATAGGTTTTCCGCCCCGACTCTCTCCGGTTTGACCCGGGGCATCAACGATTCGATCTGTTCCTTTTCGGCCGCCTGGGTCCCGCTGGACATCACGTTGGCGGCGCCGGCCGCCATGGACAGGCGGATGGCCTGCTCCAACCCGGCGCCGCACTGTTCCGCCGCCGCCAGCGCCGCCACCATGCTGTCCCCGGCGCCGACGGTGCTGCCCACCGGCACCGGCACCGCCCGGGCCCGCCAGATTTCCTCCGGCGTCAGATACAGCGCCCCTTCGCCCCCCAGCGAGACGACCACCTTCTGCACCCCTTGGGCAAACAGCGCCCGGGCTGCACCGATCCTGTCCGCCTCGGTGGGCAATGCCCGCCCGGCCACCCGCTCCAGCTCGGCGGCATTGGGCTTGACCAGGTAGGGCCCGGCCGCCAGCGCCCGGCGCAGCGGTTCCCCATCGGCATCCAGAAAAACCTTGGCACCGGCTTCCCGGCAGCGGCACACCCAGGCCCCGTAGGTGTCCGCGGGGGCGCCCTGGGGCAGACTGCCGGCCAGCACCACCAGATCCCCCGGCTGCAGGCGGCGCAGCAACTGCTGCAGCAGTTCTTCCAGCAAGGCGGGGGTGACCGCAAAACCGGGTTCGTTAATGTCGGTGTTGGTATGGCGGACCGGGTCCACGATTTTCAGGTTGGTCCGTGTGGACCCTGCCACCTCCAAAAATTCGAAGGGTACCCGCTGCAGGCGGAGCATCTGCTGCACCGCCTGGCCGGCCGGGCCGCCGGTGAAGCCCACCGCCAGGCAGGGGACCCCCAGCTTGGTCAGCACTTTGGCCACATTGATGCCCTTGCCCCCGGGGTCCTGGCGGACCGCGGCCGCCCGGTTCACCCGGTCGATGCTCAGATCCGGCACGGTGATGGTCTTGTCCAGCGCCGGGTTCATTGTCACAGTATAAATCATGGCTGTTCCTCTCCCCTGCCAATCCGCAGTCTTGATCGCACGGCTCTGTCGTGCCTTTTGGTATTATACTACAGTTGCCGCCCGCTGGCAAAGCGAATGCTTGCGAAGGCCGGGCGGATGATGTACAATGAAGGTGTCATTTTTCGCAAGCCGGGCCCGCGGGGCTGCCAAGGCGCCGGTCCCCGGCATGGAATCCGACAGGAGGTATACTTCAATGAACAAGCAGCATCAAGATCAGATCTGGGTCCCGCACAGCGAGACCGTTCCGGAAGCCGGCGGCGAAGGGGTCGTGCGCCGGGTGCTGGCCTACAGCAAGGATGTCATGTGTGTGGAAAACACCTTTGAGACCGGCGCCGTGGGGGCGCTGCACAGCCACCCGCACACCCAGATCACCTATGTGGTGTCCGGCCGTTTCCGCTTCACCATCGGGGAGGAGACCCGGGATGTGGGCCCCGGCGACACGCTGCTGAAGCAGGACGGCATCCGCCATGGCTGCGTCTGCCTGGAGGCGGGCATTCTTCTGGATATCTTTACCCCGATGCGGGAGGATTTCGTCTGATCCTTCCCTCTCTGCCCCGACAAAACCACCCCGGGAAAAGGCGCTGCCCTTTTCCCGGGGTGGTTTGCTGTTATCAGTAAGGGTCAGCGCCCGCAGATCGCGCCGTAGCAGCCCGGCCGGCGGTCCCTGAACAGGCCCCATTCCAGCCTGGCCTGGCGGATGGCCGCAAAGTCGTAGGCGGCGGTGATCACCGCGTCGCCGGTGCGGTCCGCCTGGGTCAGCACCGCGCCGGTCTCATCGGTCAGGAAGCTGGACCCGTAAAAACACAAAGCGCTCTGCTGCCCGCCGTTTTCGGCGCAGGGCGTCACGGTCTCCACCCCATACCGGTTGGCGGCGACCACCGGAAGCACGTTGGCCGCCGCATGGCCCTGCATCGTGCGCTGCCAGTGCCCGACGCTGTCCACCTCCAGAATCGGTTCGCTGCCGATCGCGGTGGGGTACAGGATCAGGTCTGCGCCGCCCAGGGCCAGGCAGCGCGCCGTTTCGGGGAACCACTGGTCCCAGCAGATGCCGACGCCCACCCGGGCATAGCGGGTTTCAAAAACGCGGAAGCCGGTGTTGCTGGGGGCAAAATAGAATTTTTCCTGGTAGTAGTGATCGTCCGGGATGTGGGTCTTGCGGTAGACGCCCAGCAGGCTGCCGTCGGCGTCAATCATGGCGACGCTGTTATACAGGCAGTTGCCGTCCGCCTCATAGAAGCTGATCGGCATGACCAGCTGCAGTTCCCTGCAGACCTGCTGAAACCGCTGCACCGCCGGATTCTGCTGCATCGGCTGCGCATAGGCATAGTAATCGTAGCGGCGTTCCTGGCAAAAGTAAGGCCGCTCAAACAATTCAGGCAGCAAAACGATCTGCGCCCCGGCGTCCGCCGCCCGACGCACCAGTTCCTCGGCGTGGTTCAGGTTCAGGGCCGGGTCGGTCTGGCAATCCATCTGGACCGCAGCCACAATGACTTTGGACATTACGATCAACCTCCTGGTTTCGGTCTGCGCCCTCAGCCGGGGATCTGCTGGGTGATGCAGTGGATGTTTCCCCCACCCTGCAGGATCTCCCGGGCCGGCAGCCCGATGACCTGACGGTCCGGGCAGAGTTCGGCCAAAATCCGGCAGGCCCGGGCGTCGCTGGCGGCGTTGTCCCCGCCAAACTGCGGGACCAGCACCGCCTTGTTGGTAAAGTAGAAGTTCACATAGCTGGCTGCCAACCGCTCCCCGGGGGTCCGCACCGCCTCGCCGGGCGCAAACGAGTAAGCCGCGCAGTCCGCATCATCGCAGAGAATCGGATGGCCGGGGATCGGCAGTTTGTGGATGTGCAGCGGCCGCCCCCGGGCGTCGGTGACGCTTTGCAGATATTCCAAATCCTGCCGGGACAGCGCATACTGCGGGTCGGCCTGGTTGTCGGTCCAGGCAAGCACCACGGTAGCGGGCGCCACAAAGGCGCAGACATTGTCCACATGTTCGTTGGTCTCGTCCTGGTAGATCCCGCGGGGCAGCCAGAGCACCTTTTCCGCGCCAAGCCAGGCGCAGAGGGTCTTCTCGATCTCCTCACGGCGCATCCGGGGATTCCGCCCGGCCGAGAGCAGGCAGCTCTCGGTCACGAGCAGCGTCCCCTCACCGTCGCTGTGGATGCTGCCGCCTTCCAGAACAAAGGGCGACGCATCGGCGCAGGATACCCCCAGCGCACGGCAGAAAGCCGCCGCCACCGCATCGTCCTTCTCCCAGTCGGCATACAGCCCGTCCACCAGCCCGCCCCAGGCGTTGAAGGTCCAGCTGATGCCCCGCAGTTCCCCGGCGTCATTTTTGACAAAGGTCGGGCCCACATCCCGGGCCCAGGCGTCGTCGCTCTCAATTTCCAGCACCGTCACCCGGGGCAGGCCGGCGGTGGCTGCCCGGGCCTGTTCGGCCTGATCCGGGGCAGCCAGCAGGTACAGATCCTCGCTCCGGGTAATGGTCTCAAACACCCGCACAAAGGCCTGCTGGGCCGGGCGGGGGTCCTTCCCCCAGCTGCCCGGCCGCACCGGCCAGATCATCAGAGTGGCCCGGTGCGGGGCATACTCGGCCGGCATCGAAAACCCCTGCCAGTCTCTTGGCGGCAACGACATGGTAACCCTCCCCTGTTTCAGGACAAACGATTCTTGAAGTCTTCATACCCGAAATGGCGGATCACGGCACAGCGGCCATCCTCCCCGCGCCAGGCGATATCCGGCAGCGGCATTCCGTTGAAGGTATTGTTCTTGACCATTGTATAGATGGCCATGTCGGCAAACACCAGTCGATCACCGACCCGGGGCTGCCGATCAAAACTGTACTCGCCGATCACATCCCCAGCCAGGCAGGTGCGGGATGCCAGCCGGCAGGTCACCGGCTTTTCACCGGGGTCCCCCGCCCCCAAAAGCGGCGGGCGGTAGGGCATTTCCAGCACGTCGGGCATGTGGCAGGCTGCGGAGGCATCCAGAATCAGGATCGGCATGTCGCTTTCCACCACATCCAGCACGGTGGTGATGAGGGTTCCGGCGTTGAGGGCGATGGCCTCGCCCGGCTCCAGATAGACCTCCACCCCGTACTTTTCCCTGATGGAGCGGATCAGCCGTTCCAGCGCCGCCAGGTCGTACCCCGGGCGGGTGATATGGTGCCCGCCGCCCAGGTTCAGCCAGCGCAGCCCGGGCAGGTACTGACCGAACGCAGCTTCAAAGGCCGCAAACGTCTCCACCAGCGGGGCGGCGTCCTGCTCGCACAGGGTATGGAAATGCAGTCCTTCCACCCCGTCGGGCAGCTGTTCGGGCAGGTCCTTTCGCCGGATGCCCAGCCGGCTGCCGGGGGCACAGGGGTCATAGATGGCGTGGCCCTGCTGGGTGGAATGCTCCGGGTTGACCCGCAGCCCCACGCTGGCCCGGCTGTTCTGCCACAGCGGGCGGTGGGCTTCCAGCTGCGCCAGGCTGTTGAAGCTGATATGGTCGCAGATCTCCACCAGTTCAGCCATTTCCGCCGAGGTATAGGCAGGGCTGAACACATGGTTCTCCCGCCCCGGCATGGTTTCATGGGCCAGGCGGGCCTCAAACAGACCGCTGGCGGTGGTGCCGGCCAGGTACCGGCCGATCAGCGGGTAGGCATAGAACAGCGAAAAGGCTTTTTGCGCCAGAAGGATGTGGCACCCCGTGCGCTGCTGCACCCCGGCCAGGACCTCCAGGTTCCGGCGCAGGGCCTGTTCGTCCACCACATAGACCGGCGTCTGCAGCCGGGGTTCGGTGCTGTACTGCCGGTCCATCATTCCACCGTGGCGGGGGCTTCATCCACCACCCAGGGCAGACCGTAGCGGTTCAGCATCTCCATGAAGGGGTCCGGATCCATCTGTTCCAGGTTGAATACGCCGGGTTTGCGCCAGGTGCCGTTCGCCACCAGCGCCGCGCCGATCATGGCCGGGACGCCGGTGGTATAGCTGATGGCCTGGCTCCCCAGTTCCCGGTAGCAGGCCTGGTGGTCACAGACATTGTAGATGTAGATGGTGCGCTCCTTCCCATCCTTGACGCCCTGGAAGATGCAGCCGATGTTGGTCTTGCCGACGGTGCGGGGGCCCAGAGAGGCCGGGTCGGGCAGCAGCGCCTTCAGGAACTGGATCGGGACGATCTCCTGCCCTTCAAAGTTGATGGGGCTGGTGGAGAGCATCCCCACATTTTCCAGGCACTTCATGTGGGTCAGGTAGCTCTGGCCGAAGGTCATGAAGAAGCGGATGCGGCGCACGCCGGGCACGTTTTTGGCCAGGCTCTCGATCTCCTCATGGTGCAGCAGGTACATATCCTTTTTGCCCACCTGGGGGAAGTCGTACTCCCGCTTGATCTCCATGGGCTTGGTCTCCACCCAGTGGCCGTTCTCCCAGTAGCTGCCGTTGGCCGAAACTTCCCGCAGGTTGATCTCGGGGTTGAAGTTGGTGGCAAACGGATACCCGTGGTCGCCGCCGTTGCAGTCCAGGATGTCAATGGTGTGGATCTCGTCAAAATAGTGCTTCAGCGCATAGGCGGTGAAGACGCTGGTCACGCCCGGGTCAAAGCCGGAACCGAGGATCGCGGTCAGACCCGCTTCCTCAAACCGTTTGGCATAGGCCCACTGCCAGCTGTAGTCAAAGTAGGCGGTGAAACCTTCCTCCTTGCAGCGCTTTTCGTAGGCGGCGCGCCAGGCGGGGTCGTCGGTGTTTTCCGGCTCATAGTTGGCGGTGTCCACATAATCGACGCCGCAGGCCAGGCAGGCGTCCATGATGGTCAGGTCCTGGTAGGGCAGCGCCACATTCAGCACCAGATCCGGCTGAAAGGCGGTGATCACCCGCTTGATGTCCTCCACATCGTCGGCGTTGACAGTGGCCGTGGTGATCTTGACCGGGGTGCCCTGCCCTTCCAGCTTGGCTTTGAGGGCGTCGCATTTCGAGACGGTGCGGCTGGCAATGCAGAGTTCGGTAAAGGTTTCATGGTTCTGGCAGCATTTCTGGATGGCGACCGAGGCGACGCCGCCGCAGCCGATGACCAACAGTTTGCTCATACGTCATACTCCTTTCAAAATCGGGCGGGTAAAGAACGGACAGCGGGTTTCAGGATTCTTCTTCCTCCTGCAGGAGATCCTCCACATAGCGGGGCAGCATGAAGGCGCCGCGATGGAGGTGGGTGGTATAGAACCAGGTCTTGATCCACCGTTTGTTCCAGCGCTTGGGGTCAAAGTCCTTCAGGGGGTGATACTTTTTGCTGGCGAAGCCGAACAGCCAGTAGCCGGCCGGGCAGGTGGGGATGTGGGCCTGGTACACCCGGCTGATGGGGAAAGAGCGGTAGGCCCGCTTGTGCATGGCGCGGCAGGTCTCCTCATCCTCGTCAAAAAAGGGGCTGCCGTGCTGGTAGACCATGATGCCGTCGTCGTGCAGCGCCTTGTAGCAGCTGCCGTAAAACTCTTTGGTGAACAGGCCGGCAGCGTGGCCCAGGGGGTCGGTGCAGTCGTTGATGATCAGGTCGTACTCGTCCTCTTTGCCGCGCAGAAAGCGCAGGCCGTCCTCATAATAGATGCGGACCCTTATATCATCCAGCCCGCAGGAATTGTCTGGGAAAAACTTGCGGCAGACATCCACGAACATTTTGTCCGGCTCCACGATGTCAATGACTTCGATCTCGTGGTAATGGGACAGTTCCCGGGCCACCCCGCCGTCGCCGCCGCCGATCACCAGCACCCGTTTCACATCCGGGTGGACGGCCATCGGCACATGGACGATCATCTCGTCGTAGGTGAATTCATCCTTCTCCGAAAAGATCACGCTGCCGTTGGAAGCCAAAAAGCGGCCGAATTCCGGCGAATCGAAGACATCGATGCGCTGGAACTCGCTGGTGCCGCTGTACAGCTGCCGTTCGACCCGGATGCAGGTCTTGACGTTGGCGGTATGCAGCTCGCCGAACCAGTAATCCATCTCCTGCACGGCTCATTCCTCCTTGAGTACATTCAGTTCCGAAATATCCGGGCTTTCCGGGCCCTGCATCGAGCACCCCTTGGCCTTGGCGAACTCGATGTAGTCAATGATCTCCTGGGTGATGACCTCGCCGGGGGCCAGGATGGGGATGCCCGGCGGATAGCACATCACGAATTCGCTGCAGATACGGCCGGCCGTCTGGCGCAGCGGCAGTTTCTCCTTGTCAGAGTAGAAAGCCTGCTGCGGTGTGGCCACCACCTGGGGGGTGATGTACTCGGCCGTGAACAGATCGCTTTTGGGCCGGGCATACAGGCGGCGGATGTCCGCCAGCGCCCCCACCAGCCGCTCGATGTCCTGGATGCGGTCCCCGATGGAGATGTAGGCGAGCATGTTGGACAGGTCCCCGAACTCCACCTGGATGTCATATTCATCGCGCAGCAGATCGTACACCTCGATGCCGGTCAGCCCGATGCCGCGGGTGTTGACGGCCAGCTTGGTGACATCGAAATCAAAGATGCTGCCGCCGTTGATGAGCTCCGACCCATAGGCGTAATAACCGCCGATCAGGTTGATCTCGCGCCGGGCGTACTCGGCCATCTCCACCACGCGGGCAAAGCTCTGGTCCCCCCGCATGGCCAGATTGCGGCGGCTGATATCCAAACTGGCCATCAGCAGGTAGGAGGCGCTGGTCGTCTGGGTCAGGTTGATGATGTTGCCCACATACCCCGCGTTGACCCGGGGGCCGCAGAGCAGCAGCGAGCTCTGGGTCAGGCTGCCGCCGGATTTGTGCATCGAGACGGCGGCCATGTCGGCCCCGGCCGCCATGCCGCTGCAGGGCAGATGCGGGCCGAAATACAGGTGGGTGCCGTGGGCTTCATCCACCAGGGCCAGCATATTGTGTTCATGGGCCAGCTGTACCAGGCTGCGCAGGTCGGAGCAGATGCCGTAATAGGTAGGGTTGTTGATGAACACCGCCACGGCGTCCGGGTTTTCTTCGATCGCCCGGCGCACGTCGGCCACCTCCATCCCCAGGGGGATGCCCAGTTCCCGGTCCACCTTCGGGTCGATATAAACCGGGCGGGCGCCGCACAGCACCATGGCATTGATGGCGCTTTTGTGTACGTTGCGGGGCAGGATGATCTTGTCCCCCGGCTTGCAGGCCGTCAGGATCATGCCCTGCACGCTGCTTGTGGTGCCCCCCACCATCAGGAAGGCGTGGGCCGCGCCGAAGGCGTCGGCGGCCAGGTCCTCCGCTTCCTTGATAACCGAGACCGGGTGGCAGAGGTTGTCCAGCGGCTTCATCGAGTTCACATCGATACCGACGCACTTTTCCCCCAGCAGTTCCACCAGTTCGGGGTTTCCCCGCCCGCGCTTGTGGCCAGGTACATCAAAGGGCACCACCCGCTGCCGGCGGAACTTTTCCAGCGCTTCATAGATCGGCGCCTTCTTTTGTCGTTGCATATCCAAAGTAAACTCCCCACTTCCCGCACAACTGCATAACAAAAGGCAGTGTGCCGATTTTTTGCACACTGCCTGTGTATGACGCCCCTGCCCGCAGGGGCCGGCCCTGCTCGGGGTTATCATGTCCGTACTTTAAGAAGCGTTATTCAGCAAACTATACTTGGCCCTGCTGCTCTGCTACGCTTATTGACGTTTCACAAGTGGTGTGCATCCGCACGGGTTATAAAGTGACCAACTTATAAAATTTCCGGGCACAATGTCCCGTTCAATAATGTTGTGATGCTTTACATCACACGCGGCAGCGGCCAGCCCTGTCCGATGAGCTTGAGACGGCGGATCATCCCGCCGCCTGGCCAGATATGTTTTCTGAGCAGCCGGCCTGCAGCCGGCTTGCAGTTTTATTCTATCATAGCTTTTTCACTTGTCAAGTCTTCCCGAAAAAACACGAATCATTTGCGGGCGGCCGCAGCGTCCGGCGCCCGGGTCCGGCCGTTTTCAGCCCTCGATCCGTTTGCGCGTAGCGGTGCGCAGGCGGCTCAGGGTTTCCGGCGTCATGTGCAGGAAACTGGCGATATAGCGGTTGTTCACATCAAAGATCAGCCCGGGATACTCCTGCAGGAACCACTCGTATTTTTGTTTGGCCGTATAATTACACAGGGCGTTTTTGATGCCGTTGTGCAGCCGCAGCGCCTCGGTGAGCAGCTTGGAATAGACCTGGAACAGTTCCGGAGACTGCCGGATCAGCTCCAGCGTTTCGGGCAGCGGCAGGGTCACAAGTTCGCAGGGGGTCAGGGCCATCAGGTTGATGGGGGAAGGTTCTGTCAGCCCGCAGGGCGGCATGGCCGCGTTGCCGCACCGGAAACTGAAGCAGTCTGTGTGGTCCGTCCCGTCCACGTCTGTGTAATAGCCGCGCAGGATGCCGTTGGTCTGCAGGGCGATGTGGGTCTGCACCTCGCCAAAGTAAAGGAAGATCTCGCCTTTTTTCAGCCGCCGCACCTCCGCCAGTTCACACAGGCGACGCAGTGTTTTTTCTTCATGGATCTGGTAGCAGTCTCTAAAAAGTTCGATCGGTTGCATGACAACATGGTCTCCTTCCTCCGCCGGCGCCCCCGCCTGCCGGGCGGGGTTATCGTGCCGGACCGTGTTTTGTGTCTCCAAAGGCATGGCACATTCCGTCTGTTCAGGCGCATCACCGCAACTTTCAGTCTGCAACAGGAATTTCTTTTTTGTGATACCCTTTCCTTGGATTCTTTACTATCATGACAGATAGCAAGGATACTTGTCAAGTAAAATTCATATTTTTTGCTGATATTTTCCTGTTTCTTTGCCTGACGGCACCGCTGTCCCCTTGCTCCTTTTTGTGGTTTTCTGTATAATGGGAAGCAGCCTGCCGCCGGTATTTTCAGTGTAGCACAGCCGTTTCCCGTGTGCAACCGGCCGCATCTTGCCTCAGCCTGGCCGCCTGCAGGCGAGCAAGGCCTCGACAGGACGCAGGAAGATCCGATTGCCCGAAAGGAGACCTCTTATGCAGACGACCCGCTGGAAGGACGGCAAGCCCCGGTGCGCCTGGGCCAACCCTGCCAATGAGCGGTACATCCGGTACCATGATGAAGAATGGGGCGTCCCGGTCCACGACGACCGCAAGCTGTTCGAGATGCTGCTTCTGGAATCTTTTCAGGCCGGCCTCTCCTGGGAGTGTGTACTGAACAAGCGGGAGTCATTCGCCCGTGCCTTTGATGATTTCGACCCCCGGGCGGTGAGCCTGTACGGGGCGGACAAAATGGCCGCCCTGCAGGGTGACCCGGGCATCATCCGCAACCGCAGAAAGATCGAAGCGGCAGTCAATAATGCGGCGATCTTTCTCGCCATTCAGAAAGAGTGGGGCAGCTTTGACCGGTATCTCTGGCACTGGACCGACGGACAGGTGATCATCGAGACCGGGCGGGACCGCTCGCAGCTGTCCGACGCCATATCCCGGGACCTGAAACGCCGCGGGATGAAGTTTGCGGGCACCGTGATTCTCTATGCCTATCTGCAGGCAGTCGGGGTCATCCACTCCCACGAAACGGGCTGCTTTTTGCACCGGGGGCAAGAGGCCCCCATACCACAAACACAAGAAGGAAGGCAAACGCCATGAGTGAAACCATGCTTGAAAAGATGGAGGACTTTTTTGACAGCCGGCTGGATATGTACGATGAACACCAGCTGAACTGCATTGATTCCGCCCGGGATTTTCTGCAGTTCACGGCTGAGTGTCTCCCGCCCCGCCCCGGGTGCGCTGTGCTGGATCTGGGCTGCGGTACGGGGCTGGAGCTGGAACGGTATTTTGCCATCAACCCGTCGGCACAGGTCACCGGCATCGACATGGCGCCCGGGATGCTCCGCCGGCTGAAAGAGAAATTCCCTGACAAAAAGATCGCGCTGATGCTGGGTTCCTATTTCGATCTGCCCTTCGGATGCGAAGTGTATGAGGCAGCGGTCTCGGTGGAGTCGCTGCACCATTTCACCGCAGCCGAGAAACTGCCGCTTTACAAAAAACTATGGAACGCCCTGAAGCCGGGGGGATTTTTCATCCTCACCGATTATTTTGCCCTGTCCGATGCGGAGGAACGCCGATGCAGGGAGGAACTGCTCCGCCTGAAGGCCGAGCAGGGGCTCACGGACGGCGCCTTTTACCACTTCGACACCCCGCTCACGGTGGAACACGAGACCGACTGCCTGAGGGACGCCGGCTTCTCCCGAGTAGAGCTGCTGCGGCGCTGGGGCCCGACCCACACCCTTCGTGCGGTCAAGTGACCCTTCCCTGTCCGCGCTCCCGTCGGTCCGTCGGCGCCCCCTTACAGGACCGGCCGCCCCGGCTGACAAAGAAAAATCCGAACCCATCACCGGACGGCGGAGGGTTCGGATTTTTGATTTGGTGCGGATAACAGGACTCGAACCTGCACGTCTTGGACACTGGACCCTAAAACCAGCGCGTCTGCCAGTTCCGCCATATCCGCATAACGGATATTAGTGTACCAAGTTCCTGTCATTTTGTCAAATCCGCGTCAGGCGGCCGGTTCTTCGGGGGCGGGCGTCGCCTCGGCTGCGGCTTCCTCCCCGGTCTCTTCCATCCCCGGCAGACTGGACGGGACCACGCCGTTTTCATCGGTCTCCACCGGATCGGCATACGCCAGATACCGGTAGCGGGTCGGGGTCTGGATCCCCTGGGGGTAGCAGGTGTACAGGATGCAGCTTGGCTCGGTGGCGCCCCAGCGGCACTTGTCCACCTCGGTATCGCCGATCACCTCAAAATCGGTGATCTGGTAGACGAAATCCCCATAGATCGTATCCAGATGGATCAGGGCGCCCACCTCGGCGTCAAACAGTTTGTTGAAGTAGGTGTCGGTATGCGCCCCCACAAACACCGTGCCGTTTTCGCCGGGCATCACGCAGCCATTGTCGGCGCTGCACCCGGCACCCGCCCGGAAGATGGACGTGGTATCGCCCCAGTACAGGTCGCAATTCACCTCGGTGCCCTCCACCCATACGGTGCCGATGCAGTCCCCGTATTCGATGCCATCCTTCGCCTCGGCAGCCGCCCGTTCGGCTTCGGCCCGGCGCTGTTCGGCCTCCTCGGCCTGCTGGCGGGCCTTTTCTTCCTCAGCTGCCGCCTTGGCCGCCGCCTCAGCCTCGGCCTGCTGGCGGGCAGCCTCCGCCGCAGCCGCCTGTTCGGCGGCTTGCTGGGCCAGGCGCTGCCGCTCCTTCTGGTCCGCCCGCATCTTGATGAAGATGCCCGCGCCGGCGCACACCGCCAGCAGCACGACCAGGCAGATCACCACCCGTTTGACGGCCCGCTTCCGGACTTGGCTCATGCCCCATCCTCCCTTTCCATGCTTTGCAGATAGGCGGCCGGCCCGCTCTCATACAGGTCCCCGCCCTGCGCGTCCAGCAGCACGGTCAGCGGCATATCCCGCACGACCAGACGACGGACCGCCTCACAGCCGAGGTCCGGCCAGGCAATGATCTCACAGCTTTGGATACTGGCAGCCATCAGCGCACCGGCGCCCCCCAGCGCCGCCAGATACACCGCGCCGTTTTTGACCACCGATTCCTTGACCTGGGCACTGCGCTTTCCCTTGCCGATCATGCAGGCAAGCCCCAGGTCCAGCATCCGGGGGGTATACCGGTCCATCCGGCCGGCCGTTGTCGGTCCGGCGGCGCCTATGACCTGCCCGGGGCGTTCCGGGGTGGGGCCCACATAGTAGATTGCCGCCCCCTTCAGGTCAAACGGCAGCGGCTTGCCGGCATCCAGCAGTTCCGCCATACGGCCGTGGGCTGCGTCCCGGGCAGTGTACACCACTCCCGAAAGCAACACGGTATCGCCGGCCCGCAGGGGGGCCAGATCCTGTTTTGACAGCGGTGTGGTCAGATGATATTGCATCTTCATTTTCCTCCCTGCCGTGCCCGGCGGTGCAGTTCCTTGATCTCCTCGTGATGCTGGTTGACCATCCGCTCCAACTGCGGGTCCATCAGCACCGCGCCGTGGGAAGCCGGTCGCCGGCCGTCCAGCGGGACATCGATTGAAGCGGGGCGCCGGGCTGTCCCCTTGCCGACGCCCTCCAGGGAAATATCAATACGGGAACGCTTGGCAGACATTGTCGATTCTTCCTTCTCCTCTTGATGGGTGATTCCGGCGGCTCACAGGACCACACTGGCCCGACGGGTCACATGGCAGCTGATGTTGACGGCCACCGGCAGGCAGGCCACATGGGTGGGCGCCTGTTCGATCGAGACGCCCAGGCAGGTGGTGGCCCCGCCAAATCCCTGCGGGCCGATCCCCAGGGCATTGACAGCCTGCAGCAGCTCCTTTTCCAGCGCCGCATAATAGGGGTCGGGATTTGGGGTATCCAGCGGCCGCAGCAGAGCCCGCTTGGCCAGGGCCGCGCAGTGGTCGAAACTGCCGCCGACGCCGACGCCCAGCACGATGGGCGGGCAGGGATTGGACCCGGCCAGCCGCACTGTTTCCAGCACGAAATCCCGCAGGCCCTGCACCCCGTCGGCCGGTTTCAGCATCCCCAGCCGGCTCATGTTCTCACTGCCGGCCCCTTTGGGCGCCACCGTGATCCGGCAGCGGTCCCCCGGAACCAGATGCAGCGTCAGAAAAGCTGGCGTGTTGTCTTCGGTATTCTTGCGCTGCAGCGGGTCGCCAGTGATGCTTTTGCGCAAATATCCCTCGGTGTAGCCCCGACGGACTCCCTCGTCCACCGCTGCGGTCAGGTCGCCGTCCACATGCACATCCTGCCCCAATTCAATGAACACGCAGGCCATGCCGGTATCCTGGCAGATCGGCAGTTCCTTCTGTGCCGCGGCGCCGAGGTTTTCTTCCAGCAGGCCGAGGGTCTGGCGCGCCAGCGGCCAGGGCTCGGCGCGGATCGCCTGGTCCATCGCCGCCTTGACATCGGCCGGAAGTGTCCGGTTCGCCTGCAGGCAGAGCTGCCGGACCGCTTCGGTGATGGCTTCGCCTTTCAGTTCCCGGATCTTCATAGGCGGGCCACGCCGCTTTCCCGGGCCGCTTTCGCCACCGCGTCGGCCACAGCCTGCACCACGCGCGGGTCAAAGGCTTTGGGCAGAATGTTTTCCTCGTTGAGCTCCTCGTCCGGGATCAGCCCCGCCAGCGCACTGGCTGCCGCCAGCTTCATCTGAGCGTTGATGTCCCGCGCCCGGACCGCCAGCGCCCCCTTGAAGATGCCGGGAAAAGCCAGCACGTTGTTGACCTGGTTGGGGAAGTCGCTGCGCCCGGTCCCCACCACCCGGACGCCGGCGGCCTTGGCGTCTTTCGGCAGGATCTCCGGGTTGGGGTTCGCCATGGCAAACACGATGGCATCCGGCGCCATGGACGCCGCCATCTCCGCGGTCAGGGCGCCGCCCACCGAGGTGCCGATAAACAGGTCCGCCCCCTTGACAGCCTCTGCCAGGCCGCCGGTCAGATGGCGCGGGTTGGTGGTCTGGGCCAGCGACGCCTTGTGTCCGGCCAGTCCAGCCGGGCGCCCGGGGTACAGAATCCCGTGTTCGTCCACGGCGACGATGTCCTCCACCCCTGCAGTCTGCAGCATCTTGATGATGGCGGTGCCCGCCGCCCCCGGGCCGTTCTGCACCACCCGGATCTTGCGGATGTCCTTGCCGACGACCTTGAGGGCATTGAGTACGCCGGCCAGCACGATGATGGCGGTGCCGTGCTGGTCGTCATGGAATACCGGAATATCCAGATCCCGTTCCAGTTCGGCTTCGATCTCAAAACATTCGGGGCTGCGGATGTCTTCCAGGTTGATGCCGCCGAAAGTGGGGGCGATCGCCTTGACCGCCGCCACCACCTCCTCCTTGGTGGTGGCGTTCAGACAGATGGGGAACGCATCCACGCCGCCGAACTCCTTGAACAGAACGCACTTGCCCTCCATGACCGGCAAGCCGGCTTCGGGGCCGATGTTGCCGAGCCCCAGCACGGCAGTGCCGTTGGTGACCACCGCGACGGTGCGGCTTTTGAGGGTATAGCGATAGACATCTTCGGGGTTTTTGGCAATCTGGCGGCAGGGTTCGGCCACGCCGGGGGTATAGGCCGTGGAGAGCGCGTCCCGGTCCTTGACCGAAAACAGGCTTTCTACGGCAAGTTTGCCGTGGTATTTTTCGTGCATGGCAAGGGCTGCGGCATTGTAGTCCATGGGGCACATCCTTTCTTTATTCACTGTGTGAAGGGGTCTCATCCCCGTGTCTGCAAATCAGACGCTTCTTTGAGTTTTGCGGCGCCGTAGTTGGATTCCATCCGGATCACACAGAAATGATCCGGCCATTTTTCCCGCACGGCTTCCCGCAGGGCGTTTGCCAGGCGGCCGGCCCGCTGGTTTTTCCCGGTCAGATAATCCGGCGGGACCGCACAGTCGAACACGACGTTGGTGTGGCTGGTTCCCGGCACGATGCGCAGGTCATGGACCGCCGCATCCGGTTCCAGCCTTGCCGCCGTCTCGGTAAGGAAACTGCGCAGTTCGTTGACATGGGCGTCATCGGTGACCACCGGGTCATAGTGGATGGTGGCGATCAGCCCTTCCTCCCGCAGTAAATCCTTTTCAATGGTATCGATGGTGTCGTGGCTCTGCAGGACATCCGCACCGGCGGGCATCTCCACATGGAAGCTGACCAGACGGTTGCCGGGGCCGTAGTCGTGCAGCATCAGGTCGTGGATGCCCAGTACGTTCGGATAGGTCATGACCTTGCGTTCAAGCCGCTCGATAAGTTCCGGGTCAGGGGCCGCACCCAAAATCGGGTCCAGGGTATCCCGTACAAGGCCCACGCCGCTGTACAGGATAAAGGCGGCCACCGCCACACCGGCCAGACCGTCCAGCCGGGTGAAGCCGGTTGCCACCACAGCCAGCGACGCCACCAGCACCGCCGCCGTGGAGATCACATCGTTGCGGGCGTCCGCCGCCGTTGCCAGCAGCGTTTTCGAATCAATCAGCGTACCGATCTTTTTGTTGAACAGGCTCATCCACAGCTTGATGAGGATGGAGGCGACCAGGACCACCGCCGACAGCCAGCCGAAAGCGACCGGCGTCGGGTGCAGCACCTTGGTCACGCTCTCTTTCAGCAGTTCGATGCCGATGACCAGGATCATGACAGAGACCACCAGCCCGGCCAGATACTCATAACGGGCATGGCCGAAGGGGTGCTTTTCATCGGCCGGCCGCGCCCCCAGCCGAAACCCCACCAGGCTGACAATGTTGGAGCTGGCGTCCGACAGGTTGTTCATGGCATCCGCCGCAATGGCCACGCTGCCAAACAGCGTGCCGACCGCAAACTTGCCCGCAAACAGCAGCACGTTGCACAGAATGCCGGTCACGCACGCCAGGTTGGCGTAGGCGTTGCGCACCCGGGCGTCGCCGGTGTTTTCGGCGTCATTGATAAAAATGCGGATCAACCAATGGCTCAAGAAAGTTCCCTCTTTCAAAAAGCAGCGGACCACGCACAGGAGGACCGCTGCTTTCCTTCAATTTGTCAGTGTTTTAGTCCCGCACGATGCAGGCATCCCGCTCGGGACCGACCGAGATGTACTTGATGCGGCATCCCACCGCCTGTTCCAGATACTCCACATAGGCGCGGGTCTCCGCAGGCAGGTCCTCATAGCGGCGCACACCGCTGATGTCGCAGTGCCAGCCCTTCATCTCTTTGAGGACGGGCTGCGCGTCATCCAGCGTCTTGCCGGTGGGGAACCGGTCGGTGGTCGAACCGTCTGCCAGACGGTAGGCTTCCACCACCGGGATGGTCTGCATGTAGTCCAGCACATCCAGCAGGGTCAGCGCCAGTTCATCACAGCCCTGGCACTGCACGCCGTAGCGGCTGGCCACCACATCGAAGGGGCCCACGCGGCGGGGCCGGCCGGTGGCGGCGCCGTACTCATGGCCATGTTCCCGCAGGACGTCCTTTTCCTCTTCGGTCATGGCCAGTTCAGCCGTGAAGGGGCCCTCCCCCACGCAGGAGGAGTACGCCTTCATGATTCCGATGGACAGATCCAGCTTGCGGCCGGGGATGCCGGCGCCGATCGGCGCATAGGCGCTGATGGTGTTGGAGCTGGAGGTATAGGGATAGATCCCGTAGTCAATATCCCGCAGGGCGCCCAGTTGGGCTTCGAACATGATCTTTTTGCCCGCGTCGTCCGCCTTGGCCAGATAGTCGCCCACATCGCAGATATACTCCTTGAACAGGGCGGAGAAATGCTCGCACCAGCTCCACATTTTCTCCACGCTGACCGGCTTCTGGTCGTAAATATTGACCATGGTTAGGTTTTTCGACTCCACAATGGTTTCCAGCCGCTTGCGGACCCCGGCGTCCATGTGGACAAGGTCCCCCATGCGCAGGGTCTTTTTCATGAATTTGTCGCCGTAGGTATAGGCGATGCCGCGCTTGGTCGAGCCGAACTGAGCCCCCGTCTTGGACAGACGGGCTTCTTCCAGGCCGTCCTGCTCCACATGGAAGGGCATCGTGATGGTGGCGCGGTCCGAGATCTTCAGGTTGGCCGGGGTGATCTCGATTCCCTTCTCCCGCAAGGAGGCGATCTCCTTTTCCAGATGTTCCGGATCGATGACCATTCCGCCGCCCATCACACAGACGACGTCGGGACGAAGGATGCCGGACGGGATCAGGTTCAGGATAAACTTGCCACGCTCGTTTTTGACCGTGTGACCGGCGTTGTCGCCGCCCTGGTACCGGGCCACGATGTCATAGTCCTGGCTCAGCAGGTCCACCATGCGGCCCTTGCCTTCATCGCCCCAGTTGATACCGGTGATCGCAGTAAGCATTTTTTGTAAACCTCACTTCTGGTACAAATTTACAGCCTTTTCCGCCCGGTCGCCGCCCATACAATACGAACAACAGCCGATTTATTCAAACCGGGATACGCCGTCGCTATTTATTATACCAGACACCGCCCAGAATTGCAATGCGGCCGGCCGGTTTTCATGCCGTGCCAAATGCCGGCGGTTTGCCGCCCGGGGCCCGCCCTGTCAAGACAGCCTTAGGAGGGTTTGCGCTGCGCCCCGGTCTTTTTGAGCAGCGGATGCCGGGTGCCGTCCGGCTCCTGCACGATGGTGTGTTCCAGCTGCGTCTGCAGCGACAGGCGTACTGCCGCCAGGTATTCTTTGCGCAGCTCGGCGCGTTCCGCCGTCTCCTCTTCGGTCAGCCCGGTCGTTTTGGCTTTGCGGGCCAGTTCGTTGATGCGGTCGATCTTTTCTTTCTGCATACCTTGCTCCTGTCTGCGGCGGCAGAATCTGCCGCCGAATGTCTATGCCCCAGTATACCATCTTTTTATCTTTTTGCAAATTTTCGGGCCTGCGTCTGTACTTTTAGAAAAAAAGATGTATAATAGACAAGTATCACTTTGAATAAAGGATGGTTCAACACATGAAACGTACTGTTTTCGCCCGCACAGCAGCCGGTTCCCTGGCCGCCTGCCTGGCGCTGGGTCTGGCCGGCTGCGGCGCCAAGACCGAGAGCACCGCCTCTTCCCAGACGGCGGAGAGCGCCCCTGCCACGACAGAGACCGCCACGGCTGAGACCGCGGACCCCTATGCCTACCTGAGCGACTTCGACTACAGCTCGATCTTTGATGAGAACGGCTATGTGGCTGGCGTGACCGCCACCGACTATGTGACCGTGCCGGCCGACCTGAAACTGACCCTTTCGGAGGAAGCCAACACCGTCGCGGCCGAAGACGTGGACACCTACATCAACGACAACATCCTCGCTTCTTTTGAGGAGACGGTGGAGGTCACCGACCGGGCGGCTGCCACCGGCGACACGGTCAACATCGACTATGCCGGCAGCATCGACGGCGTCGCCTTTGACGGCGGCACGGCGCAGGGGTACGACCTGACGCTGGGCAGCGGACGGTTTATCGACGGGTTTGAAGATCAGATCGTGGGCCATACCCCCGGCGAAACCTTCGACGTGGTGGTCACCTTCCCGGACCCCTACGAGAACAACCCCGACCTGGCCGGCAAGGAGGCGGTGTTCACCACCACCCTCAACTCCATCCAGGAGACCCAACTGCCTGAGCTGACCGACGCCTGGGTGCAGGAAAACCTGAACCAGGAGCTGGGCCTGACCAGTGTGGACACCCTGAAAAGCTATGTGGAAGGCATTCTTCTGTTTGACCAGCAGGCCAACGAGATCTACAGCCAGCTGAATGAGCAGCTGACCGTTGCGGAGGAACTGCCCGAGTCGCTGGTGAAGTATTTTGAAGATTACTACCTGCTGACCCCCTTCCTGTACAGCCAGATGAGCGGCGCCACGCTGGATGATTTTGTGGCTGCCAGCGGGTTTGAAAACACCGCCGCCTACCTGGAGAGCATCCACGGTTATGTGGAGAGCGCCGCCCATCAGACCCTGATCATTCAGGCTCTTGCAGAGACCTACGGCATCGTCTGCGACACCGATACCATGAACAGCGAGTTTATGGGACAGTTCGGCACCAACGACACCAGCAGCTACACCGCCCAGTACGGCGAGACCTACCTGAAAATGAGCATCCTGAACAACCTGGTGACGCAGCATCTGATCGAGGTCGCCAACGCCTGATCGGCCGGATTCCCGGATCCGGCTTCCGCACACCCCGCCAAGAGCCTGCCCAATAGCGGCAGGCTCTTTTGCTGTTTCTTGACAAACCGGCAGGGCCGTGCTATAGTGAAGCCAGAACAGTTAGAGATTTGTCTAACATTCTCATCCCAATCAAGCAAAGGAGGCGAGCCGGATGGGGGACGCTTTCAAGGCGCTGTCCGATCCGACCAGGCGGCACATCCTGGAGCTGCTGTCCGGCGGCGAGATGACAGCCGGCGAGATCGCCGCGCATTTCAACATGGCGAAGCCTTCGGTCAGCCACCACCTGAACACGCTCAAGGCGGCCGGCCTTGTCACGGACGAACGCCGCGGGCAAAACATCGTCTACTGCCTGAACCTGACCGTTTTTCAGGAGCTGATGAAGTGGTTTTACGATTTCGGCTTTGTCAAGGGGGAAGATGATCATGAAGACCTCGAATAAGCTGTATTGGATCTTGGGGGCGGTTTGCGCCCTCAACTTTGCCGGTCACCTGGTCTGCTACCCTTTCCTGCCCGAGCAGGTACCGGTACACTGGAACTTTGCCGGGGTGGTGGATGACTTCGGCCCCAAATGGAGCGCACTGCTCCTGGCATTGCTGCCACCCGCCATGCTGGTTTTGTTCCGCTTCCTCCCCTCCATCGACCCCAAAGGCAAAAACTATGGCCAGAGCGGGGTCTGGCGCGGTTTTGTGCTGGGGCTGACCCTGTTTTTCTGCGCCTTTACCTGGCTGGTGGAACTGTCGGTATTCGGCATTCTGCCGCAGCAGGGCGGATTCGTCAGCGTTCTGGTCGGCGGCGGAATGGGGATCCTCTTCATCATTCTGGGCAACTACATGCCCCGCATCCGGCAGAACTATATGTTCGGCGTGCGTACCCCCTGGGCACTGGCCGATGAACACACCTGGAACCGGACCCAGCGCATGGGCGGCATCACCTTCATTGTGATGGGGGTCAGCCTGCTGGTGCTCAGCCTTCTGGCCGGCCTGCTGGGAGAAATGCTGACCTTTGTGCTGATCCTGGTATTCCTGCTGGGCGGGCTGCTGTGGAGCTTTGTCTATTCCTACCTGGTCTACACCAAGCGGATGAAATGACCGTCCACCCGTTCCCTTCCCCGGTCCGCTCCTTTGACACAGGGAGGCCGGCCGGGGATTTCTCGTCGGGGAATCATGACAAAAGGGTAAAAAATAGTTACAATATTTTTACAATTTTCTATTGACGCCGCCCCGGACTGGGTGTATAATAAGCTTGCAAGCAAGATAAACCAACTTTTTCATGTGTTCTTCTCCTCCTTTCTGGAAATCCCCGCCTTCCCTCAGGCGGGGATTTCCGCGTTTCCGGGCCTTGCAGCGCCGTCCGCCGCGAGGAATGCCGCAGCCGGCGCGGGCCAAGCCCCGATTTGTCACCGTGCCCGATCATATCGTCGTTCCTTCATTCATTTTCCCCTCCGACAAACCGAGAGAACGCCGGCAGCCTTTGCGCTCTGCCAGACAGCCGCGGTGTCGGGGGGATGTTTTTTGTCAGCCGGCCCCGCTAAGACTTATGATCCCCTGGCGGTTTTGTTCACAGAAACTTTTCGATTTATTATGCCGAATGTATTGCAATTCAGCATATTATATGTTATATAATATGATAAGAAGAAACAGTCCAGAAAGGAGGCCCACATGACCTTTACATCCAGTGCGGCGTTGCTGGACGCTGTCGTACTGGCCGTGGTTTCCAGAGAGGAGCAAGGCACCTACGGGTACCGGATCACACAGCAGATCAAAGAGGTATTGGATCTGTCCGAGTCCGCTTTGTACCCGGTCCTGCGCCGTCTGCAGAAAGACCAATGCCTGACAGTGTATGATGAGACCATCAACGGCCGCAACCGCCGCTACTACCAAACGACATCCAAGGGTCTGGAGCAGCTGGACCGCTACCGGGCCGACTGGAAAGAGTACAGCCAAAAAATAGACCATCTGTTTTGGGGGGAGCCATCATGACAAAGTACGAATACCTGGCAAAACTGGAACAGCTGCTTTCCTCGCTGCCGGAGCAGGAACGCCGCGATGCAATGAACTACTATGAAGAATACTTCGTCTCGGCCGGCCCCGAGAAGGAGGCCGAGGCCATCCGGGAGCTGGGCACGCCGGAGGAAGCCGCCCGCAAGATTTTGGAAGGATCGGACGCCGTGCCGCCCGAATCCAGTGCCCCTGCCTACACGGCCCAGCCGGCCGCGGCAGCGCCCCGGCACGGCCGCATCCCGACGGCCCTGTGGGTCGTTCTCGGCGTGGTGGTCGGCCTGGTGGTGCTGTTCGGCCTGCTCGTAGCGTTGGGCGGGCTGGTGTTCGCCCGCTCCACTACCGCCAGCACAGAGGTGGTCGGCAGCGGCTCCTCAATCGTTCTTCCTCAGCCCACCGCCCCTGCGGACCCGGCAGCCCAGGGCGGCAGCTCTTCCACCGGGGAGACCGGCGCCGTCACCGGCACCGCCGACAACTGGCAGACCAGCCTCGGGAGCGATCTGCGCAAGCTGGACCTGAAGGTAAACAACGGAGATCTGGCCGTGGTGCTGGACCCTGCCGCCACCGAGTTCACCCTGCAGGTGAACGGCCTTGACCAGAGCATTCTGCGGACCCGGGCGGATGACGGCGGCCTGAATGTTCAGCTGGGCCCCCAGGGCAACCAGCAGGGCCACCTGTTCACCGCCACCCTGACCATACCGGACACCGGCGTATTGCAGGACCTGGATGTCTCGCTGAACTCGGCAGACCTGGACCTGCCTGACATGACGCTGGATGAACTGGAGATCAGCCTGAATGCCGGCGATGTGCAGGCCGGTGAGATCTTGGCCCGCAGCATCAGCCTGGAGACCAACGCCGGCCGGATCGAAGCAGCCCGGGTGCAGCCCGGCCGAGAACTGGAAGTTTCCTCCAACGCCGGCGAGATCACGGCGTCCCTGACCGGCACCGCCAGCGATTACACCCTGCAGGCGGAGGTGCTGGCCGGCAGCCTGAACTATGACGGCACGAGCTATTCCTCCCTGGCCCAGCAGCTTCGCCAGGGCACCGGCGCGGTGGAGATCGACGTGGAATGCGCCGCCGGTCAGATCGATCTGAGTTTTCCGGGGTAAGTTCGTTCTTGGATCGGGCTGGTTCTCAAAAACAAAATGGTCGGCAGAAATGCCGACCATTTTGTTTTGGGTGGGTACGCTTTCGGCAGGGGGGGGGCTGAAAAGGCCCTGTCTTAGCCCGGGAGTGTCCGCTCTATTTTCACATCATCTCGTTTTTGGGGCAGAGCCGCATCTCCGCTTCAAAGCAGCATTTGCCTTCCTGCAGCCCGGCGAAATACCAACGGTTCTCTTCCGGGGCGGCACAGCAGAGGGTGAAGGACCCGCCCCGCGGGACCTCCTTGTGATAGTAGATCACCAGATCCTGCACAAAATTCTCAGCCAGCACCTCCGGCTGCAGGGCGTCGCAGATCACATCCACATAGCGCGCGTTGTTCATGTGGCCGTTCATGTCGCATTGGCTGTAGGTGGCCGTATACAACCCTACCTGGCGGCAGTCCTCCAGCGGGACCTTCTGCATCTTCATCGGCAGTTCCTGGGAGACCTCCGCCGCCCAATGGGCGGTGGCAAATTCCTCCGGATGTTTGCGCAGAATGGCGCGGCGGTCGGTGTCGATCAGGACCCAGCGGCTGTCCGCCAGTGCCGCCTGCCGGCCTGCGGCGTCCAGCACCTGAGTGATCCGCTTGTTTACGGCACGCTTGAGCGCCTCCGGCTTGGTGATCAGCCGCAGATGTTCGTCCACATGCGGCATGCGGTCAAAGTGGATCGCCTGCTTTACCAGAACGTAGGCAGTGTGGGTTTTGGCATACAAGGCGTCGGTCAGCCCCAGCGCAATGGCGTGCTCCCCGGCAATCTGCTGGGCGTACCGCAGCACCGTGGCCGGCTGCACAAAGCCGAAGCAATCGCCGTCATGGCGGTATACCTGAAAGGATTCGGCATATTCGGTAGGCAGCATTCGTCTGTTCCCCTCCGGTCTATCAAAATTTCAGTTATTATAGCACAAAATCCGCCGCCATGCCAAGCAGATCTGCCGCCGGCCGTCTCAGTAGGTGTCGCGCATCTTCCGGCGCACCTTGCGCCAGATGTTGAAGCCGGACAGCAGGACCGCCCCCACCAGGAAGATCACCACCATCCAGCTGCCGCCGCTCTCGTCATAGCTTTTCATCACTCTCCACATGCCGACCAGCACGGCGATGATCTCGTACCGACGGGTGCTGAACACATACGCCTAGCTCAAAAAAACCACCCCCGGGTAGGCGATGGGGCTGTATTTCAAATCGTCATCCAACAGTTCCCACACCGCCGTGATGGGGGTGGAATAGCCGATATAATCGCAGTTGGCATACCCGACCGAGGTCTCGCACATATAGTTGATGAACATTTCGGCCGCTTCCTTGTTCTTGCTGGTGGCCGGAATGCACATGCTGTCCACGAAGAAGTTGACCCCTTCCTCCGGATGGACAAAGGCAAGGTCCGGGTTGTCGGCGATCATGGTCAGCGCATCCCCGGCATAGTAGGGGGCCAGGGCCGCTTCCCCGCCCTCCATCTTGTCAAAGATCTCATCCATGACATAGGCCTGTACCACCGACTTCTGGTCCTGCAATTCCTGCATGACCCGGTCCACCTCCTCCACGCTGGAAGGATTGAGGGACAGCCCCAGCTTTTTGGCTGCGATGGCATAAGCGTCCCGGGAGTTGTTGAACATCAGGACGTTGTTGGCATACTGCATGTCCCACAGCGCAGACCAGCTGGTGGGCGCCTCGTCCACCAGCGTCGTGTTGTAGATCAGCCCGGTGGTTCCCCAGGTATAGGGTACGCTGTAGGTGTTGTCCGGATCAAAGTCCCAGCCCAGATACTCCGGCCCGATCGCCGCCAGGTTGGGGATGTTGCTGTAATCCAGCGGGGCCAGCATTCCTTCCTCGATCATCTTTCCCACCATATAGTCCGATGGGAAGATCACGTCATAGCTGGCACCGCCGGACTTCATCTTGGCGTACAGGCTTTCGTTGGAGTCAAAGGTCGTGTAGTTCACCTGGATGCCGGTCAGCTCCTCGAAGGCGGAGAGAACGTCCACACTTTCGTCCGAACCGTCCGAGATGTATAGCCCCCAGTTGTATACGTTGAGGGTGATGTTTTCCCCCGCAAAGCGGGTCCAGTCGTAATCCCCGGAAACCGAAAGATCTTCGTTCAGGACGATGTCGTCAGCCGCGGCCGCCGGCAGCGCCCCGCAGAACGCCAGCGCCGTAGCCCCCAGAGCGGCCAGTGCCCGGCGTTTCCACTTCATGTTCTGTCTCCTCATGCCTGAACCCTCCCCTGGCGGATCGCCGCCTGGTTTTTGCGGTAGGTCCGGCTGTCCAGCGCGTTGGATACCAGGATGATGCTTAGGATCACAAGGAACATGATGGTGGACAGCGCGTTGATCTCCGGGCTGACCTTTTTGCGGGTCATGCTGTAGATGGCGATGGGCAGCGTCTGCATGGTGCCGCAGTTGAAGTAGGAGATCATGAAATCGTCGATGGAATAGGTCAGGCAGATCAGAAAGGCCGACAGAATGGCCGGGGTCAGCTGGGGCAGGATCACCTTGAAGAACGCCTGCCGGGGGGTACAGCCCAGATCCTGGGCCGCATTGTACAGGCTCGGATCCAGCTGGCGCAGTTTTGGCGAAACATTGAAGATCACATAAGGCACATTGAAGGTGATGTGGGCGATCAGCAGCGTGAACCAGCCGAAGATGCCCCCTTCCCCGCCGAGACCGGCGCGCTGCATCAGAACAAACAGCAGCATAAGGGATACGCCGGTGATGATCTCGGGGTTGACCACCGGAACGTAGCTGATGTTGTTGATGATGAGCTGCGTGCGCCGGGACATGGAATAGATGCCGATGGTGGCGAGGGTCCCGAGGATGGTGGCCAGCACCGAGGAGACCAGCGCCAGCACCACCGAAAGCCCCAGAGAGGAAAGGATCATCTCGTTCTGGAACAGGCTCTTGTACCAGCTCAGCGTGAAGCCGGTAAAGACAGCGCGGCTTTTGCTTTCGTTGAAGCTGTAGGCGATGAGCACGGCGATGGGCAGGTACATGAATCCGAAGATCAGCACAATGTAGGTACGCTGGAGCAGGCGTTTATGCTGTGTTTTCATTACATCACGCCCTCCATTTCCTCTTCGTCAAAACTGGAAGTAAAGCTCATGCAGAGCAGGACAATCACCATCAGCGCCAGGCTCATGGCCGAGCCCAGGTTGAGATTGTAAGAATTGCCGAGGAACTGCAGCTCGATCAGATCACCGATCAACAGATTGGAGCCGCCGCCCAGCATCCGGCTGATGATAAAGGTCGAGACCGCCGGCACAAAAACCATCGTGATGCCGGTGGCTATGCCGGGGCCGGACAGCGGGATCAGCACCCGGAGCAGGATGCGGAAGGTGTTGCAGCCCAGGTCCTGCGCCGCCTCGATGATGGAATCGTCGATCTTGGTCATGGCCGTGTACAGCGGCAGGATCATGTAGGGCAGGTAGTTGTACACCATCCCCAGTACCACCGCGCCGGCGGTGTTGATCATATTCAGCGGACCGATGCCGAACAGGCCGAGGAAGCGGTTGATCAGACCGTTCTTTTCCAGCAGCGTCATCCAGGCATAGGTGCGCAGCAGAAAGTTCATCCACATGGGCAGCATGACCAGCATCAGCATGATGTGCTGCTTGTTGGCCCGCAGGCGGGACAGGAAATACCCCACCGGGAAGGCGAGCACCAGGCAGATGACGGTGGCCTCGGCCGCCAGAAGCAGGCTGCGGGCAAACACCGAGGAGTACCGGCCGATGGTGGCCAGGTTGTCCAGCGTAAAGGTGCCCTGGGCGTCGGTCAGGGCGTAGCCGATCACGATAAAAAGCGGGACCACGATAAAAATAACCATCCACACCAGATACGGCGCGGCGGCCCAGCGGGAAGCCTTGGAACGAAGCATCTGCTCACACCCCTTCCCGCGACATTATGTGGATCTCGTCCGGGCCGATGTTCATTCCGATCATCTCGCCGGGCTGGCTGGCCTGGGTGGAATGGATCAGCCATTCCTTCCCCTCCACATCCACATGCATCTCAAAGTGGACGCCCTTGAAGATCACCTCCCGCACAAGGCCGGTGAGCATACCGGCCGACGGCGGAACGATGACCACGTCCTCGGGGCGGACCACAACCTGCACCGGCTCATTGGTCTGGAATCCGCGGTCCACGCAGGTGAAGTCGTGCCCGCAGAAACTGACCAGGAAGTCCTTGATCATGATGCCGTCCAGAATGTTCGAATCCCCGATGAAGTTGGCCACAAAGGCGTTCTGGGGTTCGTTGTAGATATCCTCCGGGCTGCCGATCTGCTGGATGTTGCCCTTGTTCATGACCACCACCGTGTCCGACATGGTCAGGGCTTCCTCCTGATCGTGGGTCACATAGACAAAAGTGATGTTCATTTCCCGCTGCAGGCGTTTGAGTTCCAGCTGCATCTCCTTGCGCAGCTTCAGGTCCAACGCCCCCAGGGGCTCGTCCAGCAAAAGCACCCGGGGCGAGTTGACAAGACTCCGGGCAATGGCGACCCGCTGCTGCTGGCCGCCGGAAAGCTGGTTGATGCCGCGGCGCTCAAACCCCTTCAGGCCCACCGTCTCCAGCATTTCCAGCACCTTGGGCCGAACCTGCGTTTCCGGCATTTTTTTCAGCCGCAGACCGAACGCCACGTTTTCGAACACATTCAGGTGCGGGAAAAGCGCATATTTCTGGAACACGGTGTTGACCTGCCGTTTGTAAGGCGGCAGAGAAGTGATGTCCTTGCCATCAAAAAAGACATTGCCGGACTGTGGGGTGATAAACCCGGCGATCACACGAAGGGTCGTTGTCTTCCCGCAGCCGGAAGGCCCCAGGAAGGTGACGAACTCCTTGTCGTGGATATCCAGTGACAGGCCGTTCAGGACCCGTTCCCCATCAAAGTCAACGACAATGTCTTTCAGCGATACGATCAGCGATTCATTCATACGACTGCATCCCCCTTTGCGGAAATATGCCTCTGCCGTCGGCCTCCAAGCCGCCCGGCAGTCGGTCAGCGCCAATTATGCGGCCCCGCAAAAGGTTTGTTACACCGTCGCCGGCAGGGCCGGCGCGGCTGCAGCAGCACATACAACGCTTGTTTTTGTGTTCAATAGATGCAACACACAAAAATCATTATACAGGCTTGTAAACCACTGTCAACATCTTTTTGCTTTTTTTGACAAGAAAATCGCAGACAAAAAACACAACGGCCGCCCCGTTGCCAGGGCAGCCGCTTCCTGCCTTTATCGAAATCGGATTCACCCCTGCGCAGCGGGTGCGGCGGGCTGCAGCGTCAGCGTCAGGCGCAGTGTGTCGCCCTCCAGCTGCGCTTCCACCCGGCCGCCCTGGGCCAGGGTCAGCCGGCGCACAATGGCCAGGCCAAGCCCCGCCCCGGCCGCGGGCATGGTCTGCCCGCCAGAAACGGTCAAACAAATGGGAAAGGTCCAGGGCTGTCGGATCGGCCACCCGGTTTTCGATGGTCAGGCTGCTTTCCCACTGGCGGATCACCAGTCCGCCGCTGCCATGCTGCACCGCGTTGAGGATCAGGTTCCGCAGCACCCGCGCCAGGGCTTCCCGGTCCGCCTGCACCCAGATCTCCCGGTCCGGGAAGTCGATCTGCGGTTCGATATGCGCTTGCTCCAGCTGCGGGCACAGCGCGGTCAGCGCGTCACACAGCACCGGCCAAAGTTGGAGCGGCGCGGGGCGCACCTTTGCCGCCTCGCCCGCATTGAGCCGCGTATACAAAAACAACTGGTCCAAAAGCATTTCCAGGTCCTGCAGACGTCTTGTGATGATGTCGAGATATTTTTTCCGCTTTTCCGGGTCCGGTTCCTGGCGCATCAGCTCCAGGTAGCCGCCGGCCGCCGCCAGCGGGGTGCGGATGTCGTGGCTGACGGCTGCCATGGCGGACTGCAGTTCCTCCCCGCTGCGGCGTGCCTGCAAGGCGCGCTGCTGGGCCTGATCCAGCCGGTCGTTGATGGCACGGCAGCTGCGCAATACCGGGCGCAGCCGCAGCGCCGCCGGCAGACGCAGATTGGAATCCGCCCCGGTGCTTTCGAGAAGGTCGGCCCAGGTGTTCAGCTGGCGCAGCAGCCGAACAAGCAGCGCCGCCAGCACCAGTACCGCCGCAGCCAAAATCAAAACCAGGATATACGCCATGGTCCCGTCCCCTCCTCCCTGCCGACCCGCGCAGCCGGTTTACGCGGCGTCACGGTGTTCCAGCAGCCATGTGTTCAGCAACAGGTAAGCCGCACCCCAGCCCAGGCAGGTCAGGATGATCGGAACGTAGACCTCGGGCTGAAAGGTCATCGTCAGCCGCTGGCTGCAGGCAAACAGTGTGTACTCTCCCAGCGGGGGCAGGTGCAGCAGACCGGCCACCCCGCTGATCACCGTGGCCGGAAAGCCCACTGCCAGCAGAAGGGCAACCACCGCCATCCAGCCTTCGCTGCGCACCAGCGTGGTGAAAAAGAACATGCACAGCGCAAACGCCCATCCCAGCAAGATCGTCGTTCCAAACAGCTGCAGCCAGTCCAGCCAGGTCCCGCCCCAGGTGGGAAAGATGGAAAAGGGCTTCAAGACCACCGCAAACCCGAACCCGGCAACCGCCAGTTCCAGCACCATCGCCAGCAGCGAGAAGGCCCGGGCCGCCACATAGGACCACCGGTGGCTGAAGATCGGGAAGATGTTTTTGACCGCACCGCGGGTATAATCTCCGGCGCAGAACACCCCCGTACCGCAGCCGACCACCATCAGCCACATACCGCCGTTGGCCAGCATGGCGTGCAGGTATTGCAGCACCGAGTATTGTCGGATCTGCAGGGCTTCCTCAAAATCCTGCGCCACCACATCCGCCCCCTGCGCAGCCATGGCATCCAGCATGAAGGGGTCGGACACCAGGCTCATCAGCGCATAGCTGACCCCCAGCACGGCAATGAGCGACAGCGGCAGGATGGTCAGGAATCGCTCCTTCCACATCCGGCGCAGGTCCATCCGAAACAGTTCAAACATGCTCCCCCACCCCCATCAGCTTCATAAAGTAGTCTTCCAGTTCCTGGCGGTGAGTGCCGATGCTCCCCACCGGCACCCCGTTCTCGCTCAGCGCCGCCACCACGGCGCTGGATTCCACCGGATCATACAGGTGCAGGACCCCTTCCGGCAGCACTTCGTACCCGGAAAGCCCGAGTTTTTCTTCCAGGACGGCCGCTGCCCGGTGGGGGTCCTGCGTCTGCAGCGTGATATAGTCGCGGCAGCGGTCCTCCAGTTCGGCGGCAGTGATTTGCTGCACCATCCGCCCGCTGCGGATGATCCCATAGGAAGTGGCGATCTTTTCCAGTTCCCCCAACAGATGGCTGCTGACCACGATGGTCACGCCCCGTTCCGCCTGCAGCTGCAGAAGCAGACGGCGGACATCCCGGATGCCTTCCGGGTCCAGGCCGTTGGTCGGCTCGTCCAGCAGGAGCAGGTCGGGGTTGCCCAGCAGCGCCAGGGCCAACCCCAGCCGCCTCCGCTGCCCCATGGAAAACCGCTTGCACGCCTTGCTGCCCGCGCCGGCCAGGCCCACTTCACCCAAGGTCCGCTCCACCGCCTTCGATTCGTTGTCCAGCCCGAGCGCCATCGCCTTGAGCATACAGTTTTCCCGGGCAGACAACCCCGGGTAGACCCCGGCGTCCTCCACCAGCACCCCCAGCCGCCGCCGGACCGTGGGATCGGTCAGCGGGCGGCCGAACAGTTCGATCTGCCCGGCCGTGGGGCGGGCCAGCCCGGCCAACAGCTTGAAGGTGGTGGATTTGCCGGCGCCGTTCTGGCCGATAAATCCGTAAATTTCTCCTTTCCCCACCTGCATGTCCAGGTGGTCCACGGCCGCCTTGCCCCGGTACCGTTTGCACAGCCCGGCGGTATGTACAGCCATTTGCATACTTGTCACCCTCCTTTTCTCGTCGGCGCCCGGCAGGCGCCGCCCTTACGAAGCCGGTGCAGGGTGTTTCCCTGCGCATTTGTTCCGGCCACAGCTTTATCTTACAAAAGGCGGGTCAAACAAACGCCAAGAAAGGTTTAAGAAAAGGTAAAGTTTGCCGCGCTTTCACCCTTCGCACTTGAAACCGATGCCCCAAACCGTCCGGATGTATCCGTCGGTGCCGGTGGGGCGCAGTTTGGCGCGGATGTTGGAGATGTGGACATTGATGGTCTTGTCCTCCACAAAATAGGTCTGGTTCCACACCTGCTCAAAGATTTCCTGACGGGTGAACACCTTTTGGGGGCGGGATGCCAGCAGCGCCACGATCTCAAATTCATGGAGGGTCAGTTCCACCGGCTGCCCGGCGGCGACCAGGCTGCGCTTTTCCGGGTCGATCTCCCAATCCTTATACCGGATCGTCGGCGCCGTGTCCTCCCCCGCCGGCCGGGCCGCCCCGGCATGCCGCAGCTGCACCCCGATGCGCAGCCAGAGCTCCTCCAGCGAAAAAGGTTTGGTCAGGTAATCGTCCGCCCCCAGCCGGAGCAGTTCCACCCGGTCCTGCACGGCGGTCCTGGCCGACAGCACAATGACCGGCACCGCGGCGGTACGGCGCACCTCGGCCAGCAGCCCCTGCCCGTTCAGCCCGGGCAGCATCAGATCCACCACCAGCAGGTCGGCCCCTTCCTGCCGCCAGTACAGCAGCCCTTCGGTGCCCGAAAACGCCTGCCGGCAGCGGCATCCCTGCCGGGTCAGATACTCGCAGACAGCGTTGTTGATGTCGGTATCGTCTTCAATCAGCAGAATGCGCGGCATACATGCCTCCTTATCAAATAAAAGCGACCTGCTCCCATGATACCGCAAAAGAAAAATTTTGCAAAGGGGGTTGACATTTGTCGGAAGACGTGTATTATTGTATTAAGCAGCTAATACAATAATACAATAGGAGGCGATCCAGTGGACTGGAACATTTCGGCCGGGCGCCCGGTGTATCTGCAGCTGATCGAACAGCTGCAGGCCGCCATTGTGGCCGGCGCACTGCCGGCCGGGGCCCGGGTGCCGCCTGTGCGGGAGCTGGCGGCCGAAGCCGGCGTCAATCCCAACACGATGCAGCGGGCGCTGCAGGACCTGGAGGGCCGCGGCCTGATACAGACCCAGCGCACCGCCGGCCGCACCGTGACCACCGACACCCGGCTGCTGGAAGAGCTGCGCAGCGGGCAGGCCCGGGCGCTGGCCAAAACATTCTGGCGCCAGATGCAGACCCTGGGCCTGGACGCCGAACAGGTGCAGGCCCTGTTGCAGCAGATTGTACAAGAGGAGGATTCCCAATGACGAAACTGTATCAAGCCCTTGGGCTGAGCAAGCGGTATGGGGTCAAGGATGCCCTGCTGGATGTGAATTTTACGATACAGGCCGGGCGGCTGGTGGGGCTGCTGGGCCCCAACGGCAGCGGCAAGACCACCCTGCTGAAGATCTCGGCCGGGCTGCTGCGCCCCACGGCCGGGGATGTTCTGATCCTGGGGGAAACCCCGGGCATCGCCACCAAGTCGGTCACCGCTTATCTGCCCGACCGCATGGTCTTACCGGTGGAGTTCCGGGTCTGCGACGCGGTGGCCCTGTACAGCGACTTTTTTGCCGACTTTGACAAGGCCAAGGCCAACGCAATGCTTGCCGACCTTAAGCTGGAGCCTTTGCAGCGCATCGGCGCGATGAGCAAAGGGACCCAGGAAAAAATGCAGCTCTGCCTGACCATGAGCCGCCAGGCAAAACTTTACCTGCTGGACGAACCGCTGGGCGGCGTGGACCCGGCTGCGCGGGAGTATATCATGAACACCATCCTGCGCAATTACAGCGAGGACGCCGCGGTGGTGATCTCCACCCACCTGATCGACGACATCGAGAAGGTGCTGGACGAGGTGTTGGTCCTGAAAGAAGGGCGGCTTTTGCTGCAAAGCGGTGTGGACGAACTGCGGGAAGAGCGCGGACAGAGTCTGGATGAATTTTTCCGGGACACCTTCCGCTGCTGACCGCTATCAGGAATCGGAGGAACACTATGAAAAAGCTGTTTAAGTTTGAATTTTTCTCTGTCTGCCGGATCCTTGTGCCGGTCTGGTGCGGCACGCTGCTGTTGTCGCTGCTGATCGGCGGCCTGGGGATCCTGTCCGCCCAACTCCCCGCCCTGGGGGAATCTCTGCCCTATCTGATCATCTATACCTTCGCCGCCATCCTTTTTATCTTTGCCGCCCTGGCCAGCATCATCGCCAGCGTGGTCCTGGGGATTCAGCGGTTTTACAAGCTGCTGGGCGACCAGGGCTACCTGATGTTCAGCCTGCCGATGCCAGCCTGGAAACACATCGGCGCACGGCTGCTCTGCGCCTGCCTGACCACCACCCTCGCCGTCGCGGTCTTTGCGGTCTGCGGGGCGGTGCTCAGTTTCAGCTCCATCCAATCCGGCTCGCTGATCACGGTCGCGAACTTCCAGTTCCTTGCCTTTGACGACCTCGCGGACCTGCTCTGGAACGGGTATGCGCTGCTGATCGGGCTGCTGTACCTTGCCACGGCCTATCTGTTCCTGTACCTGTGCATGGCCATCGGCGCCCAGTGGCCCCAGCACCGGCTGGCGGCCAGCATTCTCACCTATTTCCTCCTGACCTTTGTGCTGCAGGTCCTTATGATGATAGCGGTCATCTTTGTTGCCGTGGGCGCCTATTCCACTGTGCAAAACGGTGGCATCGCCCTGATCAGCGGCGCCCTGACATCGGAACAGGTCGCCGCACACGGGCTGCTCGGCGGGCTGCTGACCGTCCCCGTCTTGCTTTTTGGGGCCGCAGATGCTATTCTATGGGTGACGACCCACTATTTCATCACCAGAAAATTGAATCTGGCTTGATCCATGAAAGGAGAAAACCATGGAACAACGTCAATACGTCTGCCCCAAGTGCGGCTGCGAGCGGTATGAAGCCGACCGTCTGCAGGCCACCGGCGGCAACTTTGCCAAGATCTTTGATGTGCAGAACAAAAAGTTCGTGACCATCAGCTGCTGCCAGTGCGGCTATACCGAACTGTACCGCGAGACCGGCGGCGACGGCTGGGATGTGCTGGATTTCCTTATGGGCAACTGAATCGCCCGGCAAACCGAATAAATTAAATTAAGGAAGGGCCCTGCGCCGCAACAGCGCAGGGC
>ERZ1090869.158-NODE-158-length-37675-cov-7.487959_pt1 | contig 37675 bp, 36 predicted proteins | sample MGYA00478474_ERZ1090869 | MGnify/ENA primary metagenome ERZ1090869 (study PRJEB33644, sample SAMEA5815748) | chicken gut metagenome | biome: Chicken; feature: Gastrointestinal Tract; material: Caecum | place: Ireland | collected 2019-01-01 | study: A study of the... | reverse complement strand
CATCATATACCATATACTATCACCTGACAAAAATAAAGACCCTGGATAATTTCACCAGGGTCTTTTTCTCATTTGAACTGGTAGAACTCGTTTCTTCCGTTCTTGAGCGCCTTGGCAGGAGCGCCAATTGTAGTGCCCAGACGGAATTTGGTTTCGGCTATCCCAATGGAGAGTCTCACCATTTTGCCAACTTCAATATTCATCTGGGTTGCACCATCCTTATTATAATACCAGAGCTTTCCGATATTATTCATGATCGGAACAATTCCCTGAATGAATCGGCCGTCCATATTGATCGTCTGGCTATGGCGTTTGTTGAACTTCAATACAGAAGTATCCACAACCTTCAGATAGCCAAACTCACTATAGATCAACCAATGAGAGGCAGCTGCCGGAAGTGCAGTTGCTTGCACCAGATTAGATGCCGCTTTGAAGATACGATTGCCCAGAGAAGTCCTCTTCAATGTCGGGAAATCTGCCAGCGGTGCATAGTACACTCGGCCATCAATCCAGGCTGCAATCACACTATCCTTATCATAGATTGGAATCGCCGCAACCAGCGTATCATCAGCTGGGAGTGTCATGATCTTGGACTTTGTGGATTTGATTATTTCATTGATCTCCATGAATTTACCATATCCAGACGCAGTCAGCAATACCACACCCTGAAGCTTGTTATTCAGCGGGATGATATTCGCAATACTCGGTACACCCAACTGATCAATCTTGATACCAGCATCCGTATAGTTGAATGCATAGCCATTCAAAATCTTCGTTGCAGCATTCCGAGCTACAACCAGAACCGACTCCTTATTCTGCAGTTCCAGGATACGATAGTCCTTCTCTGCACGGGAGACGATCTTGGACAGTTTCTCCGTATCTTCAGCCGAGTAGAACACCGTATCATTGTACACCACATATCGAGAACCGTTTACATCCCCGATGGAATCGGTTTTCAGATCATATACCTTGGCCATACGAGGCTTTCCATACTTCGTGATGCACTCTTCCAGCTCAGCCTTGATCGCCTTCTTGATCGCATCATCTTCAGTCAGCAGCTTCCGATAATGCTTATACTCAGCAAGTGCAGCATCACGTTGCTTCTTGGTCTCCTCGATGTCCATCTTCTGCAGGTTCTTCAGTTTAATCTGCAGAATACAGGTACTCTGGAATGCAGTGAACCCAAATCGTTTCGACAACTTATCGATTGTCTCTTCGTCATTCTTCGAATTCCGAATGATCGCAATCGCTTCATCGATATTCTTCTTTGACTCCAGAATCGTACAAATGGCTTCATACATCGCACGATCCTTCGCTGCCTTCAGTACCTTCTGATGATAATACCGACGCTTCTGGTCATACCGCTGAGAGATCCAGATCTTAATGATCTCTCTGGGTGTATACAGATTCGCCTGATTGTCTGTAATCAGAGTATACTGAACACCAACTGTTCTGCCGAGCTGAGTGGACTTATACAGTTTCTCAGCCAGAGCATCGGGATCATAACCCTTCTCATAGATGATCGAGAAATTGATTCCACCCGGAGTATCTACAGAGACATCGGTCTCCATATGAATAACCTCGGGAAGCTTTTTCTCCGAGGAAGACTTCTTCTCATCATCGGCCTTAATTTCCTGAATTTGCTTATAGATAGTATTACCAGTCGTAGAGATCGGCAGAGAAGTGAACACAAGCGTATGTTTATCCACAATCCGCCCATGATCATCGCGCTGCTTATCCTCCACGATCTGATAGGGAGCTCTCATCTTCACTTTGAACTTTGCCATATCAAAGCAACCTTTGAGTTCCGACTTGTTGATGATGTTGATCGGTACCGGAGTATCCGGATAGATATCAACCTTACAGTCGGGATCATCCAGCATCTTGATGACAACTTTCAGTAGCTCAATGGAATTGAATGCACCCAACCAGGTCGAAACACCAACCGCAATGCCCTGATTCCACTGCATCAGAATATTGGGATATTTCGATGTCAGGAAGATCGGTTCCTTCTCAGAATACTTATAGTTGTCGGTTACATCAAAGATCGGATACTTTGTACCCATCTCACTGAAGAAACAGGACATCGCATATTCCGATAAAGTGGCAGAAGCATAACGAGGAGCTGCCGGTTTCATGTCATCCATACTACCAAAGTTACCCTTGCCCTTGATATATGGGATCATCATCGACCGGGGTCTACCAAGTCGATAGATGGTATCATTCACCGACATCTCACCATGCGGATGGAATTGCTTCAACATGTCGCCGGTGATACCTGCAACCTTGTCATACTTCCCACCATATAACTTGTCCAAGTACATGGTATACAGAATCCGTCGCTCGACCCGCTTCAGACCATCTTCAATCCACGGAATCGACCGACCGACTGTCATGTTCAGAGCATGGTTCAAACCTTTGTCATAGACATAGTCACCAATATCAATCTCCTGCATATTGGCAATTGCATCTACACCATACTTGTCCACAAACATGTCCAGATATTTATCTGGATTCTTTGGTATCTTCTTTCGCTTCTGTTTGAACTGATCGAATCTACCACCTGGAATTGGGTCCAGGATAATAAATCCGTCTTTGTCACGTTTTTCCTTAGCCATGTTTCTCTTCCTTCATACTGTTTGCACGATTTCGAAGTGCAGTAATAAACTCACTCACCACATTAAATGCACGATAGTCCATCATCGATGTGGGGAGAGTATTATTGCAATTCTCACATGTAACAATCGGAGTAGACAGACACATATTCAGCGGATCGCTCAGAGGAGAATCAATCCGCAGGCATACGTTATTGGGATCGACCTCTACTGACTTTCCGCAGAACGGGCATGTCATATTTTCGTCCTCAAAAAATTTCGTATAAATCGAAATATCTTTTGGGTCGAGTAACTGAAGAGTCACAGAACTCAGCGCTCCGTTCTTTTTATCGGAGCCTACAATCTTCAATGGTGTTGCCATAAATACGTCACCTCACTTATATAATTATGTGGGCAGCAGCATCAGAAAATAACACTGCTGCCCACATATCGGCTTAATAGTCACCCAGCTCCGGATCATTGGAGATACGGTCGATGATGGTATTCACGTCAGAAGTCTCCATCACTCCACCATTAACGAACTCGTCACCCATCTCACGCAGCGCTTTTTCCAGCTCGGTAATCAGAGACATGCCAGACTCAGCAGCATCGTTCAATATATTGGGCAGATACAACTGCTGGGTACTCATGTACCTATCAACAACGGATGTTACCTTATCTACAGCGAGAATAACGATGTCTACGCTGATATGCTTCGGATTTTTGCCCAACATCTTCCCGTACAGGATAACCGTGTACTGGTTTTTCACCCCAAGCAGCGCATATCCATGCTGGGCATAATCAGCATCAGAGCAAAGAATATCGTCGGCTAACGCATAGATCTCAGTGCCATCGATGATATCATACGGCATTACATTGTCGAACTCATCGTCGTCTTCATCATCGAAGTCGTCATCGTCATCTTCGCAGTCGCAGCATGCATTATTCCTGCACGGACACTCCATCTCACACTCGTCACACTCGCAGGCGTCATTTCTGTCGAGTTCTCCCTCCTCGGGATAGGCATCTAAGTACCACATCAGAGTATTAATTACCTCAGCAGTACAGTTGAGACTGAACACTTCGAGGTTTTGTTCCATATCCATATCCGGAGTAATCGTGACGGAATACCGACCGAATATAATGCCCTCCGACCGCAGCTCAGCACACAACATGTAAGACACTCTGTCATATCGAGGAATGCTGGTCAAATACCCGAAGAATTTAATGGGTGCACCGAGCACATCTTCCAGATTACAATCGTATGTCATCGTGCTGGAATCAGCTGCCGAAATAACCGAAGATATATTCCTAACAAAGTTGGTAAGCATATCATCGGTGGCCTGAGTGATGTCGGAATATGTGACCTTCTTCGGCTCAACCTTCTCGACCTTCGGCTGCTCAGTCTTTTTAGGAGCAGCCTTCTTGGTTGTCTTAGAGGTAGTCTTCTTTTCCATTTTGTTCACCTTATCCTTTCGTATTAAGTGTCCAGATCCAAATCAGACAGTCTCGTCTGAAGAATCAACTGTTGTCTCGCCTGGGCATACATCTTCTTCGTGGACATAATGACATTGATCTTCTCCAGGTCGTTCTCGAAGTCTTTGAACTTGAAGATAACCACAGTTCTCGTCTTCGGGTCCATACAGAGCGTCTTCATCTCATCCTTGTCCAACTCGCCCAGTCCCTTGAATCGCTCTACACCCTTCGGGATATAGGTCCGCATCAGATGCATCACGTCATACAAGGTCTTATCCGGCTTACCATCGATCGTATAACCATCAATGGATGCGTTATTCTGCTGGTACTTTTTGAACCGATATACATGGCGGTCAAAATACTCATCAAATGCAATATTGATGTAATCCTGACCCTTCGGTTCACCATCCAGGATAATCATACCGTTCTCAATCAGTACACTGATCCCAGAGAACGGTTTCAGTTTTGTCATCCAATAGGACTTCTTCTGATCCTTATTGTGACCATGATAATGCCAAGCAATGTACTCCATCAGTTTGGAACTACAACAGTTCCGTTCTGCCAGATGATCCAGCTCGGTATCATAATCAAAGTTCTTCTCTACCAGAAGTCTCAGTTCCTTCTTGGACAGCTTACGTCCTTTGTATGTGACCTCAGTATCATCCAGGAACTTTTTCAGCACCTTATCAAAGAACTCACGCTGAGATCTCACATACACCTTCTTCCCCTTGCCTGCTGGGATCGAATAAGCTGGAGGAAGAATACGACCCACCATACCAGCGTCAATCAACGGCTTACAGTGCTTTGCCAGCAGACAGACAACAGAGTTGCAGATGCTGTCGCCATCTACATCACCATCAGTCATTACCAAGATATAACGCATGGTACTCTTCTCGGGGTCGCACTTTTTACCAGGCTGAATCCCACAGATATCCAACACGTTGTTGAATGTACCTTTAATCTTCTCAACCTGCTCGGAATCCATATCTAACAGATTGGCAGGTCTTGCAATACCATAGATCGCCTGATTGTTAGGATCACGAGCAGTTGCCGCGTTATCAGAAGCGGAGTCCCCCTCCACTAATATAAGCTGTGGGGAGGTGGTTTTCAGATTGTAGTTGATATCTTTAAATTTATCAATGCGATCTCTAGAGAATGCATTGGAGATATCTTTCTTTCTGGTCTTCTTCGATGCCATACGACCACGAGTTACTCGTTTAACGAAATCGACTATAGATTTCGTTAAACTGCTTGGCGCATCACACAATGCATCATATACAGCATCTCTAACGGTAAACTTGGCTTCCGGATTGTTCAACTGATCTTTGAACTGTCCTCTGAAATCCGGAGATGCCAATTGTACCCATACGAATGCACATAGTCCGGATACCATATCAACAGGCATAATAGAAAGGTCTTTGTCTTTCCCTTTCATATTTGGAATTACCTGTTGCTTAAACCATTTCTGTATACCCAGCTTCATACCATCAACATGGCTTCCGCCCGTAGTGGTTCGAATAGTATTTGCGAAACTGATAATATACTTCATCGGATCATCGGCATCCAGTGTATCTTCTTTGTACCCAAATACCAAATTGATAATAACCTTCTGCTCTTTCAAATTCTCATCTGAAATATCAGTCAGTACAACTTTGGTTCGAACATCATTGTTGATTCCAATCACAGCGGTATCAGGTTTTTGGTCATTGATCCACGCAGTCATATCTTTTCCATTAAACTTGTGACTTTTCACAAGCTTACCATTATTAAGGATATCCAAACGAATGGTGATATTAGGAAATAGATATGACTTTTCACTGAACTGCTGAACCAATTCTTTCGGGTCAATATTAGTCGGATCGGCAAACTCCGGATCAAGTCGAAACTTTACATAAGTCCCATGCCCAGATTCCTTTGCCTTGATTGTATCCTCGAGGATACCATCCTTAAACTTATACGTTAAGGATTTACCGTCTCTGGTAGATTTTACAACTGCATATTTAGATAGGTACACACATGCTTTCAGCCCCACGCCATTGAGCCCTCCGCTATATGTGTATGCAGTAGATTCGTCATTGTCGAACTTACCAGAGGAATTGATAATGGTACACACATCGTATAGTTTCTCCAATGGTATACCAGAGCCATCATCTAACACTGACATCTCTTTGGTCTTAGTGTCAAATGTTGCTGTAATATTTTTGCCAACGGAGCCTTTTACCGACACCTCATCTAAAGAGTTGTCCAAAATTTCAAAATAGACAGAAATGGCTCCTTCTTTCTGTCTGGTTGGAATATATGTCAGAGGTCGTTTCCGCAAACGATCTCTATCATTCGTAATCACCTTAATTGAACTTGCATTATATTCACGAGGCATTACGGCATCATCCTTTCTTTAGTTTCACTTATATAATATATAGACAAAAATATTTTGTCCACAAGTAACCAAATAGATACCTCCTGTATAATCTAGTTCTCCGGGAATTAAATTAAGAAAAGGTGTACGACACTCTACTCGTCGTTCCGTTGATCAATATTCTTCTCTGCAATATTGATCATCAGATTCAATGATACACCTCTGACGTATTGAGCCAATTTGCTCCAGAAATCATTTGCGTCATACACAAACGGATTGTAATTGCGCTTGATGATTTTGAATTGATTGAACCAATTCAGCTTGTGGTATGGCATACGGGGATTTTTAAACCAGTCCGTCAGTAAAGTGAACTGATTACTGTTAATGATAATGATACCATCAGTTGTACCAGAATAGTCGGGGTAAGCTAAATACAGATTGCCATTGGATACAAATATTTTAAACGTGCAGTATATTTCGCTATAGTATTCTACTGCACGAATGATCTCTTGTTTATAGCGCTCGTTGGTGGATTCTACATATAGAAATTCAATTACAGTAGGTCTCAAATTTTTCCAAACCTGAAACATGCCGCGATGCATGCGATAGAAGCTCGGTGTATCCATAGTAGTTAAGCTCCTTTCTCAATCAAAAAGAAAAGCTGGGGATGTTACTCCCCAGCTTTTTGTGTATTAAACAGTGAAAGCCCGGTTGGACTTGCTGAGCTTCTCGAGATCAGCAGCAGACATCGAAGTCTCGGTGCTGTCGGTTCCACTGGCAGGAGTCAGGGCGCCGCTCTCCTCCAGCTTCATCAGATCATCGATCACATCGTTCCAACGACGCAGCTCATTCTTGATCTCAGCCACGTTCTTGACCTCATCGTTCTTCATCCGCTTGCGGGATACCAGAACATTGGCAGATGCATACAGAATTGCGATGGCCTCCTTGATCTTGTCGATGGTCAGACATCCAGGATCGACCACAGCATCATAGCAGCTCTTGCACACATCGACGTTGTCCTCTCCGAATACCTTGACCAGAGTCTCCAGCATCGGGGTATACGCCGCATAGTTGGGAGTCATGCTCTTGAAGGTGGCCACAGTGATCACGTCGCCGGCATGATTGCAGCGATTTCTGTTCTTGGTGAAATCCTTCGGGATGTCAACGGGAGCCAGCAGAATCTTCTTGGACTCCTTCGCTTCCTTCTTGTCCAGCGTGGGCTTCACTCGCTTGAAGCGGGGCTTCTCGTAGTAGGACTCCTTGTCCTTCTTCTTTTTCCGATCCTTCTTGTTGCTGCCATATTCATAGGCGAAATAGGACCGATTCTTCTTGTTCTTCTTGCTCATTTTGGGTACCTCCTAAAATGTAAGTGTTCTTCGAACCTTGGCGCCAAGTTTCGAAAATGATAAAGAAGGTGCAGTGAGAGCAATCACTACACCTTCCATATCTTATATATAGTATATAGATGAATTTAAATCGCTTCGAATTCATATACACACCAATACATAAGATACATCTGATTGTATTAGTGTGTTAAGTGCAATCACTTTAGATTGCGTCCGTTACATTGAATGTGCTGCTCAGCAGGTCCAGGAACATCTGCTGACGGGTATAGAACTTCTGCCAGTTCAGAATATATGCACCAGAATAGTACCGCGTATCCTCTTTAGAATAAATCGGATACAGGGAATAGATACTATTCCCCATCGTGCAATACTCATCCAGCCCATCAATCAGCCCGGTGTCGGGATTTACCTGATACCCCATAACAGTATCCTTATCAGGAATATCAGGAACAGGAAGTTTATCATCAGCATCACGGAAAAATCGGCTGTGGGCATACAGTGCCATATCAAAATGCTGGAGATGCTCTTCCCCAACAACGGTGATGTTCTGCTGCATTCCAGTGTACTTACCGTCCATCTTCACGAAACGATTCTCAATAATCGAGGAATCCGTGGAGTCCAGCGCCTCTACTGTGAAGAAGCATCCTTTCGAAGCAGAATATGCGATATAGCCGCTAGAAGCAAACACATCGATATTGAAGCCGTTATCAAAATAAATGGTGGCCAGGGATAGCCATCCTTTGGTGTTTACACGTTCTACCAAATAGTCTAACAGCGCCACGTTAAAGCACCCCTTTACCGTATTAAGTTATAGTATTGTTGCCTTAAACGCGGTAGTTGGCATAGTCTCCACCGTCTGGATCATATGAGTCATCGTTATTAACCCAATCTTGTACTATAATTGTACGAGCGCCATATCCAACTTGTGCGTTTGGAACACCGTTATCCGGATCGGCAATAATCACAGCTCGAATATCAGCATTAATGATCATACGCTGGCACAGCTTACAAATATTCGGAGCCTGCACCATCGCGTTTCGCTTTAAATCCCAGCCGTACAAATACAGCTCAGAGTCGACCATATCGGCGTAAGATGCAAAAATGATGGCATTCTGTTCGGCATGTACGGCAGCACAGTTCTCACTATATCCAAATCCGCGTGGAATATCTAACACTTCTCTCAGACACGTTCCTCTATCACAACAATTAATACGGCCTCGAGGAGCACCATTATAACCAGTAGAAATGATACGGTCATCTTTCACAATGACCGCACCATACTGCTTGCTCAAACAGGTGGATCTGGACGCAACCTGTTTCGCTACCTCCAGATAATAAAAGGGTTTCGGTAATCTCTCCATATGAAAACACTCCTCTCTTATGATTGCAAATTGTAGATACAGTAGAACAACAGGAATACCCAGAGGATAATCATTGCAATGGTGACAATCGTGATATCACGCTTATGGTCGTTGACTGGTCGGAATTTCATCAACATGAAATAATTCACGACATATAGAATCGCACAAACCAGAACGGTCACCAGCAGTATAATGATGTCAACTCCAAAATGTAAACCAAACAGATTAAAGCCCATCTGGACGAAACCCTCCAATCTCTAAATCTGACCAGCGCTTACCAGACTTCGTAATCGGTAGTACCCACGTCAGCATATCGGTTGCTCGAGTTGCTACTGTATACCGTATCCGCATGTGATACTCCGGGTCTTTCATGAATCGATCGAAGAACATCACCGTGGGGAATTGTGCACCCTGTACGGTATGTGCAGTCAGCGCATGAGCAAACTCCAGCTTCTTCCCAATGTTATACTTGGAAAGTGCATCCCGTTCATCAGAACCGAATGGACCTTTCAAAAAGTCAGCATCACAAATCAGATTATCGTAATATTCATTGGAAATGAACACTGGTTGAAAATCCATAGTGTAGATATGATTTGTGGTGTCGACATCAGCAGCTCTCACTCCGCGCAGGCAGAAGCCCTGTGTTCCATTTGTCAACGGGAAGACCCCGAGTGATGTATTCCAATCGTTCTTCCGGCAGATCAATCTCTCACCCTTGATTGGGTATGGACTCTTTGTATGCAGAATCTCAGAGCGATACATGTCGGTCAATATGTTGCGCTCTTTGTTATTGGTTGTCACCATGATATCGGCTTGCTTGATAAACGGCTTGTAACGAGTAAAGGTTTCTTCGATCGTATCTTGTGCCCACAGGAATCTGACATCAAATCCATATTCACTAAAATTGATAGGATCATATCTGCGAATTGCAGTGGCGAATCGAATAATCTCGGAGTCTGCATTCTGTCGCATAATTTGAGACATGAAGCAATTCAGGTTATCCATATAGAAACACTGTTTCCCTGATACTGGAGGAAGCTGAAGCGGATCGCCTACTTCCAAAATCGGTACATTGTATTTCAGGATCAGCTTCTCCAGATCATCCGGGAGAAAGGATGCCTCATCACAGATAACCAATTTGATTGTAGCCGGGATCTTTTTCAGCGGTTTAAACTTCGTCTTTGTGATCGGGATTCCCTTCACGTAGATCGGATTGCCCTCCTCGTCCAACAACGGAACTTCCGTCATCGACATAAAGGTGGAGTGTATAGTCTTGGCCATAGTGCCACCCTGACGAAGCACATTGACGGCTTGTCCCGTATATGCAACGACATAGCAATCGTCTTGTGTAAAATTCATCTCGTGACAGATGAATTTAATCAGAGCAGACTTCCCGCACCCGGCTAACGCTCCAATGCGGAATACCATATCGGATCGTTTGCGCTTCGGTGAGTAGAACCACTCTAGGAATTCACGGTAGGACCGCTTTTGATCTTCTGTGAGATCGTCAATATAGAGCTCTTGCTTAGTCACAACAAGCGGCTCATGTTTCTTCTTTTTTGCCATGCTCCTGCACCCTTGTTATCATATAGATCTCATCAACAGCAAACCGCATTTCATCATATCCACCGAGAACCGGTTTTACATGGTTCTCAATAAATGCCATGATACCATCAATTAACTCTCGATCTGCCCGGGTCGCAATCTCTGGATCACGACTTGTATTCCGAACAATGATCAACAGCAGCTCAATGATTTCAGCATAGAACAGATCGTTGTATACGGCATCGAATACGGCATCGTATACTGGATTGTCGAGATCAAAATTATGCCCTGTAATCGCCTTCAGCATGGCGGAAATCGCAACCTCTCGCTTCGTTTTCGGAGAAGCGTCTTTCATATTGATGACATACATCCCGTCGGACTTTTGCTTATCGTGCAACAACATCATTTTTGTATCGCTATCAGTTGTCGCAGTGAACTTGAAATTAACATTCGAATTCAATGGAATATCCATAAATAATACCTCCAAACAAACTTATAAAAATGATAGGCGGTGAATTGAAGTGTCAAAAATCAGTACCATTCAAACACCGGATAAACAAGTGACTAAGGTCTATGCTGCTCGAGACTATGATGTTCGTCGGCCTCGTATGACTGATTACGTACTGGTAAATCTTCCGGAATATGTCCCGACAATCCCAAGGGACGAATATTATGAACAGATCAGCGTGCAAAATAATTTTTGTGCTAACAAGAACTTTCCAGTGACAGATAGTACCATCAAAATGACGCATGCGATCGAGTTGCCGTTATTACAGGGAACTACTTGCCCAGTCACATTCCCAAAAGATACGCCATTTCTACTGTTTATGCCCACCTCTCGTGTAGAGGAGGGATTTCTACTCTATATTTGAGGAAGTGATCTCATGGCTGTCACGAAAACACTTGACGATATTATCAATCGACAAGATCGATATGATCTGAACAAGATCACATTCTATACCGCAACAGATGATCAGTCTTTGGTGATTCAGGATACCGATTTATATACAATTTATCTGCGGTTTATCGCACCTTACATCGGCTCATACAAAGTAACTCCAGCACAAAGGAGCTACTATCGGTATAAACCGTATCTGCTCAGTGCCGACGTATACGGTACGCCTGAACTCGGATGGATGATCTTAGCAATGAATGATCGAGAGTGTGCATCCAAGTTTACATTGAAGCAATATATGAAGCTGATTCCAACCACTTATCTGGAAGAGCTGTATGACACTGTCATTACGAAAAGTAACGACAAACTATCTCGAAATTGGAATACATATCTTCCAATGGTTACAACCAATGAGTAAAATAACCGAGGGTATCATAGTACCCTCGGTTATTTCCTTTTTACTCTTCGGACTGCTCCTCATTCGCAGCACTTGCACCGCTTATCTCTTCAAATGCAACACCCTGAATATCATGTGCAACATCATCTTCATTGGCTCCCTGCTCATTGTTGATTGCATTTGTGGTTATCTCTGCAATCAGCCGAATCATAATCTCGCTGTCTCCCCAGAACGACAAAGAATGACACTGTGTGCATTCCCGAACGATTGCGGCCACGCCATAGATTTTCTCATCATGAGAACGAGTCGCAACACAGAATTTATTCGCATCGACATCCTGCTGTTCCAGACTGGGTCGATACTGCTGCGGAGGAATGTTCAACAGCTGACGCTGGCGTTCCTTCCTCTGCATAAACTCCGGCATACGGCACTGACAGACGATGCACTTGCGAAGAAGGTCCGGCACGATTTTTTCACGGAAAAATGTATTATTGACCCGTTGAACTTCCTCCATTTGTTCCTCTGTCTTGGTGGTGAGTTCTCTCTGATCGAGATCATCAATCTCCAGCGTTAATACCTCATCGATCACAAGTTCATTCTGATTGTTCTGCATAATGATTACCTCCAATTTAATTTATTTTGACCTGATTGGTTTTCAGTTTGTCAAACGGTACTTTCGGAATCAGTATAATGAAACCATCCTGATCCCTCGGCATATCATCCTGAGATGCGGCAGAATGATCAATATCATAGAACGTCTGTGCCATGAACGCAGACGCATCCTCAACATACGGATCAGTTGTCACCGAATCCAGAGGACCATTATTATTCTCAGGAAGCAACGTCATGCCACGTCGTGTAATCATATTGATATCCTGAGCTGCTTCCGCCATCTCTGCAGGAACCTCATCCAGCATACTGAGACGATACACCGGTGTTGTATAGATATCATCCATTAACTGGATTTTGCTGTCCTGCCCAACAAACGGTTGCAGAAAATATTCAATCGACTTACTATCGTCGCCTCTCATCTTTAACCGACGGAACGACAAATAGAATCGATGCTCATTGCTGTCATACTCCACGACAATACTGATATTCATATCAAAGTTCTTCAGCATACCAAAGGACTCAGAGATATTACCAGTACCGACTTTCCAACCAACATCGACGTTCTTGCCTCTTGCCTGCTCAATCGTATCAACACCTTCACGGTTGAACTGAGAAGCAGTGATGATCGGAACATCCAGTTCAATTGCCAGATCGTGCAACTTATTGGACACATCTGCCAACTGATTTCGCTTCTCCGTATTCACCATAGGAGGACGAAGTCTCTCGATATAGTCCTGGATGATAATGATAACTTCCTTACCGGAGTTTTCCATCTCCTGGACGATACCTTTCACGTCGTCTACTGAGATATCCTGGTTCCCATAATAGCGAAACTCGATATCAATATCCAGCTCATCCTGAACTGAACAGAATCCACCTTTCGACAGAATCTTCATGATCTGCTTGGGATCGAAATTCCGAATGTTCTCCGTCGTACCAAAGATACCGAAAATGCGGAGAAATGTCTCCCAGATGTTATTCTCCTGAGACAGAAACAGAATCGTCGGCCTCTTGGTTGGATCTTTGTGAGGTCTGCCCTTATTGTACAATTTGATCTGCTTCATCAGGTTCAGCAGAAGACCAGATTTAAAACCACCGGTTGCACCGATGAAGTTGTACAGTCTGGCATCCTCGAAACCACCGCCGAGCATTTTGTTTAATCCCTGCCAACCAGTTTGCCAATAATGAGCATCTGATAATGCACGATCGATTGCTTCCTGCATCATCATATTAAAATGCTCTTCATCTGAGAGATCGAAACGATTTTCTTTCTTGGATCGTCTCTGTGCTCTGGTCAGGTCATTTAACAATGCCTGAAACAGCTGAATCGCGTTGTCGACATCTCCAGCATCCTTACCAAATTCATTGGAGTTCAGATCTTCCATCATCTTCATGATAGCCTTTTTATAGTCATGCATGAAGATGGTATTGAGCTGACTGAACACCAGTTGATTCATGAACTCAATATCCTCTTTCGACATCTCGTTTGATTCAATTGAATCCAGAATCTCGCGTTTGATAATCGCAGCATATCGCTTCGATACATGGTCCATGACATATTGAATACACAGACCATGCTTTGCAATTCCTTTATCCAGTCTGGCTTCCAGGTAGAACTTGATAAAGAAATATCGAGCCATTTTCGACTCGTTTTGTTTAAATACATCTTCACTCATTCGAGAGAAGTATTCCTTCAAATTCGCCAAATTTGAATAGTTGATCGTCTTGTTGTTATAATTCAACAGATACTCACAGTACAGATCCAGTGTATCTAGATCTGTATGAATCTGCAACTTATCTGTACGTTTCAACATTTTCAGATAATCTACCGTCATTGCAACTTCTTTCCTCTCGAGTATACATGTATGGTCTTGTTCTAGTTTGATTCACTTTTAAATTTATCTCTCAAGTCCATTAAAATCTCACCGAGCTTATTCATACCTTTACCTCGGTATACACCCCAGTATTGGTCTCTCCATGTATTCCCCTCAATTAAAAGAGCATCGCCGGTATGTAGAAGTCGCTGAATCATCCACGCGTTTTGACGGAATTTACATTCCACGATCTCATACATGATCTGGTATTTAACCTCTTCCCAATCCTTCCGAATTGTAATCTTCTTTGAATTTCTGCCAAGCTCTCTTGCAGCCCGTGGTGCAAGATCAGCAAACAGGAAACTCATCTTTGGATCTTTCTGTGCTTGAAATGCAGCTTCTGCATTCCGATAGGTTACCCCATTATAGGTAACCTTAGCAGGATAGAAATTGGACAGAAAATAGTAGGGTCCCTTAAATACACTAATCGTCATAATTTACGTCTCTCCCAAAATAGCTTTAAATTGTTCGATTGTCAATCTGGCAGCTTCGCTGAATTGATCCGCCAGATTGGGCACATAGTCCTCTTTATAGTATTTATACAGGATATCAGAGAGTTTTGAAGATTGATCCAGTATATAGGAATACTTATCTTTCCTCTCCTGGTTCTTTTGATCTGAGATCTCCTCGCTCTTCGATTTGATCTTCTTTACAATACTGAATCGTTTGTCCGGACGATAACGGGTCTCCAGTATTGCAACCTTATCAATCGAGTCCATCTGATCTCCTCGAGTAATGCGAAGCGTAATCAAATCATTCGCCTTGGTGTCCTCAATAATCTCATCAATTGCTTGGATGATATCATCCACTGGAAAATCTTCCAACATTGACTTCGTAACGTGCAGATCGAAATATCGAGCACTATCTGGGTTCACATATTGTTCTACACAGAATTTGGTACGGTCTTTGTCGTAGATTCCACACACCAGGAATCCACTATTGATGCCACCGCGTTCCAACAACGTGAACGGTCCGGTATAAAAGAACTTATTCCGAATACATTGATGCTGATGGATGTGACCAAATATCACGGGACCTTTTGAAGTATCGATCAAATCATCTACATTATATTCGTAGGTTTTAGCTGGCATATTCTCTGATTCCTGCACAAAGAACTTCATTGTGTCAATCAAACCATGACCGAGAATCAGATCATATTTCTGATCCTTTGTCAGATATTTTTCAACCTCTTCATCATGTCGAATTTTTATATCCGGGAGAATCAGAACTTTATAGTTATCCCAGATCGTAGTCTCTTCGATCGTCTCATAGATACGAAAATCAACTCCATCGTCATTGTTAACGTAATGACGCACATTGGCGAGCTGCTCAACATCATGGGATAGAGTTCCTTTCACGATAATGACAGTAGACTGTTTGGCTCGTGCGATTTTATAAATTTGATCCACGAACCATAAATAAACCTCAGCATTATCGGAGTTTAATGATAAAATTGTATGAGAGATATCCCCACATACAAATATCCCGTCCAATACGGGAAAGCTTTTCAGCACGTCAAAAAAATTCTTTTTGAGTTGACGCTTCATCTCCTTTGCAGAGATATGTTTAATGCCAATATGAACATCAGCAATCGCTGCAAAAATCTTGTACTGTCTCATTAGTAATCACCATCCTTTATAGGAATGTGACATCGAAAGTAGAAAAGAAAACACCCGGGGAATCACCCCCGGGTGTTTTGCTCTTACATTGTGTCTGCTTTCCTGGTACAGTAATCAAGCATGAACTTAAGTCGTTCATGACTGGTAATTCCTGGTATGATAAACTGATTGGTACGCATGATGTGCTTCAAGATCTTGATGATCGTGGTGATATGCTTATTGTCGCAGGAATCAATGTCATAGACATATTTCCCGTTTTTCGTGCGATACATAATGAAGTTGAGATATTCATATCGCTCAGTATCCGGATACTTCTGCAGGAAAGTTTCCATGATATACTTGCGACGATGACCAGATCCACGACTAAGCCCAATGGCCCACGGAATATACTCATATTGATGCAGTGGGATCAATGGCTTCACAATGCTCATACGGTAACTTCCAACGGTCACTAACAGATATTCATTGTCAGTAAATTCAACGATACGTGTATCGCTCAAACGATCCAGCCGAGTCAATGTCACACGATAATAAATCGTTCCATTGGGTGACAAAATATGACGGAAGGCAAACGTATAGTCACGACGATACATTTCGAGATGTAAAAGCTGACCGTCGAATTTCCGCGCATCCTCCGGATAAATGCAAAAGCTTTTCGGAGGATTGATCACCTCGAGAAGAGATGGAAGGGTGTATTCGCTAATCCCTTTATTATTATGCGCCATGTATGTCCTCCATTTTGTCCAACAGGTCCTTTACGTCTTGATAGGTATCAACCTTGAACTTTGTCAGCTTGGAGACGTACTCCAGCTGATAAAAGATCTCAGGGGCAGTACCAGATGCGGAGATACGATGAAACTCATCTTCCAGATAGTCCTTACGGGAACAAATTGCAATGGCTTCATCGATTACCTGATTCAAGGTATTGACTCCAACCACAATTGCATTGTCCGGAAGTTTGATGTCCTGCTCCTCCGCAAGACGGTAGAGCAGGAGTGTCTTGAGTACGTTGACTTGAGATAGCATGCGATCATATGCATTATACTGCATAAGGAACGTATCAAACGACACAGAGGTCTTGGCGAGCTCACTGGGCACTACAAAATAGTGTCGGGCGGAATAATACACCAACGTGAACGTGATCGAATCGTCTTTAACGAGATAGATTCGACCGTTTCCATCAGTGCTCTTGTTTGACACATTAAACAACACATTCGTAATCATCACAGTTGTCCTTTCTGTTTCATTACATTGATCATAGTTCTGCGATATACAGCATACGCTGCATAGTAATAGAACCTGAAGTTGGGGAAATTCGCAGCACTGCTCACATCCGTCATAGGAAGCTGTACAAAATACGGCCGCTTGGTCTTCGGAATTTTCCCAATCTTCTCCGCGGTTAACCACGGATTGATCGCTTTCAATCCAGTTGAAATATCCGCTGCAGTGGTGTACATTGGATATTTACGATTGAACATTTCACGCTCTTCATCCGGGTTCTCAATTGTCTGATGGCTGGTACGTTTCTCCCGCTTCAGATATTCCTCCTCCGGCATACCATGGAGAAAATCACAGACACGTTTCAATACATTGAGGGTTTTAGCATTTCGATTCAGCGAATCTGCAAGGATGTTAGTCGGAATCCAAATCATCATATAGTCACGGTCCAACGGTGTCAGATTCCGATACTCATCCAAAATCAGCTGAAAATCATAGAGGGACATATCACCTCTCAGCACCTCACGTTCATCCGACGTGATAACGGTTGTTTTGCGAGGAGGAACTTTTGCGATCTCGTCTAAATAATTCTCCGGAATGTTGCATATTTTCATATACTTTTTAACAACCTCATCCGGGAGCATGCTGATGCGGGGCTTTGCAGGTGTACTTGAGGTCTCTTTTTGTTCCAAGATCGTTTTTACCGCGTTGAGATTTTCATTGGAGTGAGCTGAGATCGCAGAGACACTGTTTTCAATCGACGCGGTATCCAGATTCAATTTCAGATCCACTGGAGCAAAACTACCGTTTGTCGATTTTAAGTACAGATCATCCGTAATGACGAAGGCATCTTTTGCGATTGTCAGCGGTGCTTTCCGATACTGTTCCATGTTTGCAAAGACGGTTTCATAGACTTTCGGAATCGGATACTCGTATCGGTTTTCCTCATCCATCATCTCGGGAGAATGAATCCAATGGAAAGCGTACAGCAAATCATCCAGCTCTTCCTTGGACAATCTCCCGATATATCGACCCAATCGGGTCGCTGGAATTCGATTTGGTGCATGAGGCAGGAAGTTATAGGTATAGTCAGAATATCCTCCAAGCCGGTTGATATTCTGGATCGTCACAGAAGTATTACTGTGACTGATTGCCGGAAGTACCGTAACCTCTCCATACTTATCCCATGGGAAAGGTTCACGGATTACAACAACCGGCCGCGGTGAGATCGTCCCTAATAGGAACGACACTTTCTTTTCGATCTCCTTGTCCATATTGCCTTTGAAAATACTGGACAGGAAATACACATCTCCTACATTGATTGTTTTCATGTACATTACTCCTTTCATAAAATATAAATGAGCTGGGCACAAATCCCAGCTCATTTATTCATAATTATAATATATATCTCGTTTATGGATGCATTAATTTGGTATACAGTGCCATCAGCTTCATGTACTTATTGTACTGCTCAGGATCTGTATACTCCTCCGGGTTTCGATGAAATTCACCGAGATCTTGAAATGCAAGGAAGAACTGATGAAGTAGATTTGGATCAGCTTTATCAATATACTGATCCATCGTCTCTGGGTCCATCTTGATCTCATGGTTTACATCATCAAAGAACTGTACACCAAGATCATTTTCGAGAAATTTTACCAATGCATTATGACCAGCCTGATTCTCCTGAGACCCAAAGAAGGATTCCATTGCAAGCAGGAACCCCATGTCAGAAAAATCCTGGTTATATGCATTATTTAGAAAGTGTGCAGTTTCTCTCCAAACTTCATGACCTTCTTTGAATGCAGCATACAGTGCGTCCTCCAAAGGTTTTCCCTTATAGTCTTTGACTGTCGCTTTCGCAGCGCATTCAAAAATGGTAGAGAACAGTTCCGACATGAAAATGTCTTCCTGCATACGATCGCATTCAGAAATAAACTGCTTGCGAACTAAATCGTCTACTTCTTTCGGAATCATTCATTATCACCCACCTACATGCAAATTTACATATTCCTCAAATGCAGTCCAATACTGTGTACCAGTAATACGGTCTGTATCCTTGGAGTATCTGCGATTTGTCAGGAGGAATCGCCGATTGAAATCCTTATAAATATTCGGGAAGAATACTGTCGGCTCATCAAACTCAGTCTCGACCCGAGTCAGACATAGATTGGTACAGTATGGTAATAGCTGAGCATACAACTGGCCACCGCCAATCACCCAACTGTGCAACCCCGCCTCATATGTCATATGGAAACTGAGCAACTCATCAATATTGGAAATAACGGGGGTATCATAATCTTCATATTTCAGAGTTGTAGAGATGATGATATTCTTTCGATTCGGAAGAGGCCCATCCAGCTCGAAGAATGTATTCCGGCCCATAATAACCGTCTCGCCGGTGGTAAACTCTTTGAACCGTTTCAAATCGTTAACTAAATGAATTGGTTGATGACCTGTCTTATCATTTAATCCCCAATTTCTATCAACCATAGCAATGGCATTCAAAATTATCATCTCCTTATAAAAAAAGAATGCGGAAATGAAAACCCCCGCATTCTTTTTCCAGTTATACTAACCCAATAACATCTTCTGGAAAATAATCCATGCTTCCGGTAGCATTATTTTCCATGATGCTATTCCTGCAAGCTGTTGTTAGTTCTTTTATACGTTGAAGAGATACCGGAGTAAATCCCCAACGGCATGCACATACACATGCACTAGCAGGAGTAATTGTCCGATACAGCATGCTAGTGTGCACATGCCCAAATAGCCGTAAAAATGGAACGTGTACAAACTGAGGCGGCTCATGACTTATTGACATAAATTTATTAATAAATGTCGGTTGAGCATAAACCATGCTAAAGCCAGCATCAAACCAGAATTGAATGATTTTCTGCTGAGCTTGATAATGCGCTGCTTTGTTTTCATCCCCATATCCGGTTATACCGCACAAATCTAATGCCAGTTCAATATCATGGTTGCCGAGCATCAAGATCTTATGGCCGGTCAGCTTTGCTACAAAATCTTTCAACGCTTCTGCATCAGAAAATTTGCCAAAGTCGCCCAAATGATAAATGATATCATCTGGACGTACAGTGGAGTTCCAATTCTGTACCTGCAGTTCGTCCAGGTCCTTCTTTGTCATGTCCTTGCCGATGACTTCCTTATCAAAAGGAAATGTTCTGTCATCATTAAAATGTGTATCGCTAATTACATAGATCATAAAGGTCAACCTCCTTTTTCATACTTTATTTAATATACCTACTGACCTTTACGCATATATAATATATATTTCAATACACATTCTATTTCAGATTATATTGCTACCTCAATCTTATGATTAAAGTCACAATACTGATAGTTCTCAAGAGCGAAATCCTCCACTTTGAAATCGTAGAAGTTTTTCACATCCCGATTCATCACAAAAGTCGGATTCGGATACGGAGCATCAATCTGCTCACTCAACATGGTAGAACCATTTGTCATCTCATTGTAGGTGTTGATCATCTCTTCTACAATCGGGATATGCCGATCATAAATGTGCATATCCGATACAGAGTGTACAAACAAACCAGGCTTCATCCCGGTCACTTGTGCAAACATCTGGAGCAATACAGAATACTGGATTACATTCCAGTTGTTCGCAGTCAGCATATCCTGAGAACGCTGAAGCAGCTTCCCATTTAGCACCATGTTACCATCAGTGTCTTTGGTGACAATGTAATGCATGGAATAGGCACAGGGGCGCAGACCCATATCGGCCAGATCCTCATGGCAGTAGGTATTGGTCATAATAGAACGGGAGCCAGGATTGTTCTTCAGGTCCCAGAGCACAGCATCGGTCTGAGACAACCAGACATAACCGTTGTGATCGACATGATGAACGATCCCGTCCAGATTCTCACCCTTACGGTATTGGTGATGCTTGGATACCTTACCGATCTGGTAACCGTAAGCCTTACCGATGGTACCATCACCGACATCCCAGGAATCCCAGATATGAGAGTGGAGCTGAGACAGATCGGAGGTCTTCTTCTGGTAGATCCACAGAATCTCATCAATGGCATTTTTGATGCCTTGCTTCCGAAGGGTCATGACCGGAATCGATTTAGAGTTCAGTTGGTATTGGTTTTGTACAAATATCATCTTCTTCGTATGAGCCGGAGTTCCATCCGGCCACTTGGGTCTGACATCAAATGACTTATCCGAATATCCACAACGAATAATTTGACTGCAGTTACCCACAAATACCATATCAGCGTAACTCATTTAAATATACCTCCCCGGAATATTTGAATACATCTGCTTAAAATATTTAATGATCATATCCCGATCATGTATACTTGGTAACTCTTTGGCGGTAAACAGCACCAGGATACCTTCCTGGATATAGACTGTGTTCGGTGTCCCCTGACTGGTCGTCTCCATATATTTGCGGCAGAGCAGTCGTGCCGTATCAAACTTATAACGAACACCACGGCGCTCGGTAACACAATACGAGAAGTTGTTCTCCGCCCAATCATAAACTCTGCTCTCCTCAATGTCGACGTATACCATAACACCGAGCGAACTGCCAATTCGAACTTGCGGCCCAATCGAATATGGGATGACATGATAATCACCAAAAGGAGACAGTTCAGTAAATCGAACAACTGCAGCCAGATACACATTCTCACAGTATTGATCAACTACGTAACTCATTATCTTCTCAATGACTACGTGGTATTTCGTCACATTGCCATTATCTGTTACTTCCAGCAATGCCTCAGTCTCTCCGGGTACAATAGCCCGCTGATCCATATCTGTATAAAACTCAGGGAATGGTACTGCCCGAATATCAATTTTGGCAGTCGAGGAGGATTCCTTGACCAATTCCTGACGAGGAACTCGAATTGTACATGCGATCATATTATATCACCTCGGTCAACTCTCTGAGTCCGCTGTCCAGAATTTTAGTTGCTACTGCCACATCAAACATACACTGGAAACAACTGATAAATGGACCCATCTTCTCGCGGGGAAGGAAACGTGCCTTACATTTCCCTCCGGATTTGTTCAGGCATACCACCATGACGCCTTCTACGGTATCCGGGCCATATACCTCTTCATACAACATGACATACGCAGTTAGCTGAAGGAACTGCGTCAAATAGAAGTCTTTGCTGGTCTTATAATCAACAAAGATTACTTTATTGTGATCTTTGAATCCTTCAATTCCACAGTCAATGGTACCACCAAGTTCTTCTCCGACGACTACCAATTCAGTGAACTTGACGTTATAGGAGTGATGCTTGGTAAACTCTTTATACCACGCGAAGAAGCTATCCAGTGCTTTCCGGATGGCCAGCTTATCCTCCTCAGATTCAATCCCGTAGTCCTCATAATCGATAGAGGCCAGCATATTGGGATTGAAATAATGCTCCAGGACATCATGACAGAGTGAACCGATATTAGCAGTTCGCTCCAACTCATCCTTATATTTGATTCCCTTCAGTCCGAGCATATTCGCCCAGATCGTAATAGAATCCTTGGCCAGAATTTTAATAACATCAGAAACACGGCGAACTTTCTCGCCGTGTTTGTTGATGTAGTAACGGTAGTTATGATCCGTATGGTTTCCCATATTAAGTTCCCTTCTTCGCAGGTTTAAAGTTTTCACATGAATAGTTCTTTGTAACGAGAGTGTCACCCGGAAGCGTTTTGCAGTGATATAGCACTTGCGATACTGCCATATTCCGATGCCCAAAAGATTTTGTATCCATACGTTTACTCACAATAACTTCCTTACCGCGATTTGCGCACTCACCGCAATGTAATTTAGTTCCACCTCTTCGGTTTCCGTTAGTACATTTTATACTGGGATTTGTTCCGAGCTTCTTTGGTTTCTGCCCAGTTTTGCAGGTATATGCCAAATCCAAAATCCGAACGATATCCTCCGGAATATCATAAAACGGACAAGTACGCGAAGCTGGATCAATCACAGCGGGAGACGTTTCACACTTATCACATTGATAGCAGTTAAAAATATACTGCGGTAATATTTTATATTTTTCTCGATCCAGTTCATCGCCGATTGCACTGACCCATCCCTTACCTTTAGCCATAGTGTATCACGCCCTTCAAATAAATATTTTATAATTATTTTGGGGTTTATAACTACGTCTTTCGGCATGTCAAAAGATACAGGAAACAATACTATATTAGGATATTCGCATCATCCAAATAGAAAGGAGCACTTTTCTATGCTTGAACATATGGGAAATGACTTCCTTCCTTCTTGCTCGTTTGAGAAACTCGATGAGTCGGTTGGAGAGAGAAGTATTTACTATCGTCTCGGAGATTCCGAGCTGTTTACATTTGCCAACAAAAACACTACCATTGGCAAAGAGAAATTGATCGATGTTATTCCGCGTATGGTGGTGGAGGATCATGGTTTCCTGCGGGTTGATTTCTCTCAGTTGGATAAATCCACCAAGTTTGAGTTGTTCGACTCTGGTCGATTCAAGATGTCCTGCAAAAAGTCTCTTCAGGCCATGGTAGAGCGTGGGGATGTTATTATGGTGTACAGTGAAGAGTACATGATCCCCACTTCGATTCCGTTCATTGTTCAGACGAATGGCCGAAACTCTCGTATCTTTGTGAACATCAGCGATTTCGTTGAATTGAATCAGTATGGGCAGTACGTGGTCACTCAGACCAGAAACTACAATGCGCTCATGGCTGTTCTGTTTGCTGCTGCTTTGGCACAGAAGATCGTCAGTACAACCAGTGCTCTCCCGGCTGATCTGGCCGATGGCTTGGTGCTGTCCTATGCCAGCATGCTGGAGACTGTCATCAACAGCCTGGTTCATCTTGATCCTGTTGGAAAAGAGAAGATTCGATATCTGGCTACCGAGTTTTCGCTGATCCAGATGTATGGTACCGAGAAAGGTACTACACTGTTCTATCGTATGAAGCAGACCTATTTTGCCAAGTTGAGCAAGCTGATCATGGACAGTATCGATAATCAGTTCAAGCTGGATAACTTCGACAAGCTGTCGCTCTTTATTGATCAGCTGAAAGAACTCTATCCCTCTATGCATGGGCTGAGTGTATATACCGTGTATGATCGATGGATTCGTCGCTATGGCGCTGCTACTGCGATGAGCATCGATTATCTGGGATATCATCTGTATACCATCTGCATGGTTCTGATGGAATCTCCGCTTATCACTCGTATGGCGCTTGAGCCGATTATGGAAAAGAACAAGGGTGCCGACATGTATAAGCGTATGCAGGCCATGATTGGAACAAACTAAACCACGGTGGGAGGGGAGGTCAACTCCCTTCCCACTAATTTATGATTGGTAAGGAGGTAACTCCGAATGCTTGAGTTAAAACAAGAGTCTCATAATTCAGCAATGTTCGATACATTAGCTTGGATGGGATTATTGTCTACTGAGGAAAAACGGATACGTCTTGCCAGAGATCAAGACATAGACTTTTTTGAATCACTCGATTTGACCAATGACGATATCGAGCGGGTTGGATACTTCTATCCACATGTAGCAATGTCGCCAAGCTACAAAGACCTCACCGAATTATGGATACAAGATCATTATCTGAATCCAAAACGGCTTCAATGGATCGAAACGGTAAATTATCTATATGCTGTACTGGATGGTAAATATGATGAACTTATTCCGGTACAGTGTTGGTATAACCCATCCATTATCTATCGTTACAGTAACGTGGTAGATGACGATGCGAACTATATCCATAGTCCGATCTTTGATGTAACTGAATTGAGATTCTCCAAAATCAAGTATATCGAACATGCTGCGTACTATATCAGTGAGGATAAAGTGCGCGTCCCAACCGTTGAATGGTTGGATGATACACACATTCAATTCAAAGCACCCTATCGACATGATATCGATTTTTTCCTGTGCACGAATCTGATCAATGTGGTAGAGATCAAAGCGGGTAAAGGAGTTCTGGTTGATAATGCATACTCAAATCAGTGTTACCATCATATTATCATTGATCATGATCCAACTTACAAAATTGATTCTCGCTTCTATCCCTGCATAACGACAGATAAAGATTGTGTCGCTCGTGTAATTGGAGATAGTTATCATACGATACTATTCCCAGAAGTATCCAGATTGATTAACTACGAGGAATTTCTCGATGTAGAAGACCCGTATAACACAGACAATGAATATCTGTCGAATTTGGAACCTGTTGATGATGTCATCACGGCGGATGATACCGAAGAGGAGATTGTAGATAAATTCTCTCGTATTGCAGCGTACTGCTACCGCATGTGGGAGAATTATCCGATTGATACCAATGAGATCAACGATTTCGTAATCTGTGACAACGCATCGTTTACGAATAAATATTTCATTAAAACAAAGTTCCATACTCCAACCACTCGAGACGATGTGATCTTCTGTAAAGCACCGTATGAACCATATCGTGATCTGTTGTTCTATGATGGACAAGTGTTCAGTGATTACGTGATCGAACCAGTATCAGTCACATCTGACGGCAACTGGATCAAAGATCCGATTAAGGGTGAACCTCTCTATATCATTCCTGCAACATATGAAGCTGACAGATTCACCTTGATCAAGTTCAACACTGCAGAGGATACTCAGATCATGAACGTCGGAGACTACTTCGATGTGGAGAATATGATCCAGCTCCACCATAAAGTCAATCGGTTTTATCGAAACCTGTTGATTCTGCGACAGGAGATTTTGGACACTCAAGATCCGGACTATGTCCGAGTCCGGACACAACAGCCGGATACCAAAGATGAATATCTTTGGTTTGAACTGTTGGTAAATGCTGTACCTGAAGAATTTTCCAAAAACCCAATCGATATGATTCATCTACATGGATTAAACGGTGAGCATGTTCCGGATACCGTTCGAGAAGGAGCATATCGAATTGATCTTGATCCAGAAGGTGGGCCTGCAGTTTACAATGATTTTCTGATGACGTATTTTAAGCTGGATAAGTCGAAGAAACATTACCTCGCGCTTCAATATGGGAATGGTATTGACGACCCCAGAGTAAAGACGTTTGAAGAGATCAAAGTTGGTAAGCTGAAGCACGCTAACCGAGAGTTGAATGCCCTGGTAATCGAAGATCATACGGAACCTGGAACTTATACCGAGAAAGTATACGAGGAAGGTTATCATGAACAGCCTCCTGCTGATGGACATGAGTGGGGTGATCTATACTTCAAAAAGCATGATCTCCCGGAGCCTCCTGATGATCAGCAGAATATTCAGATCGATAAAATTGAATATGGTCCTTCTACACCAACCGAAGATGTAGATAAGACCCTGTGGATCGAGCATGAAGGTACTGTCCCAGGTATCGATCCGAATCTACCCGAGCATGATGAATGGGATGCCGATACCAAAACGATTAAAGCGACCAATGATTCCGAAGCGGTTCAAGAGCCAGAAGTAAGTGATTATACACTGGAGTCAAATACTCAGTCCTTCGAGGAAGATGAAGATCTCAATCTCGATGAGTTGTTGGGCGGTGTAAATCTGGATACCGCTTCAACCACTAATACAACATCGTTCTTAGGTGATGTACTAGATGGAATTACCGATGCTATCACCAATAATAAGACGGTTGATACCATTATCAATCCTCAGATTGGCGAATTTGCTATGGATGAGATACATTATTCGGATGAGAAGACAGGAGCTCCTGTTATCACAATGGATGATGTACGTGCTCTGAGTAAGGAGAAGAAAGTTGAAATCATTGGTAAGCTTATCACCGATGATGATGTTCCGAGTGATCCTGATATCGGTGACTACTGGATCTCGTATCTATCCAATGCGGATAGTGAGCAGTTGAATACCATTGTATATAAGGTGCTGCTTGCTGCAAAGATCTATGATATCAACCACGTCAAAAATGGTGACATTGCAATCATTGGTGAAAATCTACCTCGAGAAGATCGTCGAATTGCATACGGTGAATTTTTAGATTGGGTGTATCCGGATCAATTGGCAATTGAGCCCATGCAGAAAACCAAAGACGGTACTGTTCTGTTCGGATATAATACGATCGTGAAGCATAATGTCCGATACATTATGAGTTATCATGAACCGGCTGATCCGGCAAAGTATGATGTCTGGTTTGATATCCCGGCTGCAGTGATTGGCGATGTCATTAAGGACTTGATCAGTTGTCATATTTTGGAGTTTGGAACCTATCTGCCGGATAAAGCGCATTTCGATGATTCTGGGTATGACGCCTATGGTACCTTTGGATTTGACTATCATGGACATGAAAAGGAGCAGGATAAAGTCAGCACTGAGTTGTTCAATGAGGTACTGGATGATAAACTTCATCCGATCTATTATGGAGATGAAGTAAAGGGACAAAACCTCCAGACGAACGATATCTGGTATGAGTTCCTGGATACCATTGATAACCGTGTCGCATTTGCAGATGAAGATACAATGGTAATTCGAATGGACGAAAGGCTGCTGATGCTGCAATTCGTGCAGGAGGATGTAACCTGTTTTGCGTTCGATGATGTGTTCATCAATTTCCGAGGGACTCTGGGTGTAAAGTATTATAGTATCCTTGCTGATCTGATCAATTCACACGAGATCAGTTTAAAGGACACTAATATTTTCTATAAACGATTGATCACACAAGATGATCATTTTGATCCAGGTCTGCGGAGATTGTACACAGATCGTGCCCATGTGATCTCTACGATCAAAGTAGAACCAGAGGACTATGCGATCATGTACTCCACCAACGTCGGTCGATTTAGGATCGACTACTCCAATGATAAAACTGTTACAAACAAAGAGCGTGGCTGGTTGTATCGGATGACCATCGACCTGAGAAAACGAGACTTCTCCTATATTCCTGGTCGAATGGTGTTGTTCGTGAATGGTAAGTATATCCCGAGAGATGAGTTCGTTGAAGAGCGGGCAGGTATGCTGCATTTGACTAATTTCCATGAGATCATCGCAACTGTGGATATTCTATACAGCAAAACAGATCAGCACTTGATTGATCTGAAAACCACGGTAACCCGATACTGGTCTGAGATCGATATCAACTATCCTCCGATTGAGAGGCCAAGTGCTCGGCCGCAAATGGACAAGATCAAAGTGTATGATGCAACCAAACGTGGGTATTATGATGTACTGTTGAATGAATATATTTTCAACGGCAGACTGCTTCGTAATATCCATTATCTGCAAGATCATCCTGAAGAGGCAGAAGAGTATGTGAAGGATCTGAAACGCAAATTCCACGCAATTTCCGATATTGACCTCTCTGACATGAATGATGAGGATGCCAAAATCGTCATCTCTGCCAATGCATATGAGGGTCAAAAATATACGATTCAAGAGTAATGGAAAGGTGGAGGGATCACCCCTCCACCTTTTCTGAACACCCGCAACATCACTATAAAATAGCTACAGATAGGCGGTGAGAAGCATGTTACCTAAATCCAGAGAGGCACCCATTCGTATGACCGAATGGGAAATGAAGCTACTCTCTGATATCTTTCGAGTCATTTTAAAAGAGATTACCTGTGACGAGGATAAAGAGAAGTTAGCTCCTGGTGAGATGGGAATCAACTACGATGAAGGTTCACTTTATGTACGAGATCCCCACACTGGCGAACTGTTTTGTCCGAACAGTATCGCACATTTAAAACAAATTCTCTCCAAGTATGATCCAGTTACTAATATACTAAATGCCGATCGAGTATCAGGTGTGAGATTTTACTCGAGCATTAGTCAATTGGATCAGCTTGGTATTTCTCTTTCTGCGGACAGCATCGTACGACAGATGGAATATCCTTCTGTTCTGATGGCATCTGTGGAATATGAAAACTACGATAAACTCGGATTTCCCTCTGAATCCGGAACCATGTTGGTGTATAAAGTCGACCCCGAATTCGTAACTGCTACCTTCTATGATAATCGAAGCTACATGCTCTACAATGGCAAGTATAATTCGTTTACTCATGTGCTGGAAGGTTGGTCGGTTTCCTCCGGATTTGATTCCGACTTTATTGAAACAGAGGGTGGTGGAGACAATGCTACAATTCGTTCCGATAAAGTTCTTCGAGATCTGGATCTTCTCGTAGTGCGTGTAACAGAAGCTTTGAATCCTGGAGCTACTATTGCATACAATGATAGTGCTCCAATGCCTATTATTTTGCCGAATGGAAATCCCCTAAAGACAACCATTGAGGCGAACAATATAATAATGCTTTTATACGATGAACAGAAGAAATCCTGGATTTACTTGACCAATTCAGAATCTTCCATGTCGTCGATTGTCACCGTGTTAAACGATCGGATTGATGCAGTTCGGCATGAACTTGCTGCGTATAAACAATACATGGACCGTCATATTAGCAATTTGAGAAAATACATCGACAATCAAATTGCAAATATTACTGCGCTGCCTGGAAACATCGTTACGAAGACCTCTATCTATACCGCAGCGGTCGATAGTGTTGATACCATCAATCATGTCACAGACTTTGTTCCCGGTGTTGATAAGCTCATTGTCAACTACAACCAGACACTGCTTCGTCCCGATATCGATTACACGGTGGAAACCGAAACTGGAGGAATTCAGCTCAAAGGGTTTACTTTGGCTAAGGGAGAGATTCTACAATTCATCGTTATTAAGCAGAACGGGGCTACTCCGTAAATGTAGCATATTTACTCTCGTTAAAGGGGTGTATCGATATGGCTACTGTTCAGAAGACCACAATGAAGCGCTTCAACGGTACCGATTGGGACCCGATTCACCTGGCTACCTCCGGCGACATCACACAGGCCGGAGAGAGCTGGCAGATCATGGGTCAGCCTATCGGAGCTTACGCGGTCGGCGACACTATCAATGCTACCGACAGCGTGACTGAAATTCTGAAGAAGATGACTCAGACCAGAATTCCCGCCACCTATACTGCTCCTACCCTGGCATTTGATGTGCCTACTGGTAACAAGGGCGGTAACTACGAGGCTGGCACTTCTCTGTCTTCCACTCTGAGAGCTACTTTCACCAAGAACGACGCTGGTAATCTGACCAACCTGAAGATCAACAACGGTACAGATGACGTTGTGACTGGTGCTACTACTCCTCAGAGCTATGAGTACACTGGAGTTCTGGGCGATAGTCCTCTGACTTTCACCGCTACTGCCGCCTATGAGGCTGGCGAAATCAAGAACGATAACCTGGGCGATCCGTCCCCCAATGGGCAGATTAAGGCTGGGTCTATCTCCAAGACTATTACCTTTACTCCTTTCCGGAAGTATTTCTACGGTGCCGACAGCACTGGGTCTGCTGCTATTGCTGACTCCGCTGGTATCCGTGCGCTGAGTGGTTCCTCCGGTAAGGCTACCAAGGGAACCAAGTTCTCCATCAGCGTCCCCGCTGGCTCCACTCGCTGCACCATCGCGTACGATAAGACCGTGGGCACTCTGGCTCAGGTTCTGTATCGCGAGTCCGGTAACGCCAACATCACTGGTCAGTTCACTCTGTCTGAGGTCAATGTAGAGGGTGTCGGTGCATATTCTGCGAAGGCTTACAATGTGTACACGATCCTCTGGGCTCAGCCTACTGCTGGTGCCATGACCTTCGATGTCACTATTTAAGGGAAGGAGTGAATTGAATTATGGCTAACAATCCTACTATGACCAACAAGGCTGAGTTTCTGCTGAATGCGCTGACATACTTCCACCGTAATGGTCAGTATCCTCTGGACGATACCAGCCTGTGGAATACTCTTGCCGACTTCACTTCCTATATCCAGGAGGCTGGTTCCTACCGTTACCCTGGTCAGCTGGTGTCTATCACCAATGGTGATGCCTATGATGGCAGCGTTGACAAGGACGTAACTCTGGCGATTGTCCGTCCCAACGGCACTGTTCAGAAGGTCGGCTCTGAGATGATCTTCGAGTCCACCGGCGCTGCTAAGACCTACATCACCAAGAACCCCGATTTCGCTGATGCCGGTAAGACCCTGACTGTCAAGTCTGGCGACAGCTATGCTCTGTATGTCATTAAGCCTGACAAGACCATTGCTCGTGTGTCCTTTGATCAGTCTGATATTCCCACTCTGACCTGGGACGCGATTCAGGGTAAGCCCACCAGCTCTGTGACCGATATCGATTCTGCTGTCACTCTGTCCAAGCGATTCAATACTCCTGAGGAGGGCAATCTGACTTTCGATGCTCACGAGATCGCTTACAAGGCTGACATTCCCACCACCTATGATGCTTCCAAGATCAACGGTGTTATCCCTGTTGCCAATCTGCCTGCCGGTGCTCTGGAGCGTATGTATGTGGCTGACAACGCTGCTGCTCGTCTGGCTCTGACCACCACTGAGGTCCAGAACGGCGATACCGTTAAGGATGCTGACACTGGCCTGCTGTGGTATGTCTCTGATGATACCAAGCTGGGCACTGACACTCCTGAGGCTGCCTTCACCCAATACACTGCAGGTGCTGCTACCAGTGTGCCTTGGTCTGGCGTTTCTGGTAAGCCTACCACTCTGAGTGGCTATGGCATTACCGACGCTGTCAACACTGCTGACCTGGCTGCCAACTACAATGAGGGTAAGGTTGTCATCTGGAAGCAGGGTACCAATGGTACCACTTCTACCACTTACAACATCGAGGGTAAGGCTAACGAGGCAGCCATGGCCGATCGTGCTACCATGGCCGCCGACTCTGAGAAGCTCGGTGGACAGCTCCCTGCTTACTATGCCAAGCAGTCCGATATGGACACTGTTAAGACTCAGATCGGCACCGCCGGCGCTGATGGCGCTCCCGGCACTGGCATTCTGGGTGACATTGACTCTCTGGAGCAGGCTGTCCATAATCTGGAGCAGGGTACCAGCATTACTCAGATTGATGCTTCCAAGATCACTGGAACCATCAATATGAACAACCTGCCCAACGATGTGAAGTTCACCATGCACACTGTGGCCGACGAAGAGGGACGTTTCGCTCTGACTGAGGCTACTGTGCAGAATGGTGACGTGGTCAAGCAGACCGATAACCAGGCTCTGTACTTCGTTATCGACAAGACTCAGCTGACCAGCGATAATGGCTATCAGATGATCTCCACCCCCACTCTGGCTTGGGAGAAGATCACTGGTACTCCCACTACCCTGGCTGGGTATGGCATCACTGACGCTGTCAATGTCAGCGAGAAGTCCGCTACCTATGGCGAGGGCAAGGTCGTTATCTACCAGACTGGTACCAATAACACCACCAGCACCAGCTATGAAATCAACGCTAAGGCCAATACCGCTGCTCTGGCTGACCGCGCTACTATGGCTGCTGACTCCGAGAAGCTGAATGGTAAGCCTGCCAGCTACTATGCCACCAAGGGTGAGCATGATACCCTGGCTGGCGTCGTTGGTGACACCGGCAGCGGTCTGGTGAAGGATGTCAATGATCTGAAGACCAATGTGTCTACCATTACCGATACTATTGGTACTGCTCCTGATGGAGGGGATAATCCTGGTTCTGGTATCCTGAAAGACATTGCCGACCTGAAGAAGGGCGACACTATCACTCAGATCAATGCTTCCAAGATCACGGGTGTAATCGATCTGGCCAACCTGCCTAAGACCGTCGTTGAGCGTCTGACCATCGTTAAGAATGAGGATGCTCTGAAGGCTCTGACTACTGAGCAGGTGCAGAATGGTGACTCCGTCAAGGTCAGCGACAGCGGGCTGATGTACTTCGTTAAGGATGACACCAAGCTCGGTTCTGCTGATACTGCGATGCAGGCCTTTGAGCCCTACACCGTTGGTATCGCTGGCTCCGTTGAGTGGTCCGGCGTTCTGAGCAAGCCTACCACTCTGGCTGGCTACGGTATCACCGATGCGGTGAATGCCAACGAGAAGGTCACTACCGCTGCTGGTAATGCCGGCAAGATCCTGGTCCTGAACGCTGAGGGTAAGCTGGACGTGGATATCACTGGTGCTGCTGACTTCACCAAGCTGATCAACGCTCCTACTTCCACTGCTGCTCAGATCGATCAGGCCGTTACCAATGCGGAACACACCAACCGCGCTATGCTGGACAAGATCGGCGAGGATACCTCTGACGGTACTCGTCTGACTTATGCTAGCGAGGGCTATGCGAAGAAGGCTGAGCTGGATGAGGTTGCTCTGGGTGCGCTGAAGGTCGTTGAGGCCGGCGCTCTGCCCGAGGATGCTGCCACTGGCCAGATGGTTCTCGAGAAGATCGGAGCCTAATTTATCACTATAGGAGGATAGGAAATGAACCGTATCATTCGTATGAGACGGTACAACCCTAAATCTCCTACTAGGTTCGATGTATTATTCCCACAGACGATTACGACAAATGTGCTGAGGTCTAATGATGGCGGTCCTCTGGAGTCCTATTTGGATTGCTATGACCGCCATCTCGAAAACGATGTCGTACATATTAACAGGGCTCTCAGCGATGGTACCGCGAGAGCCCTGTTTGTACGATTTAAAAACACGATGCTTGTAGATAACTTTCCACTGCTGCTAACGCTTCATACTGATCTGGAATGTGCTCCTACTCTGACGTTCAACGATGGAGAGGAGCATGAGATCATTTCTGCAAGTGGTGATACGATTCCTGGTGGACAGAAGGAAGGGACTGTGATTTTCCTTGTATGGAAAGAGCGTCTTCAGAAGTGGGTATTACTCAGCTCTGATAACTTCACTGATGTCACTAAGGTGGTATTACCCGTAGATAACGAGTATGTATATGAAGCCTTGTCAGATGGAGAGAGCACATTCGTAATTCCTGGTTTCAATCGTAAGTCGGACAAACTCATTGTGAACTATGAGCAGACGATTCTCCGTCAGGGAATTGACTACGACTTTGATTATCGGGTAAATGATGTCATCGAGCTTAAAGAGGGGATTACACTCGATAAGGGTGAACGTCTTTACTTTACCATCACAACGTATATTACCACCGCAAAGCGTGGTAATATGAAATATGATCTCGTCACAAAAGACTATCCAGTTGAAATCACAGAAGACGGGATGCGGGACATTCCCATTCCGGCTGATGCAAAAGCAAACTCTGCGCACTCCATCGTTGTGAACTACAATCAGACCATTCTTCGAAATGGTATTGATTATACAATGGCTGGCGATAAATCGAAGATCACCTTGACCTTTGATCCCTATATTGACATTGGTAATCAGATTGTGTTCACGATCACCTACTTTGAAGAAGTAAATGGTGAAGTAGTACCGAATAACTGGGGTGCTACTGGAAACTATCGCTATGCATTGAATGTGATTCATACCAGTTATAAAGCAACTGAGAATGGTGTACGGGTTATTCCTATTCCAAACTACAATCCTAGACGAGATCATATCAGTGTAATCAGGAACAACCATCTTCTGATCTATGACGTTGATTATACAATCGACGAGATTGGAAATGTTGTGCTGCTGGATGAGAAGGCGTTGAACATCAACGATGAGATCTTCTTCACGATCCTGCAGGGAGCCATGATGGATGTCCCGAACTTTAATGTGATTCAAGCAGAAGGCCAGGATGGACAACATCTGCTTCTGAATATGTCACAGAGTCTGCTGGTGGACTATTACACCTTGCTGGTGCGGCTGAAACACGACCTAGTGTCTGCACCCACTGCAAAATGTATTGATGGTCCTGCGATTCCGATCTGTGATTGCTATGGAACACCAATTCCAGGTGGGTTCAAAGCGGGCGCTTACCTCTGGTTGTGTTATTCGGAACCTGAGAATGTCTGGTATGCACTGAGTTATAGTCAGTATGATATCAGCCAATTCATTCCGGATCATAAAGTAGCTTCTGGTATTGCAAATTTCTCTGGTCAACCTACAGTGCCAGGCAATATTCGTGAAACTGTGATCCAACACAACCTCGGAGTAAAACCTGAGCGAATTGATATTGTACCGTGTGAACCTCCCACTGTAAGAGCAGATGGTACATTGTCAATCATCGGAGATATCTGGTCATATGCGGATGAGACAAATCTGTATGTGGGTAATAGCGGTGATTCGACTTCTAAGTTCTCATGGACTGTATCCTCTGAAGACAAGACTACCGATCTGAGAGAATACATTGTTCAGGAGATTGAGAAGATTAAAAATCAGCCTGGTAAAATTGTTACCAAGCTGTCGACCTTCACATCGACCGAAGACCACACTCGAATCATTCGTAACATCAACAACTTTGTTGGTGGCGTAGACAAGCTGATTGTCAACTACAATCAGACAGTTCTGCGGAATGGTACAGACTACATTATCCATTCGAAGTACAATGGTATCGAGTTGATCGGATTTGAATTGGACAAGGACGAGATTCTCCAGTTTACAATCCTCAAACAGATTTCCGAATAATAATTGCCCCTCCGAGTATGGAGGGGCAATTCTATTTGAACAATCATATATAACTAGCGAAAGGAGCTGTTGTATCATGGCACGCGTCGCAGTATGCAATGTACCTGCACATAGACGCAAAAATGCATTCGCCAAAACACTGCAGTCCACTTCAAAGCAATTAATTTGGCTATTTTCAATCAACGGTATTCTGTGGATCTGGTGTTCCTATGCGCTTGCATTTATGGACAAAATGCAAATTGCTGAATCTCTGTCCAGCAATGTATGCACTGTAGTTCTCGGTCAGATGGGAATGTACCTGATCACCAAGACACTTGAAAATTGTTTCAAGTACAATGAAGGTGGTATTTTCGGCACTTCCAACAAAAAGCAGCTTGACCGAGAAGTATATGTAGATACTGACGGAGATGGTGTCCCTGATACTCCGATCTCTGAGGTCAGTTCTACTTCTGACTCTGATACTGGAGCAGTAACTGTTACTGATGATACGGTATCAGAGGACAGTACCGAAGAGGATACCAGTTATAAGGACAATGGTGGAGTAGATCCCACCAAATTGTAAGGAGTGATTAACAATGGCAACAAAGCCCGTAGTAGAAATCAAAGTACGTGACAGTAATGGTAATACTGTCACTGCTGCAACTACAAACACCAATCCATCTACCGGAAGCAGTATCCGTGATGTACTGAAGAAGTTCACTTCCCGCAAATTCATCATGTCTCTGGTTGGTGTTATTGTTGGCATCCTTGGTATCGTTGGAGCCAACGATAATGTTGTTGCAATCGTAGCTTTTGCTGCTCTGGAGATTCTGTCTATCCTGGCTTACATTATCATGGAAGGCCATGTAGATGCTAAGGCAGTACAGAGCGCAGTGGATGCAGTAAATGCGCTTCTGGATATGATCGCACAGATGAATAATGGGGAATCCGTTACAACTCCGGAAACAAAACCCAGCGATGATATTCTGAATACCCTTCCGGAGGCAGTTGCATACTCTGTAGCTCACCCTGACTCGAAAGTTATGATTACGATTGAAACCCAAAATAAAACCGAACAACCTTTAGAGGCCTTTGAAATCACAAAGAGCCCTACGAGTGATACTTAATAAAAGAAGAGGATGCGGATCATTCCGCATCCTCTTTATCTGTTTCAATGATGTAAGTGTTCGGCACTACTGCTTCGATTGCATAGTACACTTCAATGGTAGTGGATTTTGTATACCCATAGGTAAATTGAAGTGCACCAGCTTCGATCAGAGATTGAGCCAGTCGATTCAAAAGTCCGGTTTTCAGCAAATAGTTCAAGCCAATGGTATACTTATCTCGCAGGCTGCTTGCCGCTTGAATACGTGCTGTAGTATCATCCATAAGGATAGTACGACCAGTTACTTTGACATTACCATTCTCAGGCAAAATAGAACTCTTAAGTGTTGTAGCCCCCGCAAATTCCATATTATAGCGGAACTTATACGACTCATCGGTACTTGTAAGTTCTGTAATTTGTTTTTGTACCGTTTTATAGTATTCCTCAGCTTCAGCTACATTGGCATTCACTTTATCAATCTCGCTCCGAAGCTTTGCATTCTCAGCCTTCAATGACTCCATTGAATCCGCTTGCAGATTATTCAGTCTCTGTGCTGCATCATTATATCGATCGCAGAGATCATCATAATCTTCTTTAATCGTTTTGTATTCGGATTCACGAAGTGCAAGCTCTGTTTTCAGAAAATTTGTCTGATTTTCCATGTTGGCCTTGGGGACATAGCCAAAGAATAGCAGGATTCGCTCGATCAGTGACATAGTACATACCTCCAGATAATGTGAATAAAGAATGGGATAGGGCATAACCCTATCCCATTCCCCGATCTTGCCGAGTGAAAGAAGTCGAAACCTCGGCTACACGAAAGGACGCTCACCCTTCACTATCCCTACATAATGAAGGTTATATACTT
>ERZ1090869.153-NODE-153-length-38139-cov-16.658072_pt1 | contig 38139 bp, 36 predicted proteins | sample MGYA00478474_ERZ1090869 | MGnify/ENA primary metagenome ERZ1090869 (study PRJEB33644, sample SAMEA5815748) | chicken gut metagenome | biome: Chicken; feature: Gastrointestinal Tract; material: Caecum | place: Ireland | collected 2019-01-01 | study: A study of the... | reverse complement strand
GGCTCTTTTAACTAATTTTAAAAAAACCCACCCCCGCGGCGCCCCCCCCCCACCCCGCCCCCCCCCCCCGCCGCCTTCACATACTGCGGCAAACGATTTAATTCAGCTATATTGCCGCTTCTTTTTGTTGAGTTTTGTATTGACTATGCAGTCTGCGGCTATAGTTATGCCCGAAAAGAACACCAGCCCGCAACCTATAAATATGGCGCAGTTCATAAAGAACTGTTCGGGCAGCACGGTTATTATCTCGTCCGTGCGCGGGTCAAACAGCCAGTTGTCCTTGCCGGGGAAGAATATCTGGTGGAACACCTCGAACGCCTTGTCGAAGTCTGAGGCCACCAGCCCGCCCAGAACTATCGGCACAACAAGCGCGCATATCGCCGCCCAGAACGCGGGCGAAAGCCCCGCCGCGCAGCTTATTTTGACAACGTGCGTAAAGTGCAGCGCAAGTATAATTGCTATTATCCCAAAGCTTGCGCCCGCCACGGCAACGTCAAGCACAAACAAAAACTTGCAGTCGGCAAAGTGCGCCGCCCCTTCTTCGGAAAATCTGAACACCCCCGCGCCGAACTCCCGCCCGGGCAGCAGCAGATAGTCCATTATCTGGTCAAACGCCTCTCGTATTTCGGCGGCGGTGTGCCCGCTCGCCTCCTCCAGCCCCAGCGGGCCTATCTGCACATAGTAAAACCACCTGTTTATTATGGGCAGGCCTATGGAAAAGGAGATTATAAAGGCAAACACCGCCACGCCCAAAATCACGCTCACGGCAATGTTTACGCCCCTGCAGGCCAGCGGGGGCCTTGTGTTATCTTTCATATGGTCACCTGTTGTTTTTATCGCCAATTTCAATAGTTTTTAACGGGGAAGATAGCGCCAGCAGCACCTGCGAGGGGAAGTAGAATACCCATATCAGTATATTTATGGCGTACAGCCCTGCGGGCGAAATTTTTATTCCCGCCATGCCGCCCGCGTTCAGCCCCACGCACACATCGCAGCCTATAAACAACACAAGGCCCAGGGCAAACAGCAACAGCCCCTTTGTGCGCCCTCTTGCGGCAAGCAGGGCGGCCTCTGCGGCGTTAAAAATAAGGTTTATAAAATAAAATGCGGCAATGGCGCCCAACAGCTCGTTCCCCGGCATGATGCACACCGCGGCAACGCACAGTGCAACGCTTGCAGCCGCGCGCACGCTTAAGGCTGCCGCCGTGTATTTTTTGTTGCGCCTGTAAAGTTGTATGCGCGCGCAATACAGCAGCTGGGCGGCGGCAAAAAAGGACAGCGAAAGGGGGTAAAAGCCGCCAAGCAGCACCATGAATATGTCGGCGCACATGGTGCAGGCAAGTGCGCACATCAGCAGCACGCGGTCGGCCACAACTTCGCGGCACCCCGCGCCTTCGCCTTTGCGGCGGGCATCTTCGGCGTTGCTTTTAACCCCGCCTGCCATGTTCAGTGCGGCCAGAATAATGCACAGCGGAACTATGCAGAATTCTACCGGCCGCACCGCGTTGTAAAGGCGCATGGCGTTCATTGCAATGGTGGCAATAAATATGCCCGCTATCGCCGCACCGGTCGCGGCGCACGCCGCACGCATGAGCGTAAATTTTGCTTTCATAAAAACAGTTTAACCCAACGGGCGCAAAAAGTAAAGCCGCGGCGGGCTCTGCCGCCATATAATTTTGCCTTTACACGGCAAATGCAAAAAATTTTACCAAATTTTTGCAAAATTGTGCATACTTTTTTACTTCCGCGCATTATAATATATTTGTAAGCGGAGGGAAATCTGCTGCAAAGATCCTTGAACGCTGCGCAGTAAAGCGGGCGGACGGAAGGGGGACTTGTGTGCTTTCAGGAAAAAATTTTTGCGCGGCAAAAATTTTTTCCGTGAGAGTGCCGTCAAAGATCCTTAAACATAATATACGGTTTTTAACCTGCAACGGCGGAGCTTAAGGCTCCGCCTTTTTAATGCCGTTAAGCCGACAGGCAAAATGTTTAAGCGCCCCGCGTTCGCTGCGGGGCGCTTTTGCGCGCGGCGTTGTAATACGCGGCGGACGGGCTGAATATGTATATACATATAAAAATAAAAGGTCGGCGGGCAGGAGGCGGCGCAAAGTTGTGCGCCTGCCGCATGCGCGCGGTTTTGCAAGGGGTGTGGCATGTATAATTTTTACAACGGCAGCGGCAGGCAGGCGCTGGAAAGGCTGAACTCTTCGCCCATAGGCCTGGGCGGGCAGGAGGCGGCGCGCAGGCTGGCCTCGTGCGGGCGCAACGCGCTTGAAAAGGGCAAAAAGGCGGGGTTTTTAAAACTGCTTGTTTCCCAGTTCAAGGACGTAATGACCATTCTCCTCATCGCGGCGGCGGCAGTCACCGCCATAATAGCCTTTGTTTCGGGCGACCGCGCCGACCTTACCGATACATTCATAATACTTTTCATCATCTTTCTCAACGCAATAGTGGGCACGGTGCAGCAGTACCGCGCCGACAGGGCGATAGAAAACCTTAAAAAACTTTCGGTGTGCAAAGTCAGGTGCGTAAGGGACGGCAAGGACTGTGTTGTGGACAGCGAAGAGCTTGTCCCAGGCGACGTCATCGCCCTTTCCGAAGGCGACATGGTGCCCGCCGACTGCCGCATACTCTCATGTGCTGCCTTAAAGTGTGACGAAAGCGCCCTCACCGGCGAAAGCGCCGGCGAACTGAAGAGCGCCGACCCTGTAGAGGGCAGCGGCGTTCAGCTTGCCTCGCAGTCAAATATACTCTTTTCCTCGTCGTATGTTTTAAGCGGCACGGCCACCGCCGTGGTATTCTCCACGGGCATGAATACAGAGATAGGCAAAATAGCGGCAATGCTCACCGAGGCAAAGCCCGCGCCCGCCCCGCTGGAGCGCAGCCTGAACAAGCTGGGCAAGTTCATAACGGGGTTCGTGCTCGCCGTAACGGCGGTGATATTCATACTTTCGCTGATAGTCAGGCGTGAGGGCATTGCGCAGAACTTTATGACGGCCGTTGCCATTGCCGTTGCCGCCATTCCCGAAGGACTGCCCGCCGTAGTCACCATAATCATGGCCATGGGCGTGCAGCGCATGAGCAAAAAACACGTGGTCATACGCAAGCTGCGCTCGGTGGAAACGCTGGGCGGGTGTAACTATGTCTGCACAGACAAAACGGGCACGCTCACCGAAAACAAGATGAGGGTGACGGATGTGGTATGCCCCGACAGCGCAAAGCAAAAGCTGTATGCCTGCATGCACGCCTGTGTGGACGTAAAGGGGCAAAGGGGCGCATATATGGGCGATCCAACCGAGGTCGCCGTAAAGGAATATGCCTGCCTTAACTCTGCCGAGCCCGCCGCCGTGCGTACGGGCGAAATACCCTTCTCCTCCGAAAGGAAGATGATGTCTGTGGCGGTAAACTGCCGCGGCGAAAGCCTTGTGTTTTCCAAGGGCGCGCCCGACGTGCTGATATCAAGGTGCACAAAAATTTTTGCAGAAGGCGGCGTGCGCCGCATTACCGCGCGCGATGTTGATAAGATTTTGGGCATGACCGACGAAATGAGCGGCCGCGCGCTGCGCGTGCTGGCGTTTGCCTGCGCCGACGGCCAGCTTAAAGAGAGCGGGCTTACCTTTATAGGGCTGTGCGGCATGACCGACGGCCTTAAGGAGGGCGTGCCCGAAGCCGTTGCCGAGTGCGTGCGCGCCGGCATAACCACAGTCATGCTCACGGGCGACCACAAACGCACGGCGTTTGCCATAGCCAAAAAGGCGGGCATAGCCCAAGGGGAGGAGCAGGTGCTCTCGGGCGAGCAGATAGACGCCATGACCCCTTCGCAGCTGCGCGAGGCCGTTAAAACGTGCACGGTATTCGCCCGCGTAACGCCCCGCCATAAAAACGCCATAGTGGGCGCCATACAGAGTAGTGGCGGCGTGGTGGCCATGACGGGCGACGGCGTGAACGACGCCCCGGGTATAAAGTCGGCCGATATAGGCATAGCCATGGGTTCGGGCACGGACGTGACAAAAAATGCCGCCGATATGGTGATAACGGACGACAACTTCACCACAATAGTCGCCGCCGTGCGCGAAGGCAGGCGCATATTCTCCAACATAAAAAAGACTATATGCTTTTTCCTTGCCACCAACCTTGCGGAGGTGCTGGCGGTGCTTATAGCCTCGCTCGCCTTCTTCAGTTTCGACTTTCTCCGCTCTACCCAGCTGCTGTGGATAAACCTTATAACCGACAGTTTCCCCGTGCTCGCCCTCGGGTGCGAGCGCGCGGACGACTACTCCATGCACCGCCCGCCGCAGCGCGCCGAAAAGGCGCTGTTCAGCAAAGAAACGCTGTTTTCGGTGCTGTTCTTCGGCTTATACATGACGGCCGTCACCATAGGCGTCTTTATGGCTGCCCTGCACATATGGGGCAACCGGACGGCAAGCACCATGACCTTTCTCACCATATCTTTCCTTGAACTTTTCCACGCGTTCAACACCCGGTCAGAGCGCGCTTCGGCATTCCGCGGGCTGCTCACCAACAAAATACTGCTTGCAACGGTGGGCGCGGGCGTTGCCGTAAACGTGCTTTTATGCACCGTTCCGCCGCTTGCAAATGCCTTCGGGCTGTGTGCGCTGAACGGCGTTCAATGGGGCATAGTTGCCGCCCTTTCACTCTCCGTGGTGGCGGTGGGGGAGGCCTATAAGTTTGTATTGCGCCTCATCTCGCGCCGCACCGGCAAGGGCAAAAGGCGTGCGCGTGCAAAAATAATCGCCGTGCGCGCAAAGCGCACTTCTGCCTGAGATATGTATGTAATTATTATTAAATACAGCCGCGCAAGCGTTTCAAAGAAATAATGCCGTGCATATGCGCACGGCATTTTTACTGAGACTGTATTATTGTGACTGTATTATATTGCCTCTGCTATATCGGGCACGCTCTTCTCATCGGCTACCGTCCTGAAGTGTATGCGCACTATCGTTTTGTCGTCGCAGTGAGCCGCGCCTATCGCATAGTCCTGTTCGGCAGAGCGGGACATTATCTGTTCTATGCTCATTTCGTTTATCTTTTTTCCGTCGGAGTACTGTATAAAGTTGCTCAGTCCGTCTGATATCAGGTACACGGTGTCGCCGTACTCAAGGTCTATGTGCGAAATTTTAAAACATTGTGCGGCGCGCGGGTCGCCGTTTGCAACGCCGTAGCCGAATTCATTTTCGGGGCAGTTCACAAATCTTTCCATAAGCAGCTCTCTGTCGCGCTCCTTGCCCAGCAGGTCGAATGCAAACGTCGTCTGCTTCTGGCTGAATACAAGCGTCTGGTTGCCGCGCACAAGGATCCCCATGCAATCTCCGGCACTGCCGTATACAAGCTTGTCGTCGGCAATCAGCGCGGCTATGCATACGCACCCCGGCCGTTCGGTTCCGGCATAGCGCTCCTTTCTGCTCTCTATCAGTTCCGCTATGCTCTTGTTTGCGGCCTCAAAGGCCTCTGCCAGCAGCGATTCGGCCGAAGATATGCCCGAAGCAAGCGCCATGTTCCTGCCAAGCCGTCCGCCCATTTCGCTGCACAGCGTCTTGGCAATGTCCGCCGCTATGCTGCCGCCGTATCTGGCATATTCGTCCCGCTTGCGCGATATGCCGTCGGCAACTATGTATACCTTATTTTTGTCGTCGGCAAAAAAACTGTCCTCGTTAGGCCTGCTGCCGCCGTCTGCATAGGTTATGTCGTTGGGCGCAGTGCCGCTTTCGCTGGTCACTCTGCGTATGGTGGCGTTGAATTTTTTTGCCAGCACCCCGCACAGCCTTTCCGTATGAATGGTTATTTCAGGTTCGCGGCTGCGCGCTATAACCACTGCGTCTTCATCGAATATCGAAAAGAGCATCTCCATAGTGCGCGCGTTGAGTTTTTCGGCTATCTCCCTGCTGCCGTTGCGCATTACGTCGGCAACCGCGCGCGAAATGCTCTTCTGCCCGGTAAGGTCTATGCATATCACCGGCTTATCGTATTTTTTTATAAAGTTCAGCTCCTTATACACGGCCTCGCTTATCATAAAATCTTTGCTCAGGTAACATATCACGCATGCGGCGTTCTTTATGCGGTTTTCCACCGTTTCGTACCACTTTTCGCCGGGTATTGTGCCCCTGTCATACCAATACCTTATCCCCTGTTGCGCCATTTCGAGTATGTCTACGTATACCGGTTTGAAGTCTTTTGTGCTGTAGCTTATGAATACATAGTCCTCAAAGTCGGTGCAGCCAAGGCGTGGCCTGTACTGTGCGGGCGGGCACTGTTTGCTGTTTATTATGTCCAGCTTTTCCCGCCCTGTTTTCAGGCTTCTGGTAAGTTTTTCCTTGTCGTCCTGTGCGGCTACATGGTTCTGCACCAGCGCACGGAAGGCTATATATCTTGCTATTCGTATCTCGTAGTCAGAGGCGGAGGGACTCTCTTTCGACTGCGCCGAAGAGAGCAGCTGCATAAGCTCGGCCTCTGTTGCGGCGGTTATCTTCCTGCCGGCAAGTACCTCGCTGAAGAATATCAGCATTGCTTTAAGGTAGGGGTATTTTGGGTAGTCGGGGTTGTAGCGCAGTGCCTCGTTTATGTATGCCGTGGCGGTTTTAATGTCGCGCATCGTCACTCCGCAAGTGTCGCCGTCATCGGCGCTTTCAAGCAGGGGAACTATCTCGCGGGGGAGCTGGCTGAATATGGCGGCACTCTTTCTGTGCCTTGAAGTGGGGGTCAGGTTGCCGCGCAGATAGCACCGCTCCAGGTAGGACGCCGTTGCCGCGGCATATGCAACCTTTACGGCAACGTTTTTACAGCTTTCGGTAAATCCTCTCTTTGACGTGCGCTCTGCCGCAGGCTTCTTTGCCAGCTCGTAAAGCCTTTTCAGCGCACATTCTGCGCTCAGACGCTGCCGTGCGTACATTCCGCTTATGCCGAAATAGCGTGAGATCACCTCATACGTCAGCGGATAATCTCTGTAAAAGAGTTCGGTATATCTTGCGGGTGCAAGCAGCTTTTTGAATTTTTCTTCGTCGTAATGGCGGGCGTAGTGCAGGCCGATATTGTAAAAGGCCGTGAATGCCGTGTCGGCAGAAATGTCGTTGCCGAACAAAAAGCCGTCAAGTATTTCCCAAAGCAGGGGCAACAGCGCCTCGCCGTACCGCTCCTCCAGTTTGGTTACAGAAACTATGAACAGATAGCCGTGGCAGCCCGCCTCTTCGGATATCTCCTTTAAAAAACCGAGCGTTGCGGTGTAGGCCTCGTGATGCGCAAGTTCGCCAAGGTCGAATTGCCTGTCGCCGAAGCGTATTTCCTTTAAAATGCGTTCGTAAATGCTTTTCTCTTCTTTTGTCATGTGTTTCCTCCCGCGTTGATCGGTTGTTACGATTATATCACATATTGCGCGCCGTTTCAATAGCGGAGTAAAATTTAATGTGTGTTTGCGCGGCGCGGGATACGTTCGGCTGTTTGGGCGTTGAGGCGTTAAAAATAAACATATATTATCAATTTGTGCGTTTTTGTCATTTATGTTTTACAACGCCGCGGCAAAGTGGTAAAATAGCATCGAAGAAACAAATGCAATACCGCACAGGAGAAAGTTTATGAATTACAGGCTGGAATCGCTTAAAAAGCATAAGGAGTGGCGGGGCAAAATAGAGACCGCCGTGCGCGTGCCCACGGACAGCCGCGAGGCGCTTTCGCTCGCGTATACGCCCGGCGTGGCGGAACCCTGCCTTGCCATAAAAAACGACCCTTCGCAGAGCTTTGAACTCACGCGCAGGTGGAACACCGTTCCCGTTATAACAGACGGCACAGCCGTGCTCGGCCTGGGCGATATCGGCCCCGAGGCAGGCATGCCCGTAATGGAGGGCAAGTGTGCGCTGTTCAAGGCCTACGGCGACGTGGATGCCTTTCCCATATGCATAAAGTCTAAAAACGTTGACGAAATAGTAAATACAATAAATCTCATTTCGGGCAGCTTCGGCGGAATAAACCTTGAGGATATCTCCGCTCCCCGCTGTTTTGAAATAGAGTCGCGCCTTAAAAAGGAGCTGGATATCCCCGTGTTCCACGACGACCAGCACGGCACCGCCGTGGTAATGGCGGCCGCGCTGATAAACGCCGCAAAAGTCGTCGGCAAAGAGCTTTCGCAGCTTAAAATAGTCATAAACGGCGCAGGCGCCGCGGGCATAGCCATTGCAAAGTACCTTTTAAAGTTCGGCGTAGACGATATAATTCTGTGCGACATAAACGGCGCCATATATGAGGGGGCCGAGGGCGTCAACCCCGCGCAGGCCGCCATGGCAAAAGTCACAAACAAACACGGCGTAAAGGGCAGCCTTGCCGACGCCATGAAGGGTGCAGACGTGTTTATCGGCGTGTCCGCCCCCAACTGCGTCAGCCAGGACATGGTAAAAAGCATGGCGGGCGGCGCAATAGTGTTCAGCTGCGCAAACCCCGTGCCGGAAATTTCGCGCAAGGCCGCGCTTGAGGCGGGCGCTGCAGTGGTGGGAACGGGCTCTTCGGAGTTCCCCAACCAGATAAACAACGTGCTAGTCTTCCCCGGGCTTTTCCGCGGCGCCTTAGATGTGCGCGCAAGCGGCATAAACTTTGAGATGATGAAGGCGGCCTCTTACGCCATAGCCGGCTACGTCGGCGACGAGCTCTCCGCCGATCACATCCTGCCCCTTGCCTACGACAAGGGCGCCCACATTGCGGTGGCGCAGGCGGTAGCTGTTGCGGCGGCACAGTCGGGAGTTGCGCGCAAGTAATTCAGGCATATCCCGCAATCAATACATATACGATTACAGCCGCCCGCAGTCATCTGCGGGCGGCTGTTCGGTTCTGTTGTTTACAATTTATTTTTACATAAGGTGTTTGCGTATTGCCTTTATGGCGGTGTCGGCTATCAGGCGGGAGCCTCTGTGCGTGGGGTGCACGCCGTCCACCGAATATTCGGTGTAGCGTATCGACTCCGAAAGCCCGTTGAACATTTCGTCGTAAGCCACAAACTCGTCTGCGGTCTCCATGGCAACGCGGTGAATAATTTCAAGCTCCTTGTTGAACAGCGGGCGTATGCGCAGCTTGTCGGGCGCCGGCATAAGGAAGGGTTCAAGGCATATAAGCGTTATGCCTGCCTCCTTTATTTTCTTCAGCAGAGCGGTAAAGTCGCGCTCGAACTGCTTTAAATCTAACGTCTTGCCGTATTTGAACTGGTGCAGGGCGTTGTTTATGCCTATCATCACCACCGCAGCGTCGGGCTTTAAGTCTATAACGTCCGTCTGCACGCGCGCAAGCACGTCGCACACCTCGTTGCCGCTTATGCCCTTGTTTATAAGCTGTATGTCCATGTCGGGGTAAATGGGGCGCAGCTTGTCGGCAAGTATCTTAACGTAGCCGTTGCCCAGCGAATTTTCGTCCGCCCTGTCTCGTTCGCAGTCGGTTATCGAATCGCCTATAAAAACTATCTTCATATTCCCTCCCTCAAGGCGATGCAAGTCCCGTTTTTCCGCGGGTGCGCCGCCATCTTAAAATAGCGCTGTTTTTAAATTTATATTGCTATTTTAACACAGGCGGGCGGCTATTGCAAGCGGCTAAAGTAAAATAATCTGCAAAATTTTTCATGCGTAAGGGGAGCCGTCTGTAATAATTTCAGCTGTTTTTTCTCATTTCGCCAAGGTTTTCAACGTGGCGCTCTTCCAGCTTTTCGTATGCGGCAGTCTTGTCTATAACTGCCTTTAAGAGCCCGTCAAGTTCGCCGCCCTCGCTGTAGTCGGCGGGCGCAAAGTAGCGTATGCGGTTGTTTGCCATAAGGCGGAAAACCTTTTGCTTGTCCTTTTTTTCGGGGTCGAACACGCCTATCGCGTGCCCGCCGTAGGAATTTACCAGCTTCATGCAGGGTATGTCTGTGTCGCTGTCGCCTATATATACCACGTTGCGCAGCGGAACGCGCAGCTCTTCTGGCCGTATGTATTCGTTCACGCCCTCGTGGTCGTTTATGTCAAGGCAGCCCTTTTCAATGCGGAACAAAAACTGCGTCTTGTTTGTGTAATTTATCGCCTGCGCGGGCCATACTGGCACGCCGTCTTCGTCGTAGCAGAATGCGCTGGCGTATATCTTTTTAAAATGCCTGGCTATCGCGGTGCCCTCTATCATCTCCTTCAGCCCGGAGGAAATTATGTAGTGCTCCACGCATATGCCGCGCTCTCTGCCGTACTCGTCTATGCGGCCGAACCACTCTTCTGTGCCGCGGTACAGCTCTATCTTTGCGCCGTATTCGTTAAGCGCCCTTCGCGTAACGTAAAATTTGCCCTTTGCCTTTTTAACCATGGTGAGCATATAGGCAAGGTTCATGTCCATGTCGTTTTCCACGGCCAGCTTGTTCGACTGCCGCCAGAACTCGTTCACATCTTCGCCGACGGACTGTATAAATCCCTGCGCCTGCATGTCGCCGGGCGTAAGCGTGCGGTCAAAGTCGTAGCACACCGCCAGCACAGGCGTGTTCCCCTTTTTAAGCCTTTCGTACTTCATATTTCACCCCGTCTGTCTCCGTAACTCTGTTACCCTGCGCGTCGTAGTGCACGGGGTCACATTCAATGTAGTTTGTGGCGTCTTCAGCAGTGTATTCTGCCACGGCGCAGAACCAGCCGCCTTCGCCTGCATCCGTGGTAAGCTCCAGCCGTTCGCCCGCCGCAAGGGCGGCGGTATATGTGCTGTCTATCGCCTGCATTTCTGCGGCTGTCGTCCGCTCGTCAGAGCGGTATATCGTCAGCTTTACCGCCACACTGCCGCGGCTAAGGTCGAATTCGTTTATGGCAACGGCGGTAATGGTGCCGTCTTCTCCATTAAGCCTTACGGAAAGAAAGCGGAATGTGCCTGCACAGGCCGAAAGGGTGAACAGGGCGGCACATATGGCCAAAATAAAGCCGCATATCGCCTTTTTCATCTGCGCTTTCCCCTTATTATCATGTATATGAATATTGCGGCTATCAGCACCATGAACAGCGCAAGGAATACGCACAGCACTATCATGGGCGTGTTCTGCGGAATGGAGACCACCCATACAGTGGCGCTTGAATCGTAGCCGGCGTCCTTTACGGCGTATACTATGGTGGCAATAAGCCCGCCCAGCGCCGCGGCAAACAGCGCGGCAAGTACCGCAACGCAGGCAATAAATTTCCGCTTTGCGTGCGGCTTTTGCTGCGCCTCCTCGGCGCCGTTATGCGTTGTTTGCGCTTCATCGACGGGTTTTTCTGCCGTGCAGCCCAACATTTCGTTGGCGTCTATGGCAAACGCGCTGCATATGCGCGCCATCTGCGGAATGGAGGGGTAGCTCCTGCCCGACTCCCAGCGCGATACCGTCTGCCTGGTGACGTCCAGCATGTCGGCAAGCTCCTGTTGCGAAAGCCTGTTTTCGTCCCTCAGTTTTATAAGCCTTTCCCTGAAATCCATCTCCGTCACCGCGAATATAATTTATATAATTATATCACCCGCGCGGCGGCTTGTCAATTGCCTTGTCTTTTCGTCAAAAATCGCAATATTTCGGTAATATGTCCGCATGTTTTTGACTTTTCGGGGCTATAATCTTAAATATGTTTACGCAATTTTTCAAAGATATTTTTTCGGCCGTATCTTCGCTGTCACTCGATGTGCTCCTGTATATATGCTGGGGCGCTTTTGCCCTGTTGTTTGCCGTGACGCTTGTGCTCACGCTGGTTAGTAGCGGCGTGCGCCGCGCAGATAAGCGCCCCTATCTTGCGCTTGTCAACGTGTTCGCCGTGCTCACGGGCGCGCTTTCGCTGCTGCACCAGAGCGTGTCGTATTCGCTGCTGCTTTCCGCCGCGTTCTGGTGCGTGGGGTATCTTACGTACGGGCTGGTGGTGCTGGCGTCGCGCAAAAGGGAAAAAGTACCCCGTCCTCTGCCGCAGCAGTCCTTCCCTGCGGAGAAGTTTGTGCCGGACGTAACTCCGCCAAAGTCAAACGTGCGCACAGAGCACGCGCTGTCCGTCACCGAAAAGCTTCTGGCAAAAGATCTCGGCCGCGGCGACAGGCAGGAGGTGGAGCGCATAAAGGCCTCGCTCGGCTTTGCCCGCATGAAGGGCGAGCTTACCCCTGCCGACAACGAGCGCCTCAATGAAAACTTCAACACGCTTTTAAAGCTAATGGCAAAGTACAACGTGTAGAGGTGTATAGGGAGGATAATTCCACACCGTGCCCCCTTGTGTAAAGGGGGGGGGATTATGGGGGACTGTGCCTTATTTGAGATTTCTCCGCGCGGGCCTTGCCCTTGGTCGAAATGACGGGTAGGGTATTTTCGCTCGGTCGTAAGGAGCCGTAGGCGACGGAATAGTGCATCGTTCGCCCGCAGGGCGCTATCTGCCGTTTTCCATAAATGGAAGCCTTCGGCAGAGTGTCGTCGGCTATGCCTCCTCGCGCGCGTCAATGACATATCATTTTCTAAAATAAATTATGTCGCAAGGCGGGTTTCCCGCCGCAGCAGGCTACAATTTGCGCATACCTGCGCCTCAGCAGGGTGAATGGCGAAGATTATATATTCGTGGGCCCTTAAGCATCTTCGCCAGAGGGGCTGGCCCCTCAAATCACGGAAATTTTACGACTCGGCCAGGCGTAAAATTTCGTGAACATTTATTATATCGTCTTCATCTGTGCCTGAAAGTATTCGCCCGCGTCTTCGGCCTTTTTAAGCGCTCCGTCGGTCAGTCTTTCGCCCTTTTTTAGTATTATCGCCCCGTCTGCAGAGGTCACGTCGTGTTTCAGCGTTCGGGGCATGCGCACAATAATAACGTCGCCCGCGGTAACGTATTCGGCGGCGTATTTTCTTTTGCCAATAACGTACTGCACGCCGCCGTGCGACTGCGTTATCTCGGTCAGGTGCCCCAAAAACGCACCGCTTTCGCTGTATGCGGGCAGCCCCAGCCTGATGCTGCCGCACGCCTTTTTTACTGCCGACCTGTCTTCAAAAACTATATCCTTGCCAATGCTCTTTATGTCTTTTATGTCTATGTCGAACTCCCGCTCCTGCCCGTCGAAGCACTGCAAAAACTGCGGCTTGCCGTATGTGCCCAGCACCCCGCGCACCCATCCGTTCGTCTTTCCGTCGGTGCTTGTCACCGCCTTTCCGTAAAGTTCCGAAAGCTTCATAACTTCCCCTCCGTGTCAATAAAAATTTTATATGAATATAATATTCCGTAAGCGGCGCGTACAGCCTTGAAGGTTTTGCCGTATTCTGCCGAAAATTGAGCATAAGAGGGATGCGGGCGGCACTGACCTGCGGCGGGCACGGCTTTTTGGCACAAATGTATCAAAGTTGTTAAAAAATTTCATTTGCGCCGCCCTTAAAAAAACTTTACACATAACTTGACAGGTGTAAAGTTTTAGTGTAAACTAATTGCACAATCGGGAGGCGGGAAATAAGTTCCCCGCCGCGGAGCGTTCCTCTGTTTCCCGTAGCGGCGCAGGTGCGGTGCGCGCGTCGGTGTATTGCCGGCCGTGCCGCAGGGCAGTTTTTTCTGCTGCGCTGCAGAGCAAAGCGCACGGCGGGGTCGGTGTATTGCCGTCCGCGAACGGCCTTGTTCGGACATGGCGGTCATGCGAAGTCGGTGTATTTCCGTTCGCACACTGCCTGATCGGATACCTGCCGCGGCAACCGCCGCGGCTTTATTTTTATATTCTTGCGCCCCCTGCGCGGCGTGTGGCGCCATGCGCTTTGCGGGCAAAATTTGGGATGTGCTATGATAGAGCTTGAAAAGTATTACGACGTTATAATAGTAGGTGCCGGCGTAGCCGGGCTGAACTGCGCGCTCAACCTTCCGCGCGACAAAAAGATACTCATAATCTGCAAGGACACGCCCGATAAGTCCGACAGCTATCTTGCCCAAGGCGGCATATGCAGGCTGGTGGACGAGGCCGACTATCAGGGCTATTTCGACGACACCATGCGCGCGGGCCATTACGAAAACAACCCCGCCACGGTGGACTGCATGATACGCAATTCGCAGGAGCTGATAGACGACCTTATCGCCTGCGGGGTGCGCTTTGCGCGCAATGCCGACGGCTCGCTTGCATACACGCGCGAGGGCGGCCATTCCCGCCCCAGGATATGCTTCCACGAAGACTGCACCGGCAGGGAGATAACCACCCACCTCATGCAAAAGGTGCGCGCCCTTGCAAACGTGTTCGTCGTGCCCTATGTCACCATGGTAGACATAATCGCAGACGGCAACACCTGCTACGGCATAGTGGCAAAGGACAGCAAAAACGGCAGGCTGTACAGGCTGTACGCAGACTATACCGTGTTCGCCTCGGGCGGGCTTGGCGGCGTGTTTGAAAATTCAACAAACTTCCGCATACTCACCGGCGACGCGCTCGCCGTGTGCCTTGCCCACGGCGTAGCCATAGACCATATAAATTATATACAGATACACCCCACCACGCTGTACACAAAGGAGAGGGGCAGGCGCTTCCTCATTTCAGAGAGCGTGCGCGGCGAGGGGGCGGTGCTGCTCGATAAAAACTTCAACCGCTTCTGCGACGAGCTTCAGCCGCGCGACGTGGTGACAAAGAATATTCTCGCGCAGATGAAAAAGGACGGCACCGACCACGTCTGGCTGGATATGCGCCCCATCCCGCGCGAAGAGGTGATAAACCACTTCCCCACAATAGTTCAGCGCTGCCTGGACGAGGGATACGATGTCTTCCGCGAATGTATACCCGTCGTTCCCGCTCAGCACTACTTTATGGGCGGCATCCGCTCAGACCTTCAGGGCAGGACTACCATGGACAGGCTGTACGCCGTGGGCGAAACGTGCTGCAACGGCGTGCACGGCGCAAACAGGCTGGCTTCAAATTCCCTGCTCGAAAGTCTTATATTCGCCAAGCGCGCGGCAAAGGATATTCAGTCGCGCTATGCGCGCATAGACCAGGGCGCCGCCCGCGCCGCCGAAGCAAAACTCGATCTTGAAAAATATGCAAACGTGCCCGCCCTTTTAAAGAGCTATAAGGGCATGGTTTTAAAGGCTATAGAGGAGGCAGAACATGAACAACCCCATAACTGAAAAACTGCACGTTGACGAGCTTATTAAAATGGCGCTTGTCGAAGATATATCCAACGAAGACGTGACTACAAACGCCGTGATGCCCGAATATAAAAAGGGCACGGTAGACCTTATATGCAAGCAGGAGGGCGTAATCTGCGGCCTGGACGTGTTTGCGCGCGCCTTTACTCTGCTCGACCCCGCAACAGAAGTAAAACTTTTCAAAGAGGACGGCGACGAGGTTAAAAAGGGCGAACTGCTCGCCACGGTCACGGGCGATATACGCGTGCTCCTTTCGGGCGAGCGCACCGCGCTCAACTACCTTCAGCGCATGAGCGGCATAGCCACCGCCACCCGCAGGGTGGTAAAATTGCTTGAAGGCTGCAAAACAAGGCTTTTAGATACCCGCAAAACTACGCCCAACATGCGCATATTCGAAAAGTACGCCGTAAAAGTGGGCGGAGGGGTAAACCACCGCTACAACCTGTCGGACGGCATACTCTTAAAAGATAACCACATAGGCGCCGCGGGCAGCATAGCGGCAGCCGTAAAGGCCGCGCGCGAATACGCCCCCTTCGTCCGTAAAGTGGAAGTGGAGGTGGAAAACCTTGACATGTGCCGCCAGGCGCTGGATGCAGGCGCAGATATAATAATGCTCGACAATATGTCTGTGGAAGATATGTCTGCCGCCGTTAAGATGATAGGCGGCAGGGCGGTAACTGAAATCAGCGGCAACGTCACCGCCCAAACCATCCCCTCCATAAAAAAAGTCGGCGCTGACTTTGTTTCAAGCGGCGCCATAACGCATTCGGCGGGGATATTGGATTTGTCGCTCAAAAACCTCCACCCCTTAGATTAAATAATATTTACTTCGTAATACTTTGTCGCGCTGTGGCAACCTTCAGTCACTTACGTCTGTGTAAGCTCCTTCAGGTTTTCCTCGCGCTCCTTGTCTTACTCGTAACTTTTATTTAATCTGACCGCGTAATCACTGTTATTTGCGGCGCAATACTGTGTCAGGCTGCGCTTTCCTCGGGTCATTTACGCTTAAGTAAACTCCCCGTCGGAAATGCTCGCCTTTCTTGTCTTGCTTGCAACTAACGCTTAATCGCGCCGCGTAGCGCGCTCGCAACCTTCAGGGCATTTACCATTAAGTAAGCTCCTTCAGGTTTTCCTCGCGCTCCTCGTCTTACTCGTAACTCTTATTTAATCTGGCCGCGTAATCACCGTTATTTGCGGCATATGTGCAGGTAAATTTATAATTTTGCTTTGATATAAGGAGGAAAATCTTTAAAATGAAGGCAGAAGAGAGAAGGAAGGAGATCCTTGCAATAGTCGGCAACAGCGATAACGCTTTGCCCGCCGCGGTGCTTGCCGAAAAAATGGGCGTATCCCGCCAGGTCATTGTGCAGGATATAGCCATTCTGCGTGCAAACGGCTACGATATAATCTCCACAAACCGCGGCTACATACTCACAGCGCCCAAAAGCGCGGCAACGCGCGTATTCAAGTGCAGGCACACCTTTGAACAGATAGTGGACGAAGGTTACCTTATAATTTCGCTTGGCGGCAGGGTGGAGGATGTGTTTGTAAACCACCGCATATATGGCCGAATCACCGCCAGGCTAGAGCTGTATAACAACATGCACGTGGAGGAGCTGTACCGCTCGCTTGTAAGCGGCGCGTCCAAGCCTTTGATGGCGGTTACCGATGGCTATCACTATCACACCGTCTCCGCCCCCGATGATGCCGCGCTCGATAAAATCGAAGACGCCCTCCGCAAGGCAGGGTATCTTATAGAGATCTGACCCGCGCAAATCAAGACGCAGCGTTCATGTTATAGAGAGGTATTTTATATGGTGATCCATCACGATAAAATGGCATACGGCAAGCTGGACGACCTGACCGAAAAGTTCGGCGAAGATAAGCTTGCCCGCATGGCACGCATGCTTTCGGTCGGCGCGGCCGGGGAATCTGCCGACGGCGAAGAGCCGGAAAAGGACGGCACCGTTAAGGCAAGCGGGAAGGCCGCGGATTCGGCAAATGCCGATGATAACGCGAATAAAGCCGGAGAATAAATATTAAAAACGGCAAAAGAAGAAGCGCCGCGCGGCCCTGTAGCCGCGCGGCGCTTTAAAAATTCAGTTAAATATTATTTGACTATTTTCCCCCGCGCGACAGCATCCATTCCTTCACATTTTCGCGCTCTATAGGGGTGATGTCTTCGTTGGCGTACTTTGAATTTTTGCCGCCGTAGGTATAAACAAAGTATTTTCCGTCCTTGGTTATATACAGCGTCTCTTCGTAACCGTTGGCGTCGCCGGGGGCGCCGAATGTAAACTTCTTATCCATTATTGAATCGAGAGTGTCGTAAACTACACCGTCAATCGTTTTGCGCATAATTTATTCACTGCCTTATCCAATGTTTTTGCCCGTGCAAACTGCCACAATCGCGTACAATATTATCATATTTGCAAAATTATGTCAACGTAACAGCCGTTTACGTCGGCGACCGCTCAATATTGTTAAAAAATAAATAGCGTTGCAAAAATATAACAGGACATTGCAATTCATTTTTTTCAACAAGCACCGTATGGGAGGCCGTGCGTCTTTCCCGACCGTCCGGTTTGTGAGGTGTTCAATATTTTTGTGTGCTTTGTCAAGTAAAAATGCTTGACATGTTTTGTTGCAAAGTTTATAATTGTTGGTACACAGACGGAGGTGAGTTTTGGCAGACGTAAAGTTTTTGCGACTGTGGGATATTTACTCGGCGCTTTTAACGCCCACCCAGCGCGAAATAACCGACATGTTTTTCAACCTCGACCTCACCGTGTCGGAGATTGCCGAGGCAAAGGGCATATCCCGCCAGGGCGTGTCCGAATGCCTTGCCTCAAGCAAAAGGCAGCTTGAAGAGTACGAAAACAAGCTCGGCTTTTCGCGCCTTCTGCGCGAAGGCGACCTGCGCCTTTCGCTCATTTTAACAAAGGCGGGCCGCTGGGCAGAAGGTTTTGCCGCCGCCCATCCCGAATACGAGGGCGATATCGCCCTTCTCAAAGGCATTTTAAACGGCGACTATGCTTCCGCCGCCTCGCAGCTTGCAGACGAGGCCGAGCGGATAGAAAATAACCAGAACAAGGGGTAATATGGGAGTTTTTTCCTCTCTTTCAGAAAGATTAAACCATATATTTTCCAAGCTTACAAAGCGCGGCAGGCTGACCGAGCTTGAAATCAAGACTGCCATGCGCGAAGTGCGCGTTGCGCTTTTAGAGGCCGACGTAAACATTCAGGTGGCAAAAAAATTCTGTGCGGACGTCTCTGAAAAGGCGCTCGGCCAGGAGATTTTAAAGAGCCTGAACCCTGCCCAGCAGGTGATCAAAATAGTCAACGACGAGCTCATTGCCCTGATGGGTTCCTCCAATTCCAAGCTTATAGTGGCAAGCAAGCCGCCCACGGTTATAATGATGTGCGGCCTGCAGGGCGCGGGCAAGACCACGCTGTGCGGCAAACTTGCAGTTCTTTTAAAAAAGACCGGCAAGCGCCCCCTGCTTGTAGGGTGCGACATATACCGCCCCGCAGCCATAAACCAGCTTAAGGTGGTCGGCCGCAACGCTGGCGCCGAAGTGTTTGAAAAGGGCACCCAGAACCCCGTAAAAACGGCAAAAGAGGCGGTGGAATATGCACGCTCGCAGGGCTACGACACCGTTATCATAGATACGGCGGGTAGGCTTGAGATAGACGAAAAGCTGATGCAGGAGCTTGAAGATATCTGCGCCGCAGTCGAAGTTTCTGAAATTCTGCTCACTGTAGACGCAATGATGGGCCAGGTTGCCGTAAACGTTGCCAAAACCTTCAACGAACGGCTGGAAATAACGGGCGTAATACTCACCAAGCTCGACGGCGATACGCGCGGCGGCGCCTGCCTTTCGATAAAGGCCGTAACAGGCAAACCAATAAAGTTCATAGGCACGGGCGAAAAGCTGGGCGACCTGGAGCCGTTCTATCCCGACAGAATGGCCTCGCGCATACTCGGCATGGGCGACGTGCTCACCCTTATAGAAAAGGCGCAGCAGGCCGTCACCGAAGAGGACGCCAAAAAAATGCAGCAGAAGCTGCGCGAAAACTCGTTCACGCTTGAAGATTACCTCGTGCAGTTCGAAAGCATGAAAAAGATGGGCGGGCTGCAGTCGGTCATGTCCATGATACCCGGCATGGGCGGCAAAGTTAAGCCCGAAGACCTTGACGAGAGCAAGATGGAGCGCACCAAGGCCATAATCCTTTCCATGACAAAAAAGGAGAGGGAAGACCCCGTAATAATAAACGCCTCGCGCAAGCGCAGAATAGCCGCAGGCTCTGGCACGTCCGTTCAGGAAATAAACCAGCTTTTAAAGCAGTTTGATCAGGTAAAGGTTATTATGAAGCAGCTGAAGAGTGGGAAGCGCAGACTTCCATTCTGAAAGACCGCTTTCCCTTGTATATACTTCGCAATACTGTGTCGTTTTCCGCTTTCTCGGGTCACGTACGTCTGTGTACGCTCCCCTTCGTAAATGCTCAAACTCCTTGTCTTGCTTGTATCTCCAAGGGTTGATGTGCGTTTATAGGGGAAGTGGTAAAAAGCAATTGATTGCGGCATATTGCCGCTCCAATATAAAATCAAAAGAAAATTAAAATTTTTAAGGAGAAATTTTTAATATGGCAGTTAAAATGAGACTTACCAGAATGGGCGACAAAAAGTCCCCCTTCTACCGCATCGTCGTAATAGACAGCAGAAAGGCGCGTTCGGGCGAATACATCGACAAGATCGGCTATGTTGACCCCCTCAAGAACCCCGCAGAAGTAAAGATAGACGTTGAAAAGGCCAAGGACTGGCTCTCCAAGGGTGTTCAGCCCACCGAAACGGTAAAAAGCTATCTTGTAAACGCCGGCGTTATTGAAAAGAGCGCAAAGCTTTCCGCCCCCAAGACAAACGACAAGAAAAAGAAGAAGGACTAATTTAGCCTGCGTTCCGCGTCCGCCGCTCAAAGGGCGCAAAGGGAGGATGATATGTTGGAACTCGTAAAATACGTGGTAGAGCAGTTTGCCGAACATAAAGACGCCATAGAATACAGGGAAGAGGAAAAGGAAAACAGCATTGAAATAACCGTTTTCCTTGAAGATTCCGATATGGGCAAGGTCATCGGCAAGCAGGGTAAAATAGCCAAGGCGCTGCGCACTTTAGTTAAGGCCGCAACGCCCAAGGGCGCCAAAAAGTATACCGTAGAGATAAAGGGCAAAGAGCCCGCCGCCGAATAAGCCGTTTGCTTTTTTGTGTGTTTATCGCGGTATATCCCCGCATGAATTTTAAGCCGTGCCCTATCCGTGCACGGCTTTTTGCGGTTTTACGCGACGCTTATGCATAAGTGCGCAGTAAAATAATTACGAAAAAAATTTACTAAAAGGTAGCTATGCAGAAATATTTAACGATCGGCACCGTGCTCAAGCCACAGGGCATACGCGGCGAAATAAAGGTGATGCCCTACACGGACTATGCCGAGGACATGAAAGATTTTACCTGCGTCAGCATAGGCGGAACGCAATATAAAGTGCTTGCGTGCAGGGTGGCGGGCGGATATGCCTACCTTACGCTGCGCGGCGTGGCAGACAGGAACGCCGCCGAGCTTCTGCGCGGCAAAGACGTGCTTGTAGACCGCGAAGAGGCGCCCGAACTGCCTGAAGACAGGGTGTATATCGCAGATGTGATAGGTTGCGCGCTCGTCACCGAACAGGGCGAAAAGCTGGGCGAGGTGTTAGACGTGACACCTGCCCGCACGGACATATACACCGTGCTTATCGGCGGAAAGCAGGTAATGTTTGCCGCCGCCGATGGCGTAATAATCTCTGTAGACGTGCAGGGCGGTACGGTTACGGTAAACAAAGAGCGGTTTGAACAGGTTGCCACTCTCTGACGTCCATGCCGCATGATAATTTGGTAATTGACCCATGAATATCACCGTTTTAACGCTTTTTCCTGAAATGTTTGCGCCCCTTAAAGAAAGTATTCTGGGCCGTGCGCAGCAGGGCGGAAAATTGAATATAAACGTAGTAAACATACGCGACTATGCCCAAAACAAGCACCTAAAGTGCGACGACTACCCCTTCGGCGGCGGCGCGGGCATGGTAATGATGCCCCAGCCCATAGGCTCCGCCATAGAGGCGGTCGACCCCGAACACAGGGCGCACCGCATATTCATGTCGCCGCGCGGCAAAACGTTCTGCCAGCGCAGGGCGGTGGAGCTTGCCTCCCTTTCCGACCTCTTAATTTTGTGCGGCCATTACGAGGGGGTAGACCAGCGCGTGATAGATATGTTTATAGATGAGGAACTCTCTATAGGCGACTATGTGCTCACCGGCGGCGAACTGCCTGCCATGGTAGTGTGCGACTGTGTGGCAAGGTATGTAGACGGCGTTATCTCCGGCGAAAGCCTGCGCGACGAAAGTTTTTCGGCGGGGCTTTTGGAGTATCCTCAGTATACCCGCCCCGCGGTTTATAAGGGCGTTTCCGTGCCGGAGGTGCTTTTAAGCGGCAACCACGGCGAAGTGGAAAAGTGGCGGCGCGAACAGTCGCTTGCCATAACCCGCAAAAACCGCCCCGATATGCTTAAATAGATTTCTGCCTCATTGGCAATAATATAATTTCACGTAATTTCACGTGTGCAAATAATTAATGCTTTAATAATTTGCAAATAATTAATGTTTCAAGCAGGGTTTCCCTGCGCAGAAAGACCCAATTTGCGCATACCTGCGCCTGAGCGGAGTGAATTGCCGCGATTGAATAAACGAGGGCAAGAACAAATCGCGGCAAGAGAGGCAGAGCCTTTCAGCTCACGGAAATTATCGTGCGCGGCCCGCGCGAGAATTTCGTGAAGGAGTTATATTTATGAAAATCATTCAATGGTTTCCCGGCCATATGACAAAGGCAATGCGCATGATGCAGGAAAACGCCGCCCTGTGCGACGGCGCAATTATAGTGCTCGACGCGCGCTGCCCTGCGTCATCGTTCAACGCAAAACTTAAAAAGGTGTTTGCCGGCAAGCCCGTGCTGTATGTGCTCAACAAGGCCGACCTTTCCGACCGCGCCGAAGCGTTTGTCCGCATTATAAAGTCGGCAGGCGGCTCGGCAGTCGCGCTCAACGCCACGGTCAGCGGGTGCCGCCGCACTCTTATGCAGGCATGCGAAGATATCGTGCGCGAAAAGCTTGAGCGCGCCCGCTCAAAGGGGTACGAACGCACCTTCCGCTTTATGGTGCTCGGCGTGCCCAACACGGGCAAGAGCACTGTAATAAACCTTCTTTCGGGCGCAAAGCGCACGGTAACGGGCAACAAGGCGGGCGTAACGCGCGGCAAGCAGTGGATCCGCCTTGAAGGGTTCGAACTTCTGGATACACCCGGCACCATGCCGCCCGCGTTCGAAAATCAGACCTTTGCCCGCCGCCTGGCGTATGTCGGCAGCATAAACGACGACATACTCGACTTCGACGACCTCGCCCTCGCGCTGCTTGCAGATATGGCGGAAAAATATCCCGAACGGCTCGAAGAACGCTACGGCATTAACGATTTTTCTTCTGGAATAGATATGCTCAACGCCGTGTGCACACGCCGCGGCTTTGTGCTCCGCGGCGGCGACTACGACTACGACCGCGCGTGCAGGGCGGTGGTGGACGACCTGCGCAAGGGCAGGCTGGGCAGAATAGCGCTGGACAGCGAAGATGAAGTTGCCGCAACGGCATTTTAAGTTCGCCATGAAAGAACTGCTTGAAAAGTTGCAGATAGAAGAGGGCATTGCCGCGCAGGGCTTTCCGCTGGTGTGCGGCGCGGACGAGGTAGGCCGCGGCCCGCTTGCAGGCCCGGTGGTGTGTGCGGCCGTCATAATGCCCCGCTCCGACATAATAGACGGCGTAGACGACAGCAAAAAGCTCACCGCCAAAAGGCGTGAAAAGCTTGCCTCTCTCATACGCGAAAAGGCAATTGCCTACGCAATATGCCGCATCGAACCGCAGATAATAGACGAAATAAACATTCTTCAGGCCACACGGCTGTGTATGAAAAACGCTGTCGAAAGCCTTTCGGTGCGCCCAGACTTTGTGCTGACCGACGGCAACATGACGCTTGACATAACAATCCCGCAAAAAAGCGTTATAGGCGGCGACGCAAAGTGCTACAGCATAGGCGCGGCGTCCATCCTTGCAAAGGTGTACAGGGACGGACTGATGGATGAATACGATGTTCAATACCCCGGCTACGGCTTTGCAAGTAACAAGGGCTACGGGTCGGCGGCGCACATCGCCGCCATAAAAGAGCGCGGAATATGCCCCATCCACCGCAGGAGTTTTACAAAAAAATGGGTATAATTCAAAGGCTGTTTTGTCGCGCAGGCAAAAAAGAGTGCGCGGCCGAAGGGCAGGCGGGCGGCGTGCAGTCAAAAAAATATAACAGGGCAAAGGGCGCCCGCGGAGAAAAGCTGGCTGTAAAATATTTAAAGAGGCAGGGCTACAAAATTTTAAAGCGCAACTGGCGCAACCCGTTCGGAGAAGTGGATATCATTGCCTCGCTCGGCGACACCGTCGCATTCATAGAGGTAAAGCTGCGCACGTCGGACGACTTCGGCACCCCGTCGCAGGCGGTAAACAGTGCACGTATGCGGCGGTACATAAACGCGGCGCGCTGCTACTTTTCGGGCAGGGAGATGGACTGCACCGTCCGCTTCGACATAATCGAGGTGGAGGGCGGCAAAGTAAACCACTTAATCTCGGCTTTCGAGGCCTGAACCCCGCGCAGTTTTCGTCCTTTCCATATTATATGGAATAAGCTTGCACTTCTGCGGCAATTTTAGCGCGTGCGGCAGATTTTGCATGCAATAAGGGTGTGTGTCGCAATTTTCACAAAACTGTGCCCCAAATCGCTTGATTTTTTTTGCGGGCTTTGGTAGAATACAAAACGTACTTTGAAAAATTCAGGGCGGGCCTCTGCGGCAGGCGCAACAAAAGCACCGCATGCACGTCTTTCAGGAGGATCATAAATGAAGGGTCTTATCGAGGCAATCGAAAAAGAAGGCATGAAGGAAAACGTACCCGCATTCAACGTTGGCGACACTGTAAGGGTGGGCTTCAAGGTTATAGAAGGCACCAAGGAGAGGATCCAGAACTTTGAAGGCGTTGTAATCGCCAAAAAGCACGGCGGCATAAGGGAGAGCTTCACCGTAAGAAGGCTTTCCTTCGGCGTCGGCGTTGAAAGGACTTTCCCCGTTCATTCCCCCAAGATTGCGTCTATCACCGTGGTTAAGCGCGGCAAGGTAAGAAGGGCTAAGCTCTACTATCTGCGCGGGCTCACCGGTAAGGCGGCTAAAATTCAGGAAATTAAATAAGTTGGAAAAGAACCTGTTTTCAGGTTCTTTTTTCTTTTTAAGGCGGGCTGGCAGAATATGCGCGGGTGTGCAAAGTGTGGCGGCACCGTTGAAAAATGTTCATAAGTGTAGTATAATGTAACGTGTTGCGGGCACGCCCGCCGCATGCAGTTTTACAAAGGGGGAAAGGTATACAAATGCTTTCAAAAGTAATAAGTTTTGCCCTTCACGGCCTTGAGGGCGTTCCCGTAGAGGTGGAAACGGACATCAACAAGGGCATGGTCGCCTACGACCTTGTCGGCCTTCCGGACGCCGCCGTAAAGGAGAGCAAGGAGCGCGTGCGCTCGGCGGTAAAAAACAGCGTGATGCGCTTTCCCGTAAGCAAAATAACGGTAAACCTTGCCCCCGCAGACATAAAAAAGGAGGGTTCGCACTACGACCTGCCCATCGCCGTAAGCATACTCAAGGCAAGCGACCAGCTGCCGTACAACACAGACGGCATTGTATTTTTGGGCGAACTTGCCTTAGACGGCGCCCTGCGCGCGGTAACGGGCATGCTGCCCATGCTTATATCGGCAAAGGCGCGCGGCTTTACCCGCTTTGTGGTGCCCGCCGCCAACGCCAACGAGGCAAGCTTTATAGAGGGGTGCGAAGTTTACGCCCTTAAAAACCTGAAAGAGGTGGTGGCGTTTTTATCGGGCGAGGAGGAGTTCAGCCCCGTTGCCCACCGCAGCTACGAAAGCGTAAAGCGCGAGCGCCGTTACGACGCCGACCTTTCGTTTGTAAAGGGCCAGCGCGTGGCAAAGCGCGCTTTGGAAATAGCCGCCGCGGGCGGGCACAACATACTGCTCGTCGGCCCTCCCGGCACGGGCAAGACCATGCTTGCCCGCTGCATACCCACCATAATGCCGGACATGACCTTTGAAGAGGCGCTTGAAGTTACAAAGATACACTCCGTCGCCGGCGAACTCTCCGAAGAGGGCATAGTAACGCTGCGCCCCTTCCGCACGCCCCATCATACGGCAACCACTGTGTCGCTGTGCGGCGGGGGAAACAACAGAGTGCGCCCCGGCGAAATTTCAAAGGCGCACAACGGCGTGTTGTTTTTGGACGAGCTGCCCGAATATTCCCGTTCGGCGCTTGAATCTCTCCGCCAGCCGCTGGAGGACAGGCAGATAACCGTAACGCGCGCGGGCGGCGCGGCCACATTCCCCGCCGACTTCATGCTGTGCGCCAGCATGAACCCCTGTCCGTGCGGCAACTACGGCTCGGCAGAGCTGGTATGCACCTGTACGCCCGCGCAGATAAAGCGCTACCGCGCAAAGATATCCGGCCCCCTTCTGGACAGGATCGACCTGCAGGTAGAGGTGGACTCGGTAAAATACGACGACCTGATATCCGACGGTGCCGAAGAGAGCAGCGCCGCCGTAAAGGCCAGGGTAGAGGCCGCCCGCGCCGTCCAGCGCGAACGTTTTGCTGGCGAGGGCGTGCGCAGCAACGCCAACATGGGCGAACGGCAGATAAAAAAGTACTGCCGCCTTTCCGCCGAGTGCGAAGGCGTGCTGAGGAACGCCTTCGAAAGCCTTCACCTTTCGGCGCGCGCCCGCTCAAGGATAATCAAGGTGGCGCGCACCATAGCCGACCTGGACTTTTCTGCCGACATTCAGCCCAGGCACATACTCGAGGCGGCCTCCTACCGCAGTTTCGACGGTAACGCCATATGACCGAATATACCGAAAAAGAGCTCGACGCCATAGTGCTCGACAGCTTTGAAGAGCTCACGTATAAATGTAAGGCGGAATGTACAGACGGCTTTGCTTTTTCCTCGCCGCGCAAAAAACACGCAGATTTTTTGATTAAAACGCTCGGCGAGGGCGTATATAATAAAGTAAGAGGGTTATTTTTTGACGAAAAATACCGCGCAAAGGTGCTGGGCGGGCTGCAAAAGCGCGCCATACGCTGCGTAACGTATTTTTCAGAAGACTATCCCGAAAGTTTCAGGCGCATACCCGCGCCGCCGCTCGTGCTGTATTGCAGGGGCAACGTAGGCCTTTTAAAGGCGCGCTCGTTTGCCATAGTCGGCTCAAGGCGCACTCTGCCCAATATACTCAAGGAGTGCAAAAAGCTGAGTTCGCAGCTTGCCGAACACTTTGTAATTGTCACGGGCACTGCCGACGGCGCCGATACTGCCGCCGCAGAGGGCGCGGCCGAAAGCGGCAACCTTATATTTTTTGCCGCGCAGGGGCTTGACCATATCTACCCTGCCTCCAACGCCCCGCTGTATAAAAAGGCTGCCGAACGCGGGCTGCTCGTATCCGAACAGCGCCCGCAGGCGGGCGCAAAGGCGTACCTCTTCCCCGTGCGCAACAGGCTCATAGCCGCCCTTGCGGAGGGCGTGCTGGTTGTCTCTGCGGGCGAAAAAAGCGGCGCGTGCATCACCGCTGAATACGCCTTCGAATACGGCAAAGACGTGTTCTGTTTCCCCTATTCTCTGGGCGTTCCGTCGGGCGCAGGGTGCAACAGGCTGATAAAAAAAGGCGCGTACCTCGCCGAAAATATACTTGACATTTGCTCGGCTTTTGGTTTAGACTTTACTGCACGCAAGATAGAACAGTTGTCCCCGCGCGAAGGGGAGGTGCTCGCCGCCCTCAAAGCTGCCGGCGAGGCGCACGTTGAAATTATAGCGCAGTTGCTCGGCTGCCGGCCGTACGAAATACTTGCAGAACTTTCTTCGCTGGAGGTAAAGGGGCTGGTCTCCCGCCTTGGCGGCAACAGGTACATAGCGCTTTAAAAGCGCATTGCCTGCGGCATATTGCGGCACCAATTGCCTTTAAAGCACTCCTTGCGTGCGCAGAAATTTTGTCAATACTATCGCTAAAAAGGTTGTTTTTATGGATCTTATCATAGTTGAGTCGCCTTCAAAGGCAAAAACCATTTCAAAATATTTAAAGGGCAAGTATAAGGTGGACGCCTCGGGCGGACACATACGCGACCTGCCCGAACGCACCCTGGGCGTAAAGATAACCGACAATTTCGAGCCCAGGTACGAAGAGTCGCCCGGCAAAAAAGAGATAATAGCAAGACTGACTGCCGAGGCGAAGAAGGCGGGCAAAGTATACCTTGCAACCGACCCCGACCGCGAGGGCGAGGCGATAAGCTGGCACCTGCAGACGGTGCTTGGGCTTGACCCCGACGGCGAAAACCGCATAGAATTCAACGAAATTTCACCCAAGGCCGTGCAGACCGCCCTGCAGCACCCCCGCAAAATAAACTACAACCTGGTGGACGCCCAGCAGGCGCGCAGGGTGCTGGACAGGCTGGTGGGCTACAAACTTTCGCCCCTTCTCAACAACAGGATACAGAACGGCCTTTCCGCGGGCAGGGTGCAGTCGGTCGCCCTTCGCCTGATAGTTGACAGGGAGCGCGAGATCAAGGCCTTCGTGCCCGAAGAATATTGGAACCTTACGGCATTTTTGCAGGATTCAGAGGCCAGGTATGCTGCGTTCAAGGCCGTTTGCCAGCTTAAAAAGAGCGGCAAAAGCATAGGCAAAGAGCAGGCGGAGGAGGCCGAGGCCAAGGTAAAGGCTTCGCCCTTCACCGTTACAAAGGTAAAGAGCGGCGTAACAAAACAGCATGCGCCCGCGCCCTTCACAACATCTTCCCTGCAGCAGGACGCATCCAATAAATACGGCATGTCTTCGCCCGAAACAATGCTCGTTGCGCAGCACCTTTACGAGGGCATGGACGTGGGCGGCGACCACATCGCCCTCATCACATATATAAGGACGGACTCCGTGCGCGTGTCGGAGGAGGCACAGGCAAACGCCCTCGCCTTCATAAAGGAACATTACGGCGAAGATTACGCCCCCGCAAAGCCAAATCGCTATGCAACAAAAAAGGGCGCGCAGGACGCGCACGAGGCCATAAGGCCGATAAACCTTGCCATCACGCCCGAAAGCGTTAAAAAATCGCTCGATAAAAAGCACTACAACATATACAAGCTGGTGTACGACAGGTTCATCGCCTCGCAGATGGCAGAGGCGCAGTACAACAGCATGCAGATAGAGGCCACCTCAGCGGGCTATGTGTTCAAGGCAAGCGGCAAGTCGCTGCTGTTTGCCGGCTACACCGCCGCCTATCAGGACGCGGCAAAGGAAAAGGACGAGGAAGAGGAGGCAAAACTGCTGCCTCCCCTGCACGAGGGCGACAGCCTTACGCTGTGCGACCTTAAAAAGGAACAGAAGTTCACCCGCCCTCCCCTGCGCTATACAGACGCCTCTCTGGTCAAGGCCATGGAGGAAAAGGGCATAGGCCGCCCCTCTACTTATGCAAGCATAATTTCAGTGCTCACCCGCCGCAAGTATGTGGAAAAGGACGGCAAGTATATGGTTCCCACCGAGGTGGCATATAAGATAACCGACATGCTTGTGCACTACTTTACCGACATAATGGACGTCGGCTTCACCGCCCACATGGAGGACGACCTCGATAAAATAGAGGAGGGCGGCACCGACTGGCACAAGATAATAGCAGACTTTTACCCCGGCTTTGCCGAAAAGCTCAAAATAGCCTCTACCGACGGCGACGAGCTCACCGATATAATCTGCGAAAAGTGCGGCCACCCCATGATAAGGCGCACAGGCAAGTACGGCAAGTACCTCGCCTGCTCAAACTACCCCGCCTGCTCAAACATAATAAGCGAGTCCGAGCAGGAGGTATCCTCGGTGCGCTGCCCCAAGTGCGGCGCCAACATGGTGGTAAAAAGCGGCAAATACGGCAAGTTCCTCGCCTGCCCCAACTACCCCGAATGTTCCTCTATCCTTCCCATGGACGCCAGGATATCCGAGGAAAAGTGCAAGGAGTGCGGCGGCGAAATGCTTATAAAAAAGGGCAGGTACGGGCAGTACCTGGAGTGCACCAAGTGCGGCGCAAAGCGCCCGCTCGGCGGCGAGAACCAGGCGGAAAATTCCAAAAACGAGGGCAAGTGCCCCGAGTGCGGCAAGCCCATGCGCAGGATGCGCTCCAAGACGGGCAAAATATACTACGGCTGCACGGGTTACCCCGACTGCAAGTTCTTAAGCTGGGATATCCCCACGGGTGAAAAGTGCCCCAAGTGCGGCAAGGGCTACCTTGTCAAAAAGGGCAACGAGATAAAGTGCTCGCAAAAGGGCTGCGACTATTCGGTTCCCGCCCCTGCGCCCGCGCCCGAAGACGACCTGGCAGAAAAACCTGCGGAAGGCGGCAATGAATAAGGTCACTGTTGTAGGCGCAGGCCTTGCCGGGTGCGAGGCGGCGTGGCATCTTGCAGAGCAGGGCTTTCAGGTCACGTTGTGCGACATAAAGCCCAAGTCGTTCACTCCCGCGCACTCCAACCCCGACTTTGCCGAGCTGGTCTGCTCCAACTCTTTAAAGAGCAACGACGTATTCGGCAACGCCTGCGGCCTTTTAAAGCAGGAGATGCGCGTTTTGGGTTCGCTCACCATGGCGGCTGCCGAACAGTCTGCCGTTCCCGCGGGCGGCGCGCTTGCGGTGGACAGGGAGCGCTTTGCGCATATAATAACGCAAAAAATAAAGCAACATAAAAATATAGAAATTGTCTGTAAAGAGGTGGGGTCTGTACCCGCGGCGCCTGCAATAGTTGCAACGGGCCCGCTTACGGCAGGCGCCCTCGCCGGGGATATCGCCTCTGTAACGGGCGGCGGGCTGCACTTTTACGATGCCTCCGCGCCCATAGTTTCGGCGGACAGCATAGATATGTTGCACGCCTTCTCCGGCGGCAGATACGGCAGGGGGGACGACTATATAAACTGCCCCATGACAAGGGAGCAGTACAAGGCCTTCTACGCCGCGCTCACCTCGGCAGAGCGGGCGCAGCTACACTCCTTTGAAAAGAGGGAGATATTCGAAGGCTGCATGCCGCTGGAGGTAATGGCGGCGCGCGGTGAAGACACGCTGCGTTTCGGCCCGTTCAAGCCCGTGGGCTTAAGGGACGAACAGGGCAACTGCTTCTACGCCGTGCTTCAGCTCCGCAAGGAAAATCTTGAAGGTTCGGCATACAACCTCGTCGGCTGTCAGACCAATTTAAAGTTCGGCGAACAGAAGAGGGTGTTTTCCCTCATACCCGCGCTTGCGCATGCCGAATTTCTGCGCTACGGCGTAATGCACCGCAACACGTTCATCAATTCGCCGCAGTGCCTGGGCGCCGACTTCTGCCTGCGCTCGTCTGACGGGGTGTACTTTGCAGGGCAGATGACGGGCGTGGAAGGGTATGTTGAATCGGCCGCCTCGGGCATGCTTGCGGCAATTCACCTTGCGCGCAGGCTTAAGGGCAAGCCTTTACTGCTCCCGCCCGAACACACCGTGTGTGGCGAACTTTCGCGCTATATAGCGGCGGAAAATAAAAATTTCCAGCCTATGAACGCCAATTTCGGCCTTTTGGGCGGCGCGGCTTTGAACATACGCGACAAAAAGGAGCGCTATAAGCTTCTCGCCGAAAGGGCGTTAAAATACATAACGGAGTATAAAGAACAATTATGTCAGTAGAATTTCACGCAACAACCATCTGCGGCGTAAAAAGGGACGGCGTTACCGCCATTGCGGGCGACGGCCAGGTCACCATGGGTGAAAGCGTTATATTTAAAAACAGTGCCACAAAGGTGCGCCGCATATTTGGCGGCAAAGTAATTCTGGGCTTTGCCGGCTCGGTTTCGGACGCCTTCTCTCTCAGCGAAAAGTTCGAGGGCATGCTCAATAAATTCTCGGGCAACCTCATGCGCTCTGCCGTGGAGCTTGCCGAACTGTGGCGTTCGGACAAGATGCCCCGCAAGCTCGAGGCCCTGATGATAGTTGCCGATAAAGATACCATGCTCATAGTTTCGGGCACGGGCGAGGTCATCGAGCCAGACGGCGGAGTGTGCGCCATAGGCAGCGGCGGCAACTACGCCCTTGCGGCCGCCCGCGCCCTCATTCAGAACACCGATTTCTCTGCCGAGCAGATAGCTACCAAGGCGCTCAAAATAGCCAGCGAGATCTGTGTGTTTACTAACGATAACATCAAGTGCGAAACCGTGTGAAAACTTTGTATATGCGTCGCAATACTTTGTTGCTCTGCGGCAACCTTCAGTCATTTACATCTAAGTAAACTCCCTCAAATATTCCGCACGCTCCCTTGCCTCCCTTGCCAAAGGGGGGAAGAGCGAGCATAGTGAGCGAAGGGGGGATTTGTGCTCGTTTCTCTGAATTTTTTGGCGCCGCGTATTCAAGATTTTTGTGCCGTATTTTTAGCGGCCTGTTTCAATTGCCCCGCATATATGCCGCAAATAACGGTATTTTTTATTATAAAAGAGGTGTAAAATGGATCTATCACCCAAGCAGATAGTTCATGAATTGGATAAGTATATAATCGGTCAGGACGAGGCTAAAAAGGCCGTGGCCATAGCCCTCCGCAACCGCTACAGAAGGAGCAAACTCACTCCCGAGCTGATGGAGGAGATAACTCCCAAAAACATTATAATGAAGGGCCCCACGGGCGTGGGCAAAACGGAGATAGCCCGCAGGCTTGCAAAGCTTGTTAAGGCGCCATTTTTAAAGGTGGAGGCCACAAAGTATACCGAGGTAGGTTATGTGGGCAGGGACGTGGAGTCCATGGTGCGCGACCTTGCCGAGTGCGCCATCCGCCTCGTGCGCGAGGAAAAGACGGCAGAGGTAGAGTTCCGTGCACGCGCCACTGCCGAACGCAGGGTGGCAAAGGTGCTTGCGGAAAACAACAAGGCCGACCGCGGCGATACCTCTAAAGAGCTGTTCGAACAAAATTTTGTGGACGCCATTCACGAGGGCAAGTACGACAACGCCGTTATAGAGATAGACGTGCTCGACCAGCCCAAGCCGTTAGAGCTGTCCGCGGCGGGCGGCGCGGCCATAGACCTCGGCTCTATATTCGGCGGCATGGGGCTTGGCGGCAAGCGCAAAAAGCGCAAGCTCACCGTAAAGGAGGCGGTAAACCTTCTCATGGCGGAGGAGGCGGACAAGCTTATAGATAACGACGCCGTCACCGCCGAGGCGATAAAGCGCGCCGAAAACGACGGCATAATCTTTATAGACGAAATAGATAAAATTGCAGGCAAGGGCAACACCTCGGGCGCCGACGTCTCGCGCGAGGGCGTTCAAAGGGACATTCTGCCCATAGTTGAAGGCTGCACCGTAATGACCAAGTACGGCCCCGTAAAGACGGACTACATCCTGTTCATAGCGGCGGGCGCCTTCCACGTTTCAAAGGTGGAAGACCTCATTCCCGAACTTCAGGGCAGGTTCCCCATTCAGGTAGAGCTTTCCTCACTCACCAAAAAGGACTTTATAGACATACTCACCCAGCCCGAAAACGCCATAACAAGGCAGTATTCGGTGCTGCTCGCCGTGGACAATATCGATCTGCACTTCACGCCCGACGCGATAGAAAAGATAGCGGAGATAGCCGAGGACGTAAACGCCACGTCTGAAGATATAGGCGCCCGCCGCCTTCACACCGTAATGGAATACCTTCTGGAAGATATCTCTTACAACGCCGGCGGCAACGACTACCCTGTCATCCCCGTAGAGATAAACAGCAAGTATGTTGAAGACCATCTTGAAAAGATGATCAAAAACCGCGACTTAAAGAAGTACGTATTGTAAAGTTTAACTGACCGCCTGTCATTTTGACCGGGCGACAGCGAGCGGATAAATCTAAAAAGAATCCCTCTGTCTTGCTGCCGCTTACGCTTTCGCAAGCAGCTCCCTTAATGCTTGCGCATTAAAGGCGCCTTAATTGCGGAAAATTTTTTTTAAATAATTAATGTTTGCTAGGCGGGTTTCCCGCCGCCGCAAGACACAATTTGCCGCGTAAGCGGGCTCACTTGAAGTGAATTCGCGCGACTATATATTTGTGGGCCATAAAGGGTCGCGCGAAGAGAAACTTAGTTTCTCAAAATCACGGAATTTTTCGTTTTCGGCCAAAACGAAAAATTCGTGAGGAGGTATCAATGATTAACATTCCCAAGGGTACAAAGGACGTCCTCCCCCAGGACGCCTATAAATGGCACTACATAGAGGACGCGGCGCGCAAGACGGCGGAGCTTTTCAATATGAAGGAGATACGCACGCCCGTGTTCGAGCACACCGAGCTGTTTTTGCGCGGGGTGGGCGACACCACCGACATAGTAAACAAGGAGATGTACACCTTTAAAGATAAGGGCGACCGCTCTATAACTTTAAAGCCCGAAGGCACTGCAGGCGCGGCGCGCTCGTTCATAGAAAACGGAATGGCGGCCGGCCTTCTGCCCGTAAAGATGTACTATATCACTCCCGCGTTCCGCTACGAGCGCCCCCAGGCGGGGAGGCTGCGCGAATTCCACCAGTTCGGCATAGAGATGTACGGCTCCGCCTCTCCCGACGCCGATGCCGAGGTCATCTTTGCCGCGTCTTCATTTTTAAGCAAGCTGGGCATAAAGGGCGTAAAGCTGAACATAAACTCCATAGGCTGCAAAACCTGCCGCGCAAGCTATAACGCCGCCCTCAGGGAGTACCTTCGCCCGCACCTTGGCGAAATGTGCTCCACCTGCCGCGAGAGGTTCGATAAAAATCCCCTGCGCATACTCGACTGCAAGGAGGAGGGCTGCAAAAAGATAACACGCGGCGCGCCCAGGATAACCGACTACCTGTGCAACGAGTGCTCCGCCCACTTTAAGAAAGTTCAGCAACTGCTTACGGCGGGCGGGCTTGAGTTCAATATCGACCCCGACATAGTGCGCGGCCTTGACTACTACACAAAGACGGTGTTCGAATTTGTTTCCGACAGCATAGGTGCGCAGGGCACGGTGTGCGGCGGCGGCCGCTACGACGGTCTGATAGAGGAGCTTGGCGGTAACCCTACCCCTGCGGTGGGCTTTGCTGCCGGCATAGAGCGCCTTATACTTTTAATGGAGAACACAGGCGTGCCCTTCCCCGAAGAGCGCGGCGTGCAGGTATATATCGCCGGCATGGACGATGAAAGCCGCATGCAGGCCTTTAAAATCGTGTGCGCGCTGCGTGCCGCGGGAATTTCGGCAGAGTGCGACCACATGGGCAAGTCTGTAAAGGCGCAGTTCAAGTATGCCGATAAAATCGGCGCGCAGTACGTTATCGCTCTCGGCGGCAACGAACTTGCAAGCGGCATATGCAACGCGAAGCGCATGGCCGACGGCGCCACAACGCCCGTTATGATCTCCGATATCTGCGGGTTTTTCAAGGGGCTTGAATAAACGTTGTTCATGTTTCCGCGGCTGACGTCATTTCGCGGCGGCTGTTTCGCTAAATATCGCGGCGCTGTTTAAATGCTTTCTTATATGGTTATAAGTTAGTATAAAGGCATGCCTTCAATATGCATGCGCGTAGGCACAAGTGCCATTGGTTGCGCCATATGTGCCCCTCAATTTTACATATAAGGAAGGAATATATTATCATGAAACAGTTAAACGAAGCTCAGTTCAACGAACTCATTTCAGGCAGCAAGCCTGTTGTCTGCGACTTTTTTGCAACGTGGTGCGGCCCCTGCAAAATGCTTGCGCCCGTGCTTGAAAAGGTCTCCGCCGACTATGCGGACAAGGCCGAATTTGTAAAGGTGGACGTAGACGAGGCCGCCGCGCTTTCAGTAAAGTACGGCATAATGAGCATACCCTATGTCGGCGTGTTCAAAAACGGCCAAATGGTGGCAAAGTCCATCGGCTTCATGCCCGAAGGCGAAGTAAGGCAGTTTTTAAACGAAAATCTGTGATTCTACTGCAGCGCCGATAAGTAAATTGTTCAGCACGGCCGCATGTGGTTGTCGTATAAGCAAATAGTGCCGCCTTCGGCGGCGTAAATTCCCCGCGCAAGTTTTGCGCGGGACTTTTTGTTGCATGAAAAAGCCGCTGTCTTTCGGCCGTCCGCAATTCTGAGCAAAAAATTTAAGTGCGCCCGCCCTTTACAAAACGGAGCGCAGGCAGTATAATATTGGTAGCAAATATGTAATGTTACGGAGAAAATCATGCAGTTTGAATTCTACGTGCCCACCCGCATAGTGTTCGGCGAGGGCACTTTAAAGGAGCTTGCCACTCGCCCGCTCCCCGGCAATAGGGCGCTGCTTGTCACATCAAGCGGACATTCGGCCGAGCGCAGCGGCGCATTGGGCGCCGTTACGGGCGCGCTTGCCGCACAGGGCGCGCAGTGGGTGCTTTTCAACCAAATAGGCGCAAACCCCGACCTGCCAGCCGTAAACCTCGGCGCGGCTGTCGCACGCGAAAATAAGTGCGACTTTGTTATCGCCCTGGGCGGCGGCTCGGTGATGGATGCTTCAAAGGCCATAGCGCTCACGGCGCCCAACGGCGAAAACTACTGGGACTTTGTGGCGGCGGGCACGGGCGGCGGCAAACCGGTAACAAACAGTCCTCTGCCCATAATTGCCATAACCACCACGGCGGGCACGGGCTCCGAGGCAGACGCAACGGCCGTTGTCACCAACCCCGACACCGAGGAAAAGATAGGCTTTGTTCACCGCGGCATGTTCCCCGTGCTCTCCATTGTAGATAGCTCCCTCACCCGCGGCATACCGCAAAAGCTCACCGCCTTTCAGGGCTTCGACGCGCTCTTTCATGCCACCGAGTGTTATGTTTCAAACAAGGCCAACAAGATGAGCGAAATGCTCTCGCTCACATCCATGGAGTACTGCGCAAAATACCTCGCCCGCGCGGTGAGCGACGGGCAGGACGCCGAGGCACGCGACGGCATGAGTTTTGCCAACACACTCTCGGGCATGGTGATGACGCTTTCGGGCACTACCTCGAAGCACGGCATGGAGCACGCCATGAGCGCGCTTTCACCTGCCCTGCCTCACGGTGCAGGCCTTTTAATGCTCGCGCCCGCCTATTATGGCTTTATGCTGGAGCGCCACGTCTGCGACGACCGATTTGTGCGCATGGCGCAGGCAATGGGCAGGCCGCTTGCCTCGCGCCCGCAGGAATTTATCGAAATTTTATTTGGTCTGATGCGCGAGTGCGGCGTAGACGGGCTTAAGATGTCTGACTACGGCATAATGCCCGAAAACTTCCCCTCGCTTGCGCAAAACGCCATGTCGTCTATGAAGAGGGTATTTTTAAACGACAGGCTGCCGCTCACAGAAGATGACGTGGTTGAAATTTATACAAAATCATACAGGTAAAGTTTTATTTGCATAAATTACTCCGATTTTAATAATTTTGCATATAAAACAACGCACCATACGCAAAGTTATATATACATAAAGCGCGGCGGCGGTTTTGTCTTGCCTGTTTTATATATTTTCTGTCGGCTGAAATTTGCGACTGCAATCTGTTGAAAAATATAAAAAAATGTGATAAAATACAAGAAATATCAAATACATACGGAGCGTTAACATGATAGACATCTCTCTTATAGAAAAGACCGACCCCGAAGTTGCCGAGGCGTTAAAGCTTGAGCTTTCGCGCCAGCAGGGCAACATAGAGCTCATCGCCAGCGAAAACTTTGTATCCCCCGCGGTAATGGCTGCGGCAGGCAGCCACCTCACCAACAAGTATGCAGAAGGCTATCCCGGCCACCGCTACTACGGCGGTTGCCAGTTTGTGGACATAGCCGAAAACCTTGCGCGCGACAGGCTCAAGGAGCTGTTTGGCTGCGAATACTGCAACGTGCAACCCCACAGCGGCGCACAGGCAAACATGGCGGTATTCTTTGCCATGCTCCAGCCCGGCGATACCGTGATGGGCATGAACCTTGCGCACGGCGGCCACCTTTCGCACGGTTCGCCCGTAAACATCTCGGGCAAGTATTTCAACATAGTGCCCTACGGCGTCAGCAAGGACGACGAGCGCATCGACTACGACGAAATGGAGCGCATCGCTTTAGAGTGCAAGCCTAAAATGATAATCTCTGGCGCCAGCGCCTATCCCAGGGTAATCGACTTCAACCGCATCCGCGAGATCTGCGACAAGGTGGGCGCATACATGATGGTGGATATCGCCCACATAGCCGGCCTTGTTGCGGCAGGGCTTCATCCCTCGCCCGTGCCTGTGGCTGACTTTGTGACCACCACAACGCATAAAACGCTCCGCGGCCCCCGCGGCGGCGCAATAATGTGCAAGGAGCAGTACGGCAAGGCCATAGATAAGGCAGTGTTCCCCGGCATACAGGGCGGCCCTCTCATGCACATAATCGCCGCAAAAGCTGTTGCCTTTAAAGAGGCGCTTTCACCCGAGTTCAAAACTTACCAGCAGCAGATAGTTAAAAATGCAGCCGCCATGGCAGACGAATTTTCAAAGCTGGGCATAAAGATGGTTTCGGGCGGCACCGATAACCACCTTATACTGCTCAACCTCACCGAAAAGGGCATCACAGGCAAGGAGCTTGAAAAGATGCTCGACGAGGTGCACATCACCGTAAATAAAAACGCCATCCCGTTCGATACGCAAAAGCCCTTCGTAACTTCGGGCATCCGCCTCGGCACACCTGCAATGACTACCCGCGGAATGAAGGAAGAGCAGGCCCGCACCATCGCCCGCCTCATCGCCGCCATAATCGAAAGAAGGGAAGAGGCATTCGAAGAGGTAAAGGCCGAGGTTGCAAAGCTGTGCGCGGCATTCCCTCTGTACGCAAACGACGTAAACTGAATATTCTGTCTCTTATACACATCTGACGCTGCCGACGATCGCATAAGTGTAG
>ERZ1090869.152-NODE-152-length-38305-cov-12.187634_pt1 | contig 38305 bp, 1 predicted proteins | sample MGYA00478474_ERZ1090869 | MGnify/ENA primary metagenome ERZ1090869 (study PRJEB33644, sample SAMEA5815748) | chicken gut metagenome | biome: Chicken; feature: Gastrointestinal Tract; material: Caecum | place: Ireland | collected 2019-01-01 | study: A study of the... | reverse complement strand
ATTGCGCATATATATTATAATATTTTCAAGTAATAGAAGGTCGCGTGTGCGGTCGCGGTTACAAGGAGAATGAAATGGATAAGTTCAAAAAGAAATTAAATCTTATGTTGGTTGCAGGGCTTTGCGTGTTTGCCTCTATGTTTGGCATTGGCGCGAATGTTTTGATAACTCAGCCAACAGCAATCACTGCAACTGTAAGTGATGAAGACGATGTGTCAATGTCGGCAGTAACAGATGACGGCAATGTGATTTACATCAATAACGAGTATTACAAGGATGGCGTTTCTCAAATGGGTAGCACAAGTTTGAGCGCCTTAGGTATCACTAGCGGTGATGAAGTCCATATCACAAACACATTGATTGAGTTTAGTGATGCATCAGGTTTTGATGATTTGACAGGTGTGTCGCTCTATCTTGATCACTCGATTTTTGTGTATACTGGCTCATCAACAAGTGGTATCAATATGTTTGAAGGAACGCTTACCAAGCTAACTGCAAACAACTCTATCTTTTTTGCAAGTGATGGGTCGGCGGTCAATTGCCCGACGGCAACGGACGCTTCCTATGCATCTTTCTACTATGATACCGCAAACGGCATGAAAGGTTATGGTCCGGATAATAAAGTAGGCAACGAGCAGATAATAGAGGGCAATATTAAGCTTGGCGCTCCAAAAGAGGGGGCTGATGTTGGTCTTGCATATCGCGTTGGCTTTTATGCACAAAGCGCTTATCCTATCAATCTAGAAAGCACAGAAGAGACAACTCTTTGGACTGGTGATTGGAATTTCTCTGGTGACACAATAGGGGGAACTAATGAAGGCTGGATGTTTTCATCGATTGAAGTGAAAGCTGCTGATGGCACTCTTCAAGGCACCGCTCTTTATCCATATCCAAGAGACTATGTGCTTGAAAACTTCGACGGACATACCATAACTTTATATGCCAACCATCAACAACCAGAAGCCAAAACAGGCAAGGTTGTAATGCAAATGCCTGATACCGGCAAAATAGATTTGTCAAACAAATATATTCTTACAAGACCAGGTTATAAGCAAAAAGGTTGGAAAGTTTATCCTAGTGGAGAATTTGCAACAGAGATTTCAGTGACAAGTTCTATGTCTTTATATGCTGAGTGGGAAGTCATTCCTTATACATTAACATATAACTTCAATGGAGGAACATCCTCTTCTTCTAATACTTATTCATATAATTATGATAAAACATTCAATTTACTCCTAGCCTCAGAAGTATCAAAGACAGGTTATAATCCTGACCCTGATGCTTTTTGGCAAGTGACAACAGCGGACGGAAACTGGACTCATAATTCTACATATGCTTCGGGCGCAGAGATAAGCAATATGTATGGTAATGTAACATTGACAGCTAGGTGGCAAGCTAACGACTTTACTGTTGTGTTTGACAATAACGACGATAATATGACTACCGGAGCGACCGGAACAATGGAAAATCAAGAATTTAAATATGGCACTGCTCAAACCTTAAATCTAAATAAATATCAATTGAAAGGTTATAAATTTACAGGTTGGAACACTGAAAGAAACGGCTCAGGACAATCGTATAGTGACGGGCAAAGCGTGAGCAATATGACAACTGTGAACGAAGGTTCGGTTACACTTTACGCTCAATGGAAACCTATTACATATACAATCACGCTTAACCATCAATCGGGGACAAGTTCTACTAGCACTATATATTTAAAATATGAAACAGATTGGTATGGAAGTATAGATGAGAACGGCGATGCAACAGGAAATCCAATAACAAGTGTTGCTATTCCAACAAGAACAGGCTATATATTCGGTGGTTACTATACTGATACCAACGGCGGTGGCGCGCAAATTATACTTGACAGCGGACTCTTTGCAGAAGACAGATTGGCATACACAACTGCTGACGATATACTCTATGCAAAATGGACGCCAATCAATGTTGAAATAACCTTTTCTCCTAATACGGTGGACAATTTGGGACACGCACTCATTGGAACGCCAAAGATAACAGGAGCAGGCACTTCAAACACCTTGACAATTGATTACGGCACAAGCGCTTTAAGTGGAACGCCAAAAGCGACGCTTGCTGGTTACACTCTTCAAGGCTGGGCAACAACATCAGACGGCACAAACTATGTAATCAATGCTGACGGAACAGTGAAAGGAACATGGACGGCGTCTGGAAATAACTCTCAGATAATCGTTTATGCCATTTGGGCGCCACTTAAATATGATGTAACGCTAAATGCCAACAACGGAAGTTTCACATCAGGCACCACAGTGGTGATAAATGATGTTATTTATGGCGCAAGCATGACGGCTTTGACAGCGGAGCAAATTCCTGAACGCCCTGGCTATGAGTTTGCCGGCTTCTATGACACCCAAGACGCCACAGGTGGAAATCTGTATTTTGACGAAGCCGGTGCAAACACAAAAGTTTGGAACAAGGTTGGAAACACCACACTATACGCACGCTGGACGGCTAACACATATAGCGTGAAAATCAATATGAATATCAATCGTGCAAGCACAAGCACGGTTTCTGTCGCTTACACTGTTACAGGCAGTGTTGGAGCAAGTCTTGGCAATGGCGATTTAACAAACAGCACAAGCTCTGTCACTCTTTCTAATGTGGCTTTTGGACAGACTTTAAGCTTAAACTTCACCGCTCCAACAAACTACTATATTTCCAACACGTCTCTCTCTGATAATCCAAGCGATTTGTCTGCAAGTGGTAATCAAATAAGCTTTGACAAGGCGTTTACTGATGTGGATGAACTATCTGATAATACTTTAACTATAAATGTATATCTATATGAGGTATATACTATATCATACGATGGCAACACCGGCGTGGGCGATATGTCAAGCTCTTATAAGCTTCACAATGCAAGCATCAATTTAAAGGCTAACAGCTTCACAAAAACAGGCTACAACTTTGACGGCTGGAATACTGTGGCTGGTGGTTCAGGCACAGATTACGCTGACCAAGCTCCATATTCAGTCAACGCGTCCGACACCCTTTACGCTCAATGGGAGGCTAAAACATACACCGTCACATTGGACGCTAATGGCGGAACGCTTGGCAACAAAACACAGGTCACAGCAACCTTTGACAAACCATTTGAAAACATCCCAAGCACTAGCTTGCCAACACACACAGGCTATAAGTTTGCCGGCTTCTTTGACAGCAAGACAGAAGGACTTCAATATTTTAACGCTGACGGCACGGCAACTTCAAGAACCTGGACGAAAGACAGCGGAGGCACACTTTATGCTCATTGGACGAAAGAGTCATATAACATTATCTATGTTTACAATAATGGCTCAACCGAGCAGACGCTTGACACTAAGTCATACAGTGTAACTGACACTATCATTTTAGGCGAAAACATAAATCTTGAAGGCTATGCAATCTCAGGCTGGAAGGTTAAATCGACAAGTGGCTCATGGAAGGTTGATGTTATATTAGACAACGGCAAAACCTTGACCGAACAATGGGGAACGGTAACTCTCTTGGCGCAAGCAAAACCACTTCTTTGTGAAATCAATTTAGACACAAATTCACCGGTAACTTCTGGCGATTGGACGGTTACTTTAACGCCTAATGACACGCAAATCTATGCTGTCTATGGCACAGCAACGCTTTATGCCAACAAGACCGATAACACCACAGGTTCAGGCTCTGGCGCAGTTAAGGCAAGTTTAAACGGCTACAACTTCCTCGGCTGGGCGTTAGACGAAAATGCAGTTAGTGCTGACGATTGCATAATTGACGCTAACGGCAACCTAAAAAGCCCTTGGACGAATGTCGGAGCTACCACTCTCTACGCGATTTGGGAGCATGACTCTGACGGCAATGTTATCACATATAACTTTGCAGGTGGAAGTTACAACAACTCGACAAATAATTTCCCTTATAAATATAACGTAAATGCTGAGTTTAATCTTTTGGCTGGCGATGTTGTGACAAGAACGGGTTACACTCTCACAGGCTTTACTGCTTCCAACAGCGCAAGCGGAAATTGGGGAACAGGAAGTTACACACCGGGTCAAACAATTTCAGCTTTCACAAAATACGGCGCGGTGACCCTCACGGCAAATTGGGAAGCAAAAGAATATGTGGTGACCTTAAACGCAAATGGTGGCGAGCTTGGTGCAACAACAACTGTGACGGCTACCTATGACGCTTCTATGCCAACTATCGAAAAAGAAGGCTTGCCAACACGCACAGGCTACACCTTTGCCGGCTTCTATGACGATCCAACAAACGGCACAAAATACTATAACAACGACGGCACAAGCGCAAGAAGTTGGGATAAGGCAGAAGACGGTGTCATTCTCTATGCTTATTGGACGCCAAACGCAACCACAGTGACCTATGACGCAAACGCCACAGGCGCAACCGTGACAGGACTGAACTATGGTGCGCTTCGCACAAATGAAGATTGGGATGGCGAAGAGTGGGTTTATAAGAAGCTAGGAGTAGTAGTGTCATATAATCCACAAACGAATGTTTATACGCTAAATGGCACGCTTGACACTGATGTTGGTTCAGGTATTGAATTAGTCCATTTGTATCAAGTAAGTGGACTTGCTGCTGGTTCATATACTTTTGGCTATGATGTGCTTGCTGGAAGTGTGGAAAATGCAAAAGGGAATAACATAGTCTCTCTTACACTCAATCGTGATGGTGGCAATTGGATAGATGATACATATTTTGGTTCGGTTACTTTAGAAAATTATGCATATGAAAATGAAAAAAATATGACTGAAGAACAATTAAATAAAGAAGAACTCCTTATAGATATTTCTCACACTCCTGGTGGTGAAATGCCAACCTTTAACAACTACCAAATTAGATTCTATCTTTACTACAACGCGCCGATGACCACACAGGTTATCACGCACGATGAAAACACATATATTCCTATCGCAAAGCGTGAGGGCTATATGTTCACTGGCTGGAACACAGAGGAAGACGGCAGTGGAAAGACCTATAACGCAGGAAATATCGGCGAGCTTACCGGTGGAAATATCACTCTTTACGCTCAATGGGAAGCTAAGCGTATTCCTGTCACCTTAAATCTCAACAAAGGCTCGGCGTCAACAACACCAGAGCGCTACTATCAAACAGTTTACATTGATTACGGCACAAAAGATGTCTATGACGCATGGGTTGGCGGAAACAAAATTGAAAGTTTGGTGCCAACAAAGGCAGGCTACACCTTTAACGGCTGGTATTATAACACGACAAGCAACTCTTACACTGGCTCTAACGGCGTTTTGACAAAGAATTGGGACATAAACTACACAAGTGGCAAATTCCCAACTCTTAACGCAAGCTGGACGGCTAAGCGCATAGAGGTTATTCAAGACGCTGGCGAGGGCGAATTCTCTGACGGACAAAAACAAAAGACCGTATATATTCAATTTGACAGCAACAAAATCTACTCAGCGTCAAGTGGCACAACCACGGCAAACTTAGAGGCTCCAACTAGAAATCTCTATGATTTTGACGGCTATTATTATGATGACGAAAGCGAAATCGTTGTAAATTATGACGGCAGTAAGCTTACTTTCAGCTCTTGGACAATCTATGACAAGACTGACGATGACAACTCTGTCACAATCTACGCTAAATGGAGCGTGCATGCTTATCAAATCGCCTTTAATGCTAACGGCGGTAGATTTACAACAGGCTCGGCTGACCAAAATGAATTGCCGATGTCAGCGGGAAAAGATTTTACCTTGCATGACGCAGAAAATCTAAAAAGAGAAGGCTATTCCTTCCTTGGTTGGGCGTTTGAAGAAAATGAAACAGACTCTGACAACATTCATGCGGCTGGCAAGGTGGTTCAGTCCAGCGAAGAGCCAAACAGTCTATTCTCTCAAATAGCAAATCACGCTGTAATGTATGCCATTTGGAAGGCTGACCCTTACACAGTGACTTATTCAGCAGGAGAGTTTGCTGACGAGGTAACTCTTCCTACTCAAACATCCTTTGAATACAATTTTGAATCAACAACTGTTTTAAGTGCTAATGTTTCACGCGTTGGCTACACCTTTGCAGGCTGGAAGCCAACAGCTGATGTTGGTCCATTATCCTCAGGTGGCTATGCTTGGGATATGGATACGGTATATCAAGCAAGCACAAGCGTGCTAGGTAAATACGGCAATGTGACTCTTGTAGCACAATGGACAAATAATACTTACACCGTTACTTTTAATGGAAATGGTGCATCGAGTGGTGAAATGGAGCCACAAGAATTTACCTATGATGTTACGCAAGCACTTTCATTAAATGAATTCAAACGAAACGGCTACACCTTCCTTGGCTGGGCAAGAGAAAGTGGGGCTAGCACTCCTACATACACTGACGGACAAGAAGTTGAAAACCTATCAAGCTCAGTTAATGGGCAAGTGGAACTCTTTGCCGTTTGGAAGGCTAATGTGTATGCCGTAACTCTTGACACAAACTATTCGTCACTTATTAATAATGGTGGCAGTCCAACATTATCTACACCTACAACAGTTTATGTGGTGTATGATTCAAATGTTATCTACTCATCGAGAACTGGCTCGACTCAGAGCGATTACGCAGTTTCTAATGTTGTAACACCAGTGGTATCTAATCTTACAGGTTACACATTCAAAGGCTGGGCTCTTGATGGGCAATTAATTACGAATAATCTCGGAAGTCTAACCGCGGTTTGGAATAGATATGACGAAGAGTCATATACTTTAACCGCGCAATATGACCCGATTGAATATAATTTAACAATCAATTTTGCCGATTTTGCAGACATTACTGCTCTTGGCGCAATGAACTCAACAAGCTTGACAGTAACAAGAAGTGATGACTCTTCTTATTCGCAAACTCTCACAAATGGCAATAGTATTGTTATCAGAAAAGACTTTGATGACGAAGAAATCACAATCACATTGACAAGAACAGGAACAGAAAACTATTATCTTGCCCTTGGCAGTGTTCCAACCTCTGGCGGAGCTAGAAACAGCATTTCCTTCACTTGGACACCAAATAAAAACACCAGTGAAAACGCTGTTGTTAGAGAAATCTACGACATTACTTTAAAGGTTAATGACGCAACAAGCGTAGAAGAGAAAATTCACGACCAAAACGAAACTTTCTCCGCTACTCCTCCAAATGGCTATAATTTCACAGGTTGGGTTATCTCTAAGGCAGGAGATTACGACGGCGAAATAATCGCAAAGGGCGAACCTTTCACTTTAAACTGCGACGCCACCTTGACCGCTCAATTCGTTCCGATTAAATATGACATCACATACAGCTTCGATGAAAGCGTGTATAAAGAAGTAGAGTATAACGGCGAAAGCCTTGCACAAAGCTCTGTGACAATCGAAGAGGCATATACGATTGAAGACAACTTAAAACTCCTTGGCAATGAAACCTTTAAACGCTATGGTTACACAATCACCGAATGGGATTTCGTAAGCGGTGTCAATCAAAGTGAGGGATGGGGCTCAACAATCTTTGGAACCGGTGTAACAGCTGGTTTCGGAACGGGCTTCTTTGGTGATGTAACTTTGAAGGCAATTTTTAGCACGGTGGGCTACACAATAACCTACGAGGCAAATGGCGGAAGCTTTACAGGCGCAAGCACCGACTCTTACACTATTGAAAGTGGAGCTACACTCTTTAATGACGCTGATATTGAAAGAACGGGCTACACGCTTGTCGGCTGGAATTATAAGGCTGAGGGAAGCGACACGGAAAACAATTGGAGCGTCAATAACGGCACAACTGTTGACTATCAGAAAGGCGAAAACGTGTCTAAAAAGTATGGAAATATCATCCTTGTCGCTGAGTGGGATGCCAATGATTACACAATCACCTATGACGCAAATCAAGGTAGATTTAACACTGAAAATGACGCAACACAAAGCTATACTTATCCAAATGCTATCAGCTTAAAAAATAGCACAAACATCATTCGTGACGGCTATGCTCTTGTTGGTTACACAATCTCCAATGATGAAGGTAACTGGGAAGAAAATTACTCTGACGGCATCAGCTTTGCTCAGGGAGAAACCTTCACAACAGAGGCAAATCTCTATGGCGATGTTACTCTCACCGCGAAATGGCAAGCATTAAAGACTAACTATGATGTTATAGTCTATATTCAAACAGCAGAAAAAGGCTATACTGAACTTGGTGGATATAGCGATAATGAAACTTATCTCGCAGGTCAAACAGTTGACATTGAGGCTGTTAAGAATGCAATTGCAGGCGGGAAGGTCAATATAAACGGCTTTAAATATCGCGAAACAAATGGCTACACCACCAACTTAGAAGGCAACGCTTTGACTGTTGTTGGTGACGGCTCTCTTGAAATTAAAATTTACTATGACTATGTTGTCTACACGGCAACGGTAAACGCTGGCGATGGTGGTTCTTTCGCTAACGGCGGAGCTAACACCGCAACCATGTATTACAATGTTTATGGACGAGTTGACTATGCAAATCAAGTTGTGACAAATCAATACGAGGGCTTCACTCTTCCAACGACCTCTGAAATCGTAAAAACAGGACATACTTTAACAAGCTTTACAGCCTCCACCACAGAGGACTTAGCACGAGGCTCTAAGTGGTTTGCTTCTAGCACGCAATTACTTCCTGGCACTGTTATCTCTTCTGACGCAGATTCTGCAAATAACAGCGATAGACTTTTCGGAAATGTCACCTTGACGGCTGAGTGGAAAGTGAACACCTATACAATTCAATATAACCAAAACTACGGCACAGGCAACGCAGGTGTCAAAGGCCTTAACTACGCCATTCGTGAAGAAGATTATCACGGCACTCAAAACGGCGTGACAATCGATTACGATGCCGACACCAATGTGTTCACATTGGACGGAACCTCAACAGGTGATATCACACTTGTTGACTTTGCTGGCACCTTCGAGGCTGGGACTTACAAAGTGGGTTACTTTGTGCTTGACGGCGCAATGAATATGTATGGTAGCAGTTTTAAAATTTCTCTTGGCTCAACTGTGGCTAATTTCCCAAATAACAATGACTACTTTGCCTCCAAAGAAATAACAATTTCAAGCGCAACCAGTGCAACAATTAGTATTGATGTAATTGAAGCACAAGACGCAAGTTTCTCTAACACACAAATCGCTTTCTTTATATACAAGAGTGATGAAGTTGTGCTTGAACAAAACATAACCTATGGCGTGGCAGAGCCTATGTCATACGCTGAACGTGAAGGCTATGCTTTTGCTGGCTGGAACACACAGCCTAATGGCGAAGGAGCCTATTATTCCTATGAAAATATTGGCACGATAACTGATGACATAGAACTTTTCGCTCAATGGAAGCCTATGAATTATGTTATCAACTTTGATGCTGAGAACATCGTTACTTATCCATATTTGGTTCAGGCGTGGAATGCTGAAAGTGCAACCGAGCAGATTAGTTTTACTGAAGAACACACAAAAGTAGGCAATGAGTTAGTAACAAAAATCACAATCAGTAGCCTAGGAGATGCTTTTGTCGGCTGGTGGTTAGTTGCTGACGATGTAGAAGTTGGAGAAGAATATGTTTGGACCGCTGAGATAAAATCGACCCATGCACATCAAATTCAAATCGGCAAACAACAAGGTGGTCTTATCAATTATACAATAGAGCAAGCAAACAAATGGATGACTGTTTCAAAAAAATTCACAGCAGTCGAAGGACAATATTCAGGTTTCGTATTCTACTCTAATTCTTGGACTGTCGGTGAAGTGTTCGAGTTTAAGAATGTGTCCGTGCAGAAGGTTAGCGATATCGAAGCTGACCATGCAATCGGCAGTCGAACGGTGCGCTTTGGCGAACTCTATGGCACGCTCCCAACTCCAACAAAGACGGGCTATCATTTTGAGGGCTGGTATTTGGATGACGGAACTTTTGAAAACAAGGTTGAGTCCACAACAGCAGTAGCTACGGCTTTAAATCACACCTTGTATTCAAAATGGACGCCAAACACTTACTATGTTAAGTTTAATCCTAATGGTCCTGAGGGTGTGACCTTGATGCCAAATCAACAATTTACTTATGACGAAGAGCCTAAGGCACTCTCTAAAAATACCTATGAATATCCTGGCTATATCTTCCGCGGTTGGGCAACAAACGAAACACTGAATGCCGAGACTTACGAAAAAAGAGTGAAATATAAGGACGGCGCAGAGGTAAAAAACTTAACTTCTGAACCAAATGGAATATTCAACCTCTATGCAGTTTGGGAACCAAGAACAGTTACAGTAACCTTTAACCTTAACGATGTTACTGACGGAACTGGTTCAACAGAGGCCACCTTCACTATTGACGCTCTTAACACGAACGCAGAGATGTTCGTTAAATTCTCAGATAAATTCTCTGAGCTTTACCTTACTGACGAAAACTCTATCATCGGTATACCTTCTGCTACGCGTGACGGCTATAAGTTTGCTGGTTGGTTCACCGGTAAAACGGCTGGCGAAAAAGTGACAGAAAGCACAGTGGCAGAAAGTATTGTTGTCCCTGACAGCTTAGCTATCATACTTTACGCTCGCTGGACGGCAAATCCATACACCGTAACCTATGACGGCAACGGCGGAACTGTGAATGGTGACGGTTCTACAACGACTGTTCAAGGAGCTGGCGCAACCTTTGATGCAAATTACACTTATCGTCCAAATGATGGAACGAATGAAACTAACTTTGTTAAAACTGGTTATACTTTTGCTGGCTGGTCGCTCACTCCAAACGGTGCAATAGCTTACACTGCTGAGCAACTTGGCGAAAGTGGCTATACAATTCCATTTATTCATACATCTAACATCACGCTTTATGCGGTATGGACAGAACACACATACACACTTACATTTAACTCGAATGACAATCGTTATCCGGGAAGCGTTTCTAGTGTCATCAGCGGACAAAGCGCAAGCGTTGAGCTTGATTACACAGAAGAATTTACGCTTAGAGATATCTTCAATAAGCCTGGTTATGAATTTGTTGGCTGGGTAACAGAAGCGCTTAAAGACACTGCAACAGCAGACAGCTTCAATACTGATGTCGCTGGAATTGCTGACGGCATGATTAAAGCGGGCGAGAGCGTTAAAGAGCTTACTCCAAATGATAACGACACATACAATCTCTATGCAATTTGGAGAGCAGGAAAAGTTCCTTACACTGTCAACTATATGTATCAGTCGGTGGCAGCAGCAAGAGCAGGAACAACCAACCTTGAAACTGACTTTACAAGACATAGTTACACAACAACCGAAGAATATGCGGGAACAAAAATAGAGGTTTCGACCTTGTCTAACACTTTCACTTCTTCAAATCCAGCACTTAAAGCAACAATGCATACAAGCACAACCTCAAACGCAGACGGAAGCTATTTTGTTGCTGGTGACGGAAACTTGGTTATCAACATCTACTTCTTGCGCGGAACATATAATGTGACAATCAATATCGGCGCTGGTATTGACACGGTTACAGTGCTTGGAAATGCAAACTCTAATATAACTCCTACAAGCAATGTTTACAAGGTTTATTACGACGAAACTATAACTCTAAGCGCAACCACAAAACCGGGCTACACCAACCCTGTGTTTAAGGACGGCGAAGATACTGTTTCCTCCATTCAAATCAAAACCGACAAGACTTTCACCGTTTCGGCAACGCCACAAGTTGTCGACTACAATGTCGAAATCTATCAACAAAATGTTGATGATAATGACTACACAAAATTCGGCGAAACTTTGCATTCAAGTGGCACCACTGACACCTTTGTTGAGTTTGTAAAGTCCACCTATGGCGTGACACTTAATGGCACTAAATTTGAATACACAGGATTTAGCTATAACGAAGAAAAGACGGCCAAAGAAAATGGTGACAATCTTGCAAATATCAATATTAACGGCGACGAGTCAACCACCGTTAAACTTTACTTCGACAGACGCTCGTTCAATGTGACAATCATTGGCGACACAGGAGTTGAGAGCTTTACAGGCAATGGCTCTCATATCTATGGCTCGACCTTTAACATCACAGTAACTGAGAAAAAGGGTTATGAGTTTGTTAAGTGGACTGTGGAAGGCACAATGCCAGGCAACTTTGTTACAACAAATATGAATCAAACAGGGCTTACAATGGGCGCTGGCGATGTAACTCTTAATATCATCACACAGCTTGAAACTTACACTTTAACAATTAATGCAAATGGCGGAACTTATCCAAGCTCAACCACTATAACGCAGGATTACGGCACCACCTACAAACTTCAAACTCCAACTCGTCGCGGTTATACTTTGACTAATTGGACACTGAGCGGTGACGGCGATGGCTCAATCTCTGGTAATACAACAGACGGCTTCACTTTCACTTTTGGCGTTAGCGACAACACTTTGACCGCGGTTTGGAGCGAAAATTCTTACAATATTACTTTTGAAAATGTTTACAACTCATTCAATGTGATTGTGGCAGATAAAAATGGTGGAAATGCAAAAACTGTGACCATTCCAGCTAACGGCACAGAAGGTTCGCATTCCTACACAATCAATGTAAAATTCACTGATATTGTTGTCACCACTGACAACGGCGTTTCTACAACTCCAACAGGCGAAACTTACGCTGAACTTAAAGGCACAAATCCAACCAGAACGGGTTATGTGTTTGGGCAAAATGCTTCGCCAGCAGAGACACAGTTAGACCAATTTGTTTTAGTGTATTACACTACCGAAGAGATTACAGGTGGTTATAGATATAGTAATGTGGCTAATAAAGACGAAAATTGGAGTTCTAGTGCTCAAAGTGGTGGGCTTCATTTCTACGCCTTCACACAACTTGCAGATAAAACCACTGTTACTATTAGTCTTAATTGGTCTCCAATGGTTAGCGAAATCACTTTGAGTGCGGAAAAAGAGGAAGGCACATCAACCAATATTACAGCAACTCATGAAAAAGTATACGCAAACTATGACGGCTCATCTTTATACGGCTCAATCTATGAGGACGGCAGAATTCATGAGCAAGTTTCTGGCAGTGCTGTCTATCCAACAGCAGAGCGTGACGGCTACGAGTTCCTCGGCTGGTTCACAAGTGAGGGAGTGCAAGTTATTTCAACGTCGGGAAGATTACGCTCAAACGTTTCTGGCTACACCAACTCTAACGGCGGTTGGGCTAGCACGAACGATATCACTCTTTACGCTCAATGGCAGGCAAAACGCTATGAAATCGACCTCAATGTCAACACCGGAAAACTTGACGGCGATGTTGTTATCGGTTCAAGCGTTTGGGCAGAGTTTGACTCAACAAATCTCTTTGTTGACAAAACCTCTTCGACAACTGTAAATCCTACCGCTTCAAAAGAGGGCTACACCTTCAATGGTTGGACAACAACTCAAAACGATTTAGGCACGCGCATTATTAGTGCAGAGGGCAAACTTCTTGCTCCATATACAGAACTTGCTGGCGATGAGGTGTTTGCATACTTCACAGTCAACGATTACGAAATCACGCTTGACTTAAATGCTGGCGAAGATTCTTCGGCAACGCTTGTTACAGGCGATGTGACGGTGACTGACAATAAGGTATATATCACCTATGGCACGAAGAATATCTACAACTCTATGACCTCGCCAAGAGAGGCAGTTGCTCCTAAGGCAACACGCACCGGCTATGACTTTATCGGCTGGGCAACAAGCGCTGACGCAACAGCTCTTAGCGAATGCGTTATCAACGCTAGTGGACAACTTATCAACAATTCCACATTCAGTGAAGCAGATACTCTATATGCAGTATGGAGAATAGGCACATTTGTTATCACCACAGATTTAACTGACGCAAAAATAATAGATTTCAGCATTACAGGTGATGCAACTGAGCAAGAAACTGAAAATACCTATCGTGTAAACTTCGGCACAGAAGTGAGAATTGCTTTCAATGATGTTGCGGGCTACTCCTTCACAGGCTTTGAAACAACTCCAAGCGGACTTCAAATCAATCCTTATGAGGGTGGTTATGAATTCACAATGCCAGCATATAGCTTTACACTTAAATTAAATTCAGACAACAACTTAATCTTAGTTAACCTTGATGCTAACGATGACGCTGGCGCAACAAAGGCTGATGCTCTTACTTATGATGAGATTTACATCGGCTATGCATCAAGAGAAATTTACGCTGAGCGCGGTGAAAATATTTGGGAAAATGTTGGCGGAACAATCACACCAACAGCACACCGCGACGGCTATACCTTCCTTGGTTGGTCAACAAATAGAAATGCTACGACTGCTGACGAATGTTTGATTAGCGCAAGCGGTGCATTAAATTCTGACTTTACAAATGCCACAGTTGACGGAGCAATTACACTCCATGCAATCTGGCAAAAGACCGATGTTGCATACTCAGTGGAATACTACTTACAAAATGTTCTTGGTGATGAATATACACAAGACACATTAAAAACAACCCCGGGAACAGGTGCTGTTGACACAAATGTAACTCTCAGCACTTATCAAACAATTATCAAAGGCTTTGCTTTTGGTAGATATGAAACAAACAACACAGATACCTCCTCACTCAATATTCGTGGTGACGGCAAACTTGTTGTTAGACTTTACTACACAAGAAATTCTTACACCTTAACAATCGTTAAGGACAACGGACAATCAAACGAAACAGTAGATAGACGCTTTGAGGCTACCTATACTTTACCTACGGTTACAAAGACAGGTTATACCTTTGCTAACTGGACAAAGGAAAGTGGTGAAGGTTCTGTAAGTGGAAATACCTTCACATTTGGCGCAACCGATGCCACTGTTAAGGCTAATTGGACACCAAAAATTATCAAAGTGACCTTAGATAAAGGCGAGGGCGACAGCGTAAGCGTTTCGACAATCTATGCAAAATATGACAGCACATCGCTCTATTCTGACGAGGCTGGAAATACTCCACTCACCACTATGCCAACTGCTAGCAAAGTGGGTTATGACTTTGACGGCTTCTATCTTGATGAAACCCTTGTAATCTCAAAAACAGGGCTTGTGTCAACTTGGAAATATGCTGACGAAACAACTTTGACAGCACGCTTCACAGCACATACCTATACAATCACATATCAAGATAGCTACGGCAATCCAACACTATCTAGTGATGAATACACTATCTTAAAGGGAATCACTCTTGCAACCTCTGAGCGTGACGGTTACACCTTCCTAGGCTGGAAAGTTCAAGAGAATGCTGGTTTAGAGCTTGACGGTTCGTATTCTTGGACCAAGGATGAAAAATTCCTTGTGGAGAATAGCGAGCTAACAGTTTCTGCTGGTAGACACGGAGATGTTACTCTTGTAGCTATGTGGCAAGAAACTCCATACACAATCACCTATGACACTGACGATGGTGACCCTATCGAGGCTCTTCCATACGATATCTTAGACACAATTACTCTTCCTCTTCCAGAGAAAGACGGCTTTACATTCCAAGGCTGGCAAGCAACACTTTCAGGCGAAGGTAACTGGAATGAAACTGTGCCTTATCAAAATGGAGTAGAACTTAAAGAGATGTGGGGTAATGTCACCTTGAAGGCTCTTTGGTCAGCAAGCACTGACACAAAATATACAATCAACATCTATTTACAAAATATCGACGGTAGCAATAAATTAAGCTATGGCGAAGCAGAAGAGCCAATCACAAGATATGGCACAACAAATCAAGCTCTTACAATTGTTGAAACCGAGTATGGTGTGCAAGTTACTGACAGCACAAATACATTCGAGTATAACTATTATAGTCAGGGCTTCCACTTTGACGATAGTGAGGCAAACACAATGAGTGCTACTATCGCACCAGACGGAAGCACCGTGCTAAGATTCTACTTTGCAAGAAACAATGTGACGCTAACAGTTAATGCTGGAACAGGCGTGACGGGCGTTGTGCCAAATGGAGCAACATCCACTGTATTTGGTGCTACACATGCAATTTCCGCTAGCTTAGCAAACGGCTATACCTTCTCTCAATGGACGGTGGCTGGAACAACTCCAAGCACATTCGCATCCACAACCATGAATCAATCTATTGTTATGGCAAACGGCAATGTAACACTCACTGCTGTTGCCTCGACAAAAGAGTTTAAAATCACCTATGTTGATAGAGATGATACAACCAAAGAAGATTACATCGTAACTGAGCCTATTACCTTAAAGGTTGTTGAACGCACTGGCTATACCTTTATGGGTTGGCGCGTTCGCGAAAATGCTGGTGACCTTGGCAACGGCACATATTCTTGGAAAGCAGGAGATGTATTTACTTCGGCAACAATCGACGCAGGAAAATTTGGTGATGTCACACTTGACGCTGTGTGGGAAGCTAACACCGTTTCTGTGACACTTGTCAAGAATGACGATGTCGGCACGGTTGATCCAGATACCAAATTGCCAAACAACGGCAAAATCTATATCACATATGACACAACAAATATCTATGCTAATAGAACCAATGTGGAAGGCTACACAACATATCCTTATGAACCAGGCACTGCTTTGCAAGCAGAAGACCTTGTTATTGAAAGATTTGGCTATAACTTCCTTGGTTGGTCGACAGATAGAAACGCAACCACTGCTAGCGAATGCTTGATTGATGCAAGTGGTGTATTAAAGGCTAATTGGACAACAAGCGCAGTTGACGGTCAGACGCTCTATGCTATCTGGCAAGCAAAGGCTATCACTTTGACGCTTACAGGCGAAAACGCAACTATTGCTGACACGGAAGTTCATGTTCGCTTTGACGGAACTGTCATCTATGCAGATAGAGCTTTATCCACACCTCTTGCAAGCGTGACAGCATCGAAGTATGGCTACAACTTCACAGGCTTCACATACAACTCTCAAACGGTGATAAGTGCAGGCGGAACAATCAACAATGTTTGGAACTATTCAGACACAGATTGCACATTAACCGCACAGTTTACAAGAGAGCAATACACAATAACCTATGAATACACCGACTCGACTGGTGCAACTCAAACAACAACTCAAAACTACTACACCGATGACAACATCACCTTGATGACACCAACTCGCACAGGATACACCTTCACAAATTGGAAGGTTGCTGAAAGTGTTGGTGATATGGGCGACGCTGGATTTGCTTGGACAGCAGGCGAAGAAATCAGTGCAGGTTCATTCTCAACAGCAGGAAGATTTGGAAATGTTAAACTTATCGCTGAATATGAGAACAACTCTTACACGCTTCACTATGACGCAAATGTGACAGGACTTATCGGCTCTGAAAATGTTTCTGGACAAGTCGCAGATGATACGGCTTATTGGGATACAAAAACCACAATCGCACAATATGGCTATACACTCGCTGGTTACCATATGATTGGCTGGAACACAAGAGCTGACGGCGAAGGCACAACCTACACAGCAGGACAGAAAGTTGTGCTTAACCTCACAGCAACCGCTGGCGGAGAGGCAAAACTCTATGCTATGTGGCAGATAGACAGCTTCAAGCTCACTCTTGCAAAAGGCACTGACGAGAGTAGTGTAAAAGGCGTTGCAAGCGTAACTGCAACAGAAACGACCGGCGTAACGGCGAATGATGACAGCACTTACACAGTTGTTTACGGCACACAGGTTACTCTTAAAGTGACATATAATGACGGTTATCAATTCCTTAGATGGGAAGGTGGCAAAGTCACAGACAGCATCTTCACTATGCCAGCAAAAGATACAACCTTGACTATCATTGCTGGACCAATCGGCTACAACATTACCTATCAAGGAAACGAGGGAACGATTAACGGAAAGGAAAGTTATCTTGAACCTGTCGACTTTAATGAAACCGTGAACCTTTTAACAAACAGCGAGGCAACTCCGATTTTGAGAGAAGGTTATACTTTCACTGGTTGGAACACAAGTCCTGACGGTGGCAAGGAAACTCACTATGACGAAGGAGCGACATATCACTATACAACAGTTGGTAGTGTCAGCCTATTTGCTGAATGGCAAGCAAATGAATATACTGTGACCTATTATGCAAACAATGGCGCAGAAACTGAACAAACTCACCCTGACACAACAAAGGCAGTGTTTGACTCTGAATATTTCACTCTTCAAAACACTGTGACAAACTTCTCTAAGACGGGTTACCATTTTGTTGGCTGGGCAACAAGACGCACGGAAAGTGAAGCAGGTTATGTTCTCTATAACGCGGGCGATGGCTTTAAGTATGAAACTGCTGACAATATCAACCTCTATGCTCAATGGGAAGCAAATCAATATACTGTTTACTACAATGCAAACGCAAACAACGAGCATCACTACGGCGTGGCAGAAGGCTCAACTCCTCCAACAGTGACCTTTTATGATCAGGAATTTACGGCAAGCACAAACGGATTTACTCTTGCTGGTTACGCTTTTGACCATTGGTCAGAAAATCCTGACGGCAGTGGTGCTACTTATACCGCTGGTCAAAAATATATCAATCTTACCGATGTGTATAATGATAGTGTAATTCTCTATGCTCAATGGACAGCGTTAGAATATGATATTACCATTAAAGACCCAAATGGTAGTCAAAAAGATATTAATTATCCAATAACTTATGCTGAAGAAAATGGTGACAAATTCTATCCTAATTATGTCAATTACAAGAAGACAGGTTGGACTCTCAAAGGCTTCTATATTGTTGCAGACGCTGAGGGCAATGCCTCAACAACAATGCTTATTGACAACAAGGGCAACTTGGTTCAAACCGTCAACTACAATGACGATAAGATTGTTGAACTTGGCAGATGGGTATATCCAAACGACATCACGGTTATCGCAGTGTATGACCCAAATCCATTCACCGTTACCTTCAATGTCAATGAAAGGCCTGACTATAAGACAGATAATGAACAGGCAAAACCATATATTCAAGGTCATGGTGCAAACGAATCAGTTGAAAAGACTGTTTACTATGACCATAGATATGACGGCGAAGACACCAACAGCGTTTACTGGCCAAGACCTATCTATGAGGGCTTCCTCTTCTATGGCTGGTCAACAAGAAACGACTACTTCATGCTCACGCTTGAACTATTTAAAGAGTATACTGATGGCAAATTTGATAACTTACTTGGCACTGACAGTGTATATACTTTCTCATATGTTTTAGGAACAAATGAAGATGACGACGAAACGGTAGAACAAGAAGCGATTGATTTTGTCTTTGTAAAAGTTTCGGCAATCGGAGAGAATTTTGTTCCTACTAATGGTTGCTGGGCAGATATAGAAAATATCACAGATCTATTATGGACACGCGCAGATATAAAGGGCTCAGTAGAGGGTGAAGAGGCTGACATCGTTGAAGGAAATGACATTGTTAAGCTTACAGAAGGTCAAAACCTCTATGCAATTTGGATTGGTAGAAATGATGTTCCTTACACTGTTTACTACTTACAAGAAGAAATCACACATAGAGATTTAGGTGAAGGGCATGAGATTGAAAAGACTGATGGCGCAGGCGGAAATATCACTACTTATCCAAACGTTAATGAATTGTTTGTTACAGATGGCGAAGAGAGATTTGTCAACTATGACGGCAAGACATATAGAGTTCAACAAGAAGTGCCTGATGTCAATGGTATCACGGCAGACGCTGTTGTCAACTATCTATCTACTCAGGAATATGCAGGATTTAAATATAGCACATATGAATTTGCTGGTGATCAAATCGATGTTATTGAAGGTGGCAGAACAATCATCTTTGCTTTCTATGCGCGTCAAAGCTATCAAATCACTTTGAATTCTGAAAACGGCGTTCAAAGTATGACGGCAAGTGGCACGGGCGTAACAAGAGTAGGCGAGACCAATGCTTACAATGTTATGTATGGTGCGGAGGTTACAATTTCTGCAACCGTAAAAACTGGTTACAACTTTGGTATTGACGACGCTGACCTTGTAAAATGGTCACAGAGTGCAGTTGGCTCAACGGTTACTTTAACTAACAGCTACACTCCAACAAGCGGAAAACACACCGAAATTTCCTCGACCTTTACAATGACCGCAACAAATAGAATTGACTTCACAATTTCGGCTCATGCTAACACCGACACAAAATACACAATCAAATATTACTTTGAAAAGGTGGACGGCTCTGATTATGAGCAAGATTTAGAAAACTATAAAGACGAGGTTCTTTCTGGCACAACCGACACAAACATTGATTACAGTGCACAACAAATCAAAGTAAACGGCTTCTTGTTTGACCATTATGGTTCAACATCCACCACAGATACAACAGAGGGAACATCTCTCAACATCGACGGTGATGGTTCAAGAGTGATTAAACTCTATTACGATAGACGCGATGACATCAAACTCACCTTGACAACAGATATTCAAGAAGCAATCAGTGACATCTATATCACAATCGGAGGCGTTAAACAAGAGGGAACATCAAATGTAAATGTGACCTACAAAGCAAGTGTGACTGTTTCGGTTACAGTTAGAAATGGCTACACCTTCACAGGCTTTACATCTTCTTCATCTCAAGTGGCGTCTGTTGATGCTGGAGAAACAGTAAATTCGGGAACAACCTATTCCTATACTTTCACTATGCCTTATGAAGATTTGACCATCACGGCAAATATGGGCAGAAGAAATGATACTAATTTCTATATCGAATATAGATTTGAGAATTTGGCAGGCACAGGCTATGAAGAATTAAATGGTTACGGACGAACAAATGGCACTGGCACCACCGATGATCCTATCACAAGAGAATTACTTGAAGGTTTAGACAAGATTCCTGAAGTTGCAGGATATGAATACGCAAGCATCGGCAGTCTCACAAACGAACCTGTCTACATTTCAGGCGAAGGAACAAGCACTGTCTATGTTTACTACTCACGCAACACCTACACCGTGACAATCAACTATCTCTATGGCGAAAATTCGATAAATAATGGCGCAATCACAAACGCGTATATCCAAGAGAGAGTGAGATTTGGCGACACTGTAACAGTGGAAATCCCAGAATTTAATGGATATACCATTGTGAATGAAGACGGAGAAGAGATTAAAAGTGATGTTATAACAATAACCGCTCAAGATGACAGCATGGTTGCAAATGCAAACGTTCGCAATGTTTACTACAATCCTATCACTTACTCGATTTCGTTTGATGTCAACGACGGAGACTTTGTTGGCGAGATTAGCGCAGAAGATGGCGTGTATACAACAAACTACACAGTTGAAGAAGAAATCGCATTGCCAAGTGTTGAACGAACAGGCTATTCGTTAAATTACTGGCAGGCAACAGATAATGCGGGCTTGCTTCTTGACGGAATAACCTACTCATGGACAACCACCGAGCAAATCCGTGGAACGAGTGTTTCGGCAGGTAGAATTGGCGATGTAGACTTGGTGGCTCACTGGTCAGCGGGCGACAACAATGTAACTTTCCATGTTAATAATCTTTCTGTAACAGGTGACAGCACTGCAACCTCTGGCGTAGACTACACGGCAACCTTAAAGGCAGAGCTAGGCTATCTTCTTCCAGACACCATTCAAGTTAGCATAAACGACGAAGAGTTGACAGCAGGCGAAACAACCTACACATATAGTAGCGAAACGGGCGTTATCACAATCGTTGGTGGTGCGGTTATTGGTGATATTGTAATCACCGCTAACGGCGTTGCTGATAGATTTAAGGTGACACTTAACCTTAATGACGCAAACTTTAATAAGGGTAGCACAAATGCAAGCGTCGACATTACAACAAAGAACGATGTTGATGATACTAGAAGTGCTTTAAGCGTATCAGGCGGACTTATCACACTTTACGCTGTATATAACGAAGATTACTCTAAGCTTTACACAAGCTATGCAGGCAATGAATATGTCAGCCTTGCATACTTTACTGCAACAAGCGTGACAAGAGTAGGTTATGACTTTGTAAACTTCTACTCAACAAGCTATGACGCAGATAAACTTGCAGACGGCGTTACTCCAATAACAAGCGCAACCGACTTTGCAACGGCAGATAACGATACAACTATCTATGCTTACTACACCGCTCATGTTATCACAATAACACTTGACGCAGTCGAAGGCGCAACAGTGACAAATGAAAATGTCTATGTTAAATTCGACACTCAAACGCTTTACAGCACAAACACAAGCGGAGTTTTAAGTGGAGAAGTTAATCCAACAGCTAGTCGCGCGGGCTATACTTTTGAAGGCTTTGTGAGTGGAGAAGAAACACTCATCTCAGAGGCAGGCGTTCTTCTAAATGCTTGGACAATTGATGAACCTACAACGCTTACCGCTAAATTTGACACAATTACCTATACAATCACATATTCAGCAGGAACGGCAAGCGGTGTGACACTTCCAAGTCCAGCAACCGTAGAATATAACATCGAAAATAGCACACTCACTCTTGGCAGTGCAACTCGTGACGGCTATACCTTCCTTGGCTGGAATGTTCAGACCGCTGATGAAGAAAGCAATTGGGCAGTCGATAACGGCGAAGAAGTGGACTATAAACAAGGCAACAGCGTTCTAGGCAAGTATGGCGATGTGACACTCGTAGCTGAGTGGGAAGCAATTCCTTACACAGTGACCTATACCCTCAAAGCTGATGAAAGCTTTACAGAAAGCTATTCTTCTTCACAACCTTATACAATTGACGGAGATGAAAACATCTATCCTGTAGCATCGATAACGCGCGATGGCTATACTCTATCATCATTCCGTGTTATAAGTGAAAGCGCTGGCTCTTGGACAAAAGGCGCAAGCGTAGCTCTTGGCACAACCCTTACAGGTAAGTGGGGAAATGTAGAGTTAGAGGCAGTTTGGACGGCTGGAAATAACACAGTTCAAGTTAATATCTCTAACGCTACAAACAACGCTCCTTCTAGCGTAACAAGTGGCGAAGTGCTTACTTTCACAATCACGCCAAACGCTGGCTATGACTTGCCAACAACAATCACTGTTAATATCAACGGCAAGGACATCACAAACACCGAAGAGAATACTTTCTATACATACAGCACCGAAACAGGCGTTGTGACAATAAATGAAAGCGTTATCAACGGCAATGTTGTAATCACAGGCTCAGCAGTAGCAAAGAATTACAACGTCACAGTGAACGGCGTTCATGCTCTTGTTAGAGTTGGAACAGAAGGCGACTATCTAGCAAGCACAACTTACAACGCAACAACGGGAACTAACTTCACAGTTTATGCTCAGGCTGTTAAGGGTTATGAGAAAGTGACCTTTAAAGTAACCACAGGTTCAGCAACCGTTACGCCACAAGCTGAGGCAGACGGAGCGTTCAGTGCGATTATCTCTAACTTCACAGACACATTCACAGTTACAGCAACCGCTGTTCCTAAGAATAATAGCGTTACATTTGACCTTGAAAACTTAAATAGAGATGCGGGCGCTAACAATGTCAACACAGATGAACCATACACCGCAAAGATTAGTGCTGAAAATGGTTATAGTATTCCAAGCACGATTACAATCACAAACGGAACAAAACCGCTTGACGCTGGAACTGACTATACCTATAACGCGCAAACAGGTGACATTTCAATTAAGGCAAATGTCATCAACGACAATGTGACGATTACGGCTAATGGTGTTGCTAATAAATATAAGGTGACCTTTGACCTTAATGACGCGCCTAACGGCTCAACTAAGGTTACAAGCGTGACAGTTGGTGGTACACCACTCACTATCACAAATGGTAACATTGAGCTTTATGCAACCTATAAAGCAACCTATGCAACTCTATATGTTCTAGGCGAAAGTGGTTACACTTCAATCGACTTTGAGGCATTTACAGACGCTATTTCAAGACTTGGCTATACCTTTGGTGGCTTCTATGAAGAAGAATTAGAGGTAAATGGCGATATTGAAAATGCCACACCTATTTCATCAACAACAACGCAAGAAGTTTATGATCATAACACGATTGTCTATGGTTATTGGACGACCAATGACAATACAAGCTATAAGGTCATCCATATAATCGAAGGCTTCGGCGCTAGTGACGAAACTAATAAAGTGACTATTAAAAAGTCTGGAACCGGTGAAACAGACACATCTGTTCAGGCTGCACTCTTAACTGGCGAAGATTTTGCTGGTAAAGGCTTAGATATCAATGGCTTCAATATGCCTGTTGTTCAAAATGTAACTATCAGTGCTGACGGAAACGCCACTGTGACTTACACATATACAAGAAAATCTTATAAACTCACTTTAACTTTAGGCACAGGCGTGGCAACGACAAGTTACGAAAGCGCAAATTCAGAGGGTCTAGCAGACGGCTATATCTACTACAATGACACCGTAACCTTGTCAGCAACCCCTGCAACTGGTTATAAAGCTCCTATCACATGGAGTAAGACAGCTGGTGTTACAACAACGCCAGACATTGCAGGTAACATCTTTACAATGGGCGTTGGCGAGGCAAGTTACACTGCAACGGCAACTGCAAGCAAGTTTACAATTACCTTGAACGCAAATGACGGCGGTTACTTCGGCGAAAACTCACCTACAACAACAAGCGAAGTGACATATAACGAACTTTACGGCGAAGCGCTTGTCGCTCCAACTGTGAAAGACGGCTATACATTTGTTGGCTACTTCACAACTCAGATTTCAGCTGATGGAGATATCTCCACGGCAACACCAATTAAAGCAACAGATACTGTTAAGATAACAACAGACACAGAGTTCTTTGCATACTACACAATCAACTCTTACACATTAACTATCAAATATCAAAAGGCAGACGGCTCAGAGATTGCAACAGCTCACACTGAACAAGTTAAGTTTGGCGCAACATATCAAGTTCAGTCACCAAGCGATATTAGAGGTTACTACACAGAACAAACAACAGTTACTGGTACGATGCCGGCAGAAGATGTGGGAATTACTGTAACATATTCACCTAAGACCTACAAGATCGTGCTTAACTCTAACTTCCCTACTGCTACTGGACTTCAAAATGTGACAGATACTAGCCTAACGGCAACTTATGACGCCAAATTCACATTCAAGACACTTGCAAGCTTGATTTCTGAAAATAGTGTTTGGAATGTGGCAGGTTACACCTTCCTTGGCTGGTTCGATGACGCTACAAGTTCAAGTGCAACTCGCTATTCTGACGGTGCTTCAATTGATCCATGGAATTTCGACGGACAAGACACCTACAACTTCTATGCTAGATGGGAAGCTCGTGGCGATGTCACATACAAAGTAAACACCTATTTAATGAATACGGATGGCATTAACTATACAATGACAAGCGATCCTCGTGAAGGCTTTGCTAACAGCGAAATACTTGTAGATTATGACGGCTCAGGCAATCCAATCATCAACAATAAGCCATACGCATTCACAGGCTTCACATTTGACGGTGAACATGAAAGCGGAACTGACTTAGATACAGAAATAATTGTTAATGCAAATGGCACAACAGTTATCAATCTTTACTACACAAGACAAAAGGCCAATGTTACAATTGTGGCTGGTGAAGGAACAACCTTGACTGGCGCGAAAAGCGGACAATACTACTTCGGCTCACAAATAACTATCGATGCTGATGTTACAAGCGGATGGGTATGGAACGGCTGGACAGTTTCTGGTGATAGTCCGTCTGATATTGTAATTGGACCTAGCGGAGATCAAGAACAGACAATCACAATTAGTCTTGGCATAGTGACAATCACTGCCAATGCGACAAGAGATATCTATCGTCTTACAATCGACCCTAATGGTGGCGTCTATGACGGCGAAGTTACGGGAGTAGACGAGACGAGCGGATTACAATATGTAGAAAGAGCATTTGAAGCTACATATACTCTATCTGCACCTACTGGCAAGACAGGCTACTCATTCACAGGCTGGACAGTAACCGCCGGCGATGGCGATATCATCGGCTCATTGGAGACAGGATTTAGCTTTAAGTTTGCTGATAGTGATGCAACCATACAAGCTCAATGGGAAGCTAATCGCGTAGCTGTCACAATCAACGCAAATGACCTTACAGGTTCAACAAGAGCGGACTTAACTCTTACAACAAAGAATGACACAGCGAACGGCGCAACAAGTGAGGTTGAGTTTGTTGATAGCAAGCTCACAGTCTATGCGGTATATGATGGAAATTATAGCAAGTTATATATTAGCGAAGATAGTGATGAGTACATCTCACTTGCTGACTTTGTGAACGAAACAAGCATAACAAGATCTGGTTATAACTTCACTAACTTTACTTTAAATGGCGAAGTTATCACAAGTGGCACTAAGTTTGCAAGCGAAACTCCAATTGAGGTACTTGCCAACTGGACAGCAAAAGAATTCTATCTCACAATAGTTTCAAATCCTGAGGGTAAAGTTACAGTTGAGGTTGATAAGACTGCTGAAACTGACGGAAGATATAAGGTGGCGTTTGACAGCTCGGTTACCTTGACAGCAACTCCAAGCGAAGGTTACACATTTATCAACTTCTCTTCAAGCGGAGTGCTTTCAACAAGCACAACTTATACCTTTAACTATACAACTGCGAACGATTTGACAATCACAGCGAATGCGACCGCTAATTCTTATAAAATCATATATAACAACAATGGCGGAACAGGAACTATTAGCGAAACAAATGCAATTTATGATGTCGCAACAGAAATCTCAACAGGTGACGGATTCTCTAAGACTGGTTATACTTTGACAGGTTGGACCTTGACGCCTAACGACACAACAAGTGATGTTAAACCTGTCGAGAGTCTTGGCAACATTTCTTCAAAGGGACTTTACAGCTTTGGCGGAAAAACTTACGCATTTAACCTTGCGACAAGCGGAAATGTGACAATTTATGCTGTTTGGACAGCAAACACATATAGTGTGACCATCGATGAAAAAGGTGGAAGCGATATTGATGACCTTAGCGATGTTGTTTATGACGATGTAATGGCTATCACAGGAACTTCAACTCGCGCTGGTTATACTTTTGGTGGCTATTCCTTAGATGATGACAACACAAGTGACGTTCAAGAAATCACCGAAGAGATGATAGGCGAATATGACGGACTTAAAGAATACCTACTTGGCGAAAACAAAGGCAGAGGTATCTATAAATACAACAATGTTTACTATGTCTTCAACTTGGCTTCAACAAATGGCGGAACCGAAACTATCTATATCGTTTGGAACGCTCACGAGGTCGACGTGACACTAGAATACTATCTTGAAACGCTTGACGGAGAGTTTAAGCTTGACAGCGACCAGGTATTCAAAGATGAAAATCTTGGAAATACCATAAACAGCGATGTGGTTCAAAAACTTACAGGTGAAGTAGTAAGCATCAGTGTTGAGACATACGATGGCTTTACTTATAGCAGAGGCCATGAGGGTGAAGTTCTTTCCGCAACCGTTGACGGAAACGGCGAAACAACCCTTAAAGTTTACTACACAAGAAATACTTACACTGTGAACTATACAACTCCACAATTTGGTGTTGAAAGTGTGACAGTTACTGGCGCTGTGACTGCAAGTGGAAATACATTCAAGTATAACGAACAAGTGACAATCACAACTAACCTTAGTAAGGGCTACACATTTGGTAGGTACACCTATGGCTCAGGAGATTCTGACTTCTCTACACAGAACCCATACACATTTAATATTAAAGAAAATATGAACTTTGATATCACAGTCAATGCTGGTGGAGCAACCTTTAAGGTAGCATACTACGCTCAAAAACTTGACGGAAGTGGCTATGACCTTGTTGCAGGCGTAGATGACAAAGAATACTCAGGTAAGGTTGACCAACTTATCACAGAGGATGTTCTTAGAGGTTTAAATATCTCATTTGAAATGACAGGATATCTATATGATCATATTGACGAAGGTAAGAGAGTCACTGCTGACGATAGCACAGTTGTCGGAATTTACTTCAATAGAGATTACTTCACTTTGACACTCACGCGCGTTGCTGGTGTTAATACACTTACTGCAAGCGGAACTTATGTCGGCGAGGGTGTGGTAAGCGGACAATCAACCTCTTATGAAGTTAAGTTTGGTGCAGATGTCACAATTTCCTATACTCTTGCAGACGGATATGCGTTCAAGAAATGGAGTTCAACACTTGTGACTAATGGCACAAGCGATGCTCTCTCTGGCACAGGCACAATTAACTCTATGCCAGCAGAAAATCTCATAATCAACCTTGAAGTCACACCTCTTCCAGCAGACTTTATAGTTGTCTTCATGTTTGAAACTTTCGCAGATGGCGTATATTCAAGGGTTGACGAACTACATCCAGGCGGCGCAACACAAACGCTTGGCGAAAAGGTTGACGGAAATTATACCGTAACCGGCGAACTAATCGACAGTATGGATGATTATACGCTTAATACCTTTGAAGGCTTCACATATCACGACTTTGAGAAAAATGTGGTGGTAACAGCTGACGGAAAGGCTGAGGTAGAAGTATATTTGACAAGAAATCCTGTTACAATCAATGTGACCCTTGGCGCAGGCGTTCAAGACTTGACGCTCACTGTTAACGAAACGGCAGGAAGTGAGGGCGGAGAAGCAGTTTATACATTATCGCAAAAATTTGAAACCGACGGCGAAATGGTTGTTAAATTCAATGCCGATGTTCAAATCTCTTGCAACCCACTACCAGGCTATAAAAACATAACATTTACGGGTGTGACAGTTTCAGGTGATGCATTTAAAGTTCCTGCAAACACTGTTAACCTTGTAGCTTCGGCTGAAACCGTTGAAACCACAATTACCTTCCATGGCGAAGGCGGAACGCATAGCCTTGAAGGTGATGATAACACAACATACACTCAAACTGTTAAATATCTATCTCGCGTGACGCTCATGTCTAATGCGTTCACGAGAACGGGTTATGCTTTTGAGGGTTGGGCAACCGATGCAACTAAGGATAAACCACTCTTAGAAGATAGAGTTGTATATCATGACGGCGAAGTGTTTGAGCAATATGGAAATTATGAAAATCTTGACCTCTATGCTGTTTGGAGCAACAACACTTACACCATAACCTATAACGGCAAAGGCGGAAGCGTTGAACAAGAAGAGGGCGACCCAATAACTGAGATTGCACACGGCGTAGAAATCAGTTATGACACCGTGGTAACCTTAAAGTCGATTGACGAACTTGGCTTTAAGTTTATAGGTCGCACTTTCATCGGCTGGACAACTGACGAAAAAGGCACAACAAGTGAGGCTAGAACCGATGTTGCAAGCAAAGAAGAAATAAAAGAAAAGGGTATCTACCTTATTGACGGCATATATTATGCATACAATCTTGCATCAAATAAAGGTGACAATGTCATCCTCTATGCGGTATGGCGTGAACACACCTACACAGTAACATACAATTCTAACTACAAAAGTAAACACGCAGACGCGGAAGACGACACTTTTGGAATAGAAGATCCTTACACCTACACAGCTAAATTCAACGCACTTTCTGTTGATGCCACAGGCTTTGCTCTTACAGGTTACAGCTTTGATAGGTGGAATACTAAGAGTGACGGCTCTGGAAAATGGATAAAAGCGGGCGAAGAAGTTAATGGCTTAACAAGTGAAGATAAGGGCAAAGTTACGCTCTACGCTCAGTGGACAGCAAACACTTACAATATTGTTTATAACGGCAACTCTGGAAGTGGAACGATGACAGAAACTCCTGCTGTTTATGATAAGGTTGTGGAATTGTCTTCAAATGAATTTGTTAAACCTGCATATACCTTTGCTGGTTGGACGACAGTAGAAAACGGAACAACAAGCAATGCAATCTTAGTTACAGCTACTTCCGAAATCAAAACAAGCGGACTTTACTATATTGTCGGCGAAAATAACGCAAGAACCTACTATGCTTACAATTTAACTAGCGAGGTGAATGGCACAGCAAATATCTATGCTGTTTGGACGGCAACATCCTATAACATCACATATCTTGCAAACGAAGGAACATTTGGTGATAGCGTAGTAGGAGCAGAGGGCGAAGAATACATCTTCTCTTACACAATTGAAAACGATATTACATTCTTAACCGACATCTCACGCGAGGGTCATACACTTGTTGGTTACACGATAAGCGGAAACACAACTTGGACAGGTGTGTTCGGTGGAGAAATTATCTTCAATGATAATGAAAATGGCTATGAAGCTGGCACGCTCTACGGCGATGTTACCTTAGAGGCTAAGTGGAAGATTAACACTCATACGCTTACAATTAACTATGTTTATGGTGATGAAGACCATCCAAAACATGACGAGGTTATTAAATCATACACAGGAAACTTTGACTATGATGAGGAATACTCTATCACATCGCCAACAGACATCATAGGCTACTCATGCAGAGCGGAAAATGCGACAATCACTGGCAAAATGCCTGATAATGATGTTATACTTACTGTTGAATATTTTGCAAAAGAAATTACAATCACATTCAACTATATGGATAGCACAGCATCTCCTGCAACTAAGTTTGAATATGACAGTCTTGTTGTGAGATATGACTATGCGTTCTCGACGGCAAAAACTCCTGGCGATGACGGAAAAGATGTTGGACTTGTTGATGGTAAACGTGCTGGCTATGACTTTACTGGCTGGTGGACAACACAAAATTATCAAGCAGGAACACAAGTTACAGCTGACTCCGTTGTAAACACCACAAACAACATCGTGTTGTTTGCTAAGTGGACGGCTAGAACAAACACACATTACACAATCAACCTTCAATTTGAAGAGCTTAACACTGAAAACTATTCAACTAATCCAGCTTATGCAGAAACAATCAGCGCAGAAGGAACAACTGATGCAGTTCCAACCGAAGAGGCAATCTTAGGATATATCAACAAAAAATATCCAAATATTGTTGGCTTTACCTATGCTGATAAGTTTGACCAAACACCAATCAGTGTAAACGGAAACACAGTAATCAATGTTTACTTTGACAGAAACTACAACCGCTTAACTCTCACTGCTGACAATGGCATTGAAAACTTTGATATGAATTATGATAAGACCGTTAACACAGGCACTGTTGAGTATATAAGAGGGTCAAATGGTTCAAGAGAAGTTCGATATGGCACAACTATTGTGCTTAGCGTAACTGAGCGCGAAGGTTATAAGTTTACTTCGTATACAACAACAGGTATCGAGTCTAGTGCTATTAAAGACAATAAATTCACAATGATTGATGGCACAGTGACAATCAATGCTGGCGCTCAGGCTAAAACTTATGAAATTCGCTATTACAGTAACTACAACTTAGAAGACGCAAATTATAAAACAGCAACAGGAACATACGCTAAAGACGAAACGCTTGCAAGGGTATCTGAGCTTGGTTTTGCAAAAGACGGCTATGGCTTCCAAGGCTGGGCAACCTCTCGCGAAGGTGGCGTAAAATATGCAGGCGGAGAAACCTTCAACATGAGCGGAACATATCAAGATGTAGTTGAACTCTATGCGGTTTGGGAAGCTGGAGCAGTTACGCTCAACTTCACAACAAGCACGGGTATCGACAGAAACAACATCTTAGTCTATGTAAATGACAGCGAAGAAGGCGTTTCGGTTGACGAGGTTGGCTCGGTTAAATATGATGATGTCATCAAGGTTGATATCACAAAAGCTGTGATGACGGGTTACAACTTTAACAATTTTGTTGTAAACAGCGAACCTCAAACGACAGAAGAAGCACAAGTTTACACCTTCAAGCTTGCAGGTGACACAACGGTAGAGATTAATGCAACTCCTAAGACAGACGCTCAACTTAAAATTATCTATGCGACAAGAAATCTTGAAAACACCGAATTTGTAGTCGAAGATGAACAGATTATCGGTGGCCCAGATTCAGGCTTGGTAATTGCAACTGGCAGACCTATCACAGCTGAGTTTATGGTGGAACTTGGAGTCATCGACAGTGAAGATGGTGACGATAGATATGAAGGCTTCTATTACACATCAATAACCAACAACTTGCAGAACGACGCAAGCACGGTATTCTCTGTTATCTACAACACTAACATTGCAGAGAGCGAAGAAGGAACTTATACGACAGTTTATATCTTGTATAGACGCTACGCAAGACTTCTTACACTCTCCAGTGAGGGCGAGGGCGTTGTAAGCTTCACAGCAACAGCGGAAGGCTCTCCAAGTGGCAATGTGGCTCCTCAACCTGAAGCAAATCAATATCGAGTTACCTTTGGAACAAGCGTTCGTCTCAGCCTTGACTTAGAAGACGGCTATGAACTTGACCGCTTTGAAGTTAGCGCAATCGAGGCAGTTGACAATGTCGAAAATCTAGCAAGCTCAATTAACCTAGTTGCTCATGAAATCAAAGAGGGCGAGATTGGGTATTATAGAGATACTGTGGCAGATGAAAATCTCCTCTTCACAATAACCAAAGACGAAACAGGCTTTATTCTTGAAACAATGCCAAATTACAGTGTAAGCATTAAGGCAATAACAAAGCCAATCAACTTCACTGTTCAATACCACTCTAACTATGTTGCAGAGGGCGAAGAAACAGAAAAAATTTCTGAACTTGAAACTTGGGCATACAATGTTGAAGGAACAATCAAGAATATCACCGATAACACATTTGCAGATTGGGCAAGAGCTGGCTATGATTTTGTTGGTTGGGCATACACCACTGACAGCGGAGTAATATTTACATTTGATGACGAAAACGACCTAGCACATAACTTCGACTACGAAACAATTGCAACTTACAACTTTGAAATCAATCTTTATGCAGTTTGGTCGGCTGGTGATGTTAACTACACAATTAATTACTATAAAGAGAACTTGACAACAGGCGAATATGTAACCCTTAAAGACCCTGTATCTAATACAGGCAAAGTTGGAACAACTGTTTCTGTCCCAGAAGAGGAAGCTCCAACAGGGTATAGACTTAACGATAGTAAGTCAACCTTATCAAAAGTTCTTACTCCAACAGGAAATGTTCTCAATGTTTACTATGACCTTGTTGAAAGCGTGCTTACAGTGACCGCTAAGAGCGAAAATATCACAAATATTTCTGCAACAAGCAATCAATTTGAGTTTAGTGGCAACTTTGAAGGCGAAGTTTACACAGCAAGCGTTAAGTATGGCGCAACAGTTACACTATCGGCTACCCCTGCCGAAGGCTATAAGCTCAAAGATGATTGGCGTGTTGTAAGTGGTGGAATAACCATTTCAGACAACTCCTTCACAATGGGCTTAGTTAATGTTGAAATTGAGATTGATGTTGAATATAAAACATACATCTTGACATTCAACGGCAATGGCGGAACATATGACAGTGGTGATGGAACTATGGTTAGCACGCCATACACGCAAGAATTCTATTACACGCAAATAGACACCTTAACTTTAAACAAGTTCGTAAAAGAGGGCTACACCTTTGGCGGTTGGTCAATCACCAAAGACTCCGAGCCTGAAACTTACAATGACGGCGACAGCTTTGAATATAATGTTACAAAGAATCTTGAAGCAACTGCAATTTGGACACCTAACACAGGCACTTCATATAGCATTGTTGTCAGTGTTCCAAGTGCAACAGAAGATAGCGTTCTTGAAGTGACCGTTCCAATGACGGGAACAACAGCAAGTGAAATCACTGAGGATGAAGCTTGGGAAGCTCTCAATGATGCTCTTGATGACCTTGGCATCGAACTTCCTGGTGCTGAAAATGGTTTTACCTTCGACGGCTTCACAGGAGATGAAACTCCAACAATTGGTGCAGACGGCAAGACAGAAGTGCATGCAACCTTCTCGCGTAAGAACTTGTCTTACACCTTCCGCACGGCAGGCGAAGGCGTTGAAAAGATTACAGTGACCTACTATTCTGTAACTGATAAGCAAGAAAAGAGTGTGGAAGTTACAACAAGCCCTGTAACAGTTCAAGATGTAGCGTTTGGCGTGGATGTAACAATCACTCCAACCTTTAAAGAGGGCTATAAATATAACTTAATCACAGCTTACAAGCTTAATGAAGAAAGTGAAGAAGTTGCTGTAAGAAGCTGGAATTTTGAACAAACAACAAGTGGTGCTATTACAACAAATTCTGGCGTAGAAAGCGGATTCATATATGAAGTAAGCGCAGAAGCTGATACCTATAAGCTTATCTATCACGAAAACTTCAAGGGTAGTGAAGTTACACATGAGGTAGATATAACCTATCTTGGAAAGGTAACTATTGAAAGCGTATTTGCTCAAAATGGTTACACATTGACAGGCTGGGCAACAAGCGACGAAGTGCCATTAGTTAAAGTTTATGAGCCTAGCGACGTAATAGAAGTTTACGATGTGGCGGATGACCTACATCTCTATGCTATATGGGCACCTAATACCTACACAATTAAATATAACGCATATCTTGACGAAAGCGGAACCAAGATAGACGACACTCCTGCAACCTATGACGAACCTACAAAACTCAATGCTAACACATTTGAGAGAGAAGGTTATCACTTTACAGGTTGGGCATTGTCGCAAGGTGGCAGTGCAGATATCTCCACAGTTGAAACAGTGGAAGAAATCAAGACGAAAGATGAAAGCGGAATTTACTTTGTTTCAAGTGAAAGCATGTATTATGCTTACAACTTGGCAGAGAGCGGAAGTGTTTCACTCTATCCAGCTTGGGAGATTAACACATATTCTGTAAATCTTCATATCGATGAGGACAAGACTAAGTCTATAAGCCTTGGCGAATTCGACTATGATGAAGAGGTTACAATACCTGCATTTACTGACCCTCGTTTTGCTGAATGGACCAAAGAGGGCTATGAATTTAATGGTTGGTATTATTATGATAATAAAGTCAAGATACCTCTTAGTGTAAATGTGAGCGACACGCTAAAAGTATCTAAACTTACAAAAGTTGACGGCGACGAAGTAAACATCTATGTCAACTGGACAGAGGGCGAAGTTGCATTCAATATATTACTTCTATATCAACTTGTTGATTTAACCTATGACGAGAATATGGTGTCCTCTGATAATTACACAAGGATTACAGAGATTGACGGCGAACCTCTTGTAATGACCTCAGGTTCAACTGTAACGCCAACCGAAATCTACAATAAATACATCCTTGAAAATGTAGATGTTAAAGACGGATTTACATTCAATGGCAGTTTAGGCGCTCAAAGTGTGGAAATTTTACCTGACGGTTCAACCACTGTTAAGCTTTACTTTGAAAGAGATAGAGTTGACCTCTATGTCGTAGTTGGAGCAGGCTTAGAAAGTGCAGGAGTTGAATATGTCGGCACGAACATCACATATGTAGGTTCAGAAGAGAATGGCGAACACTACACAGTGCTTCATGGCGACAGTGTAACTCTTACAGCCACATCTAAGGCTGGCTACAACGATGCTACCTTTACAAGTGGCGATGTTGAAATAACTAATAAAACATTCACAATGCCATTAAATGAGCAGATGAGAGTGACAGTTAACGCTTCGGCAACTCCTAAGACAGACACCGTTTACACAATTGAAGTATATTTGGCAGACGAGTTAGGCGCTTATAAGGAAACGGCAACTTACGAGACAGAAGGCAAAGGAACAACCGATGAGGCAATTCCTACAAGCGACGCACAATCTATCATTGAAGAAGAGTTCGACTTGGCAACATATCACTATAACGAATTCAAATATGCTCAAAATGAAGAAGGCGAGAATATTACAACAATCTTAGGCGATGGCTCTTCTGTAATTAAGTTCTACTATTTAAGAAATGAATACAAAGTGACTTATGAAGTGACTTACGCAGACTCTATTGACGCTCTACCTGTTGGAAGCGAAGTGGTATTCGGAAAGACGGTGGAGGCCACCTTCGCTATGCAAGCAGGCTACACCTTTGACAGCGTAGTTGCAACGCACAAAGTTCAAGGCGCTGAGGGTGAACTTGAAGACGAAGTATTAGAAGACTTTGTAACAGCAACTCCTGTCGAAGAAGGAAGCTTGACTTACAAGATTACCTTCACAATGCCAGCGTATGAAGTTAATATCAAAATTAACACCACGGCAAACACTGACACCGCATACACAGTTGTATATCATTATGAAAAGGTTACTTTAAATAATGAATACGATGAGGGTGAAACAGTAGATAAGGAAGGCACAACAGGCACGGTTATCACCGAAGAGATGATCGGCATGGTAGACGGAACTATTGCAAGTCCACAAGAAGGATTTGAATATTCAAGAAATGACCTTATCGATAACACGCAAATTGCTGGCGATGGTTCAACCGTTGTAAATGTTTACTTTAATAGAATTAGAAAACAGATGCAAGTTTCATATACCGACGACAACATGGGACTAAGCAACTTGCAAGTTAAAGTAAATGGCGTTGTCGTTGACGGCAATGAGGCAGAAGAAGGTTCAAGCGGTGTGATTATCACAACAAGAACCTACTCAATAGCATACGGTCAATCGGTTGAAGTAAGCTTTGACCTTGCTGAGTTCTTTGAGTTTGACGGCTTTGAAGTGACGGGACTTAATAAAGCTCAAACAGAAGATGAACCTCTCAAAGTCGGTGAATATAGAGAAAACGGCACAGTTGTTAACTATGTTCATGGCTTAGAAGATGTTAAGATAAGCATCACAGTGACAGCTATTGAAGTAAATTACACAGTTAAATACTTCACACAAAATGTCGTTCCTTATGAAGAAGCAAATGATCAAGTGGTTGAAAATTACAGTGAAGAAGCTGTGTTTGAAGCAACAGGCTCTGCCCTTATTAACAACAACTTGACAGCCGACTTCATTAAACAGACATATATTGATGCAATTAGTTCACTTCCAGATTACAATGAAGAAATATTTGTCGGAATGAACATTGCTTCGTATTGGTATAAGGCAACAAACAGCAGTGAGGAAGATATTACAGACTTCATCACGGTTGCAAGTGACGGCTCGACAGTTATCAACATCTATATCAACAGACAGATAATTGACATCAACCTTAACCTTGACGACAACTTTGCAGATACCGAAGACAACATCAAGTATGTTTATGGTGACGAAGTAACTATCAATGTTTCAACAGAACCGGGCTATGATTTTGTGGCACTTAAAGTGAACGGCACGCCTGTTGAAAGCGGTTATGAAGTTGTTGAGGGCGAGAACAACGAAGAGATTGTATCTTACTCCTTCACAATTTCCGAAGAAAACATCGTGCTTGATGAAGAAACCAAGGCATACAAGATTGATATCGAAATGACAAGTGTTGCAGGCGAAGCAGATTACACTATCAACATCTATCTTGAAAACATTGAGCTAAATGGAACCTCAAATGTTTATGGTGAACCTACCGCTCATACACTCAGTGGAACAACAGGAACTGCTATTAACTATGAAGACTACTTAACAGCTCCTGAGGGTTACAACTTAGTGGATGTTAAATTTGATAGCGAAGTTAACGAAGAAGATCAACCATTAATCAATGGAGATGAGTCTAGCGTTATCAATATCTACTTCAACCTTCAAGTTATCTACTTTGAAATTGAACTTACTGAGGGCGTTGAGTCGTTCAACGTATCATCAAGATATGGCTCTCTTCAAGACAATGGTGCTGACGGACTTGTTCATTCATATATGGCGAAGTATGGTGAAATATTGCAAAGCTTCAATGCGGTATTCAAAGGTGGCTTCACCTATCGCGGTATTAGCTTATCGTTTAGAGATGAAGATAACGAATGGACAGAAGGCGAAATTCAACAAGATTCGCTAACGCTTAGCTCTTACAGTTACAGCGTTCCAGCAAAAGAGTTCAAGATGACCTTGATAACAGAAGCTAGCGACATTATCATCTACTATGACCCTAATGACGGAAGCGCAGGCGTTTCAGAGGAACACTTCTATGGCGATTTAGTGACGATTAGAGATACCATGTTTGAAAAAGATGGCTATACCTTCCTTGGTTGGGCGTTATCTCCTGAACAAGCAGAGCTTGGCGAAGAGGGCGTTGCTTATCGGGCAGGCGAAACACTAACCATTACTAATTCGATAACGCTATATGCGGTCTGGGAGAAAGTAACTCCAAATAATTGGTGGATATATCTTGTGATTGGACTTTGCATACTTCTTCTCATAATAATCATAATAATTATTATCATTGTTACAAGAAAGAAGAAAAACAAAGAAAAACAGAAGATGGCTGCTAGATAAAGACAAAACACCTTTAATCTTAAACGATTAAGGGTGTTTTTTTGTTT
>ERZ1090869.149-NODE-149-length-38765-cov-6.516146_pt1 | contig 38765 bp, 41 predicted proteins | sample MGYA00478474_ERZ1090869 | MGnify/ENA primary metagenome ERZ1090869 (study PRJEB33644, sample SAMEA5815748) | chicken gut metagenome | biome: Chicken; feature: Gastrointestinal Tract; material: Caecum | place: Ireland | collected 2019-01-01 | study: A study of the... | reverse complement strand
GAGCGCCACACTGGCAGTGTGGAGGTCAGCGGTTCGATCCCGCTATGCTCCACCATCTTTCCTGCACAACAGCGATTTGGGGCATTAGCTCAGCTGGGAGAGCGCCACACTGGCAGTGTGGAGGTCAGCGGTTCGATCCCGCTATGCTCCACCAAATGCAATCCAGACGAACACAGTTAAAATTTATTTTTTTCGCTGGTACATTCGTCTTGGTATGTCCGAAGCGGGCAAAAGGATGAAAAACGGTTGCTGTGCAGATGAAAAGCACGGCAACCGTTTTTTGTTTTGTTATCACATAAATTCGTATGCTCTGCAACGCTCCGAAGCGCCGAAATACTGGACATTTCAGCCCACGGAAAACCCGAAAAATCAGGGGCTGGTAGAAATAAGCTATTCACACAGCATCACACTGCTTTTACATAGCCATAGTAGCCGTTTTTTGCAACGGGAAACCGTTTTTCACGCAGCGTATCTTTCCTTGATTTTCCAATTATATAGTATGTTTGCCCATTCAGTGCGAACATAAAAAGGGGGATACATATGAAAGTGAAAATCGTGAGAAAGAAAAAGAGCCGGGAAGTGCTGCGCTGCATCAATGTCAATCTAAATTCCATCATAAAAAACAGAACATTTTATGTCTGCAGCTGCAGCAAATCATCGCATTGCTGCGCAAAATAATGAAATAAACAAGCAGAAGGGGCTTGCAGGCAACATCATGCCGCAAGCCCCTTCCCTTATCCTATTCCTTTTTATTTTCTCCTCCGCTGCTCGTTTGATCGCCGCCCATCCGCCAGCTCCTGCAGAGCCTGCAGTGCCCCGGCAAGCCAACCCGTCACGCGCCCGCCTCCTCCTCAGGAGCCCAGACACCGGAGACAGCCATCTGCGAGAGCGCCTGCGTAATGCGCGAGCGGATGAGCCTCGCCGCCGTCCGTCTCGTCTCGCTGTCCGTGTGGTCGGAGACAAGCTGTGCCAGCGCTTCGCCAAGGCCAAACGACGACGTTCGGAAGAACCCGTGCCTCCCGCGCGGGCATGATGTTCTTTTTCACCCCGCAGAGAGGCAGGCAGAGCCCGTGAGCGCCCTTTGTGTGCGGCCCTGCACTTCGTGAGCATCAGGGGCCGCACACAGCCGGATCCCATTTGAAAGCTCCCTTCCTCTTGAAAGCGGGCAGAAAAAAAGAGGCGCTCCCTTGCGGGAACACCTCTGCATCATCATTGTAGATCAAGAATGGCTCTGCTTTCAAGAAGACAAATGCGGACAAACGCGGCCCAACGTAGGTGTTGCAATGATATGCAACAAAGCAGAGAAAGAAATAGCGAACAGGAGTGACCTGTGTTAAGGTAGAGTTATCCAGACAAAACCAAAAGGCAGGTGTCACCCTATTCGCCATGAATAAGATAACACAGACCATGCGCTTCAGTCAAGCGGTAATTGAGTATTCAAACAAACATGGTTTGTAGAGCTACAATACATATTGGACATGAAGAGCAAGTAAAAGCAAATAAAAAAGTAGAAGGACAGAGCCTTCATAGGGTATAGTTAAGTTGCGACACCAACAAACCCAAAAAAGGAGCTCTGTCCCTCATGAGTAAAAGTATAACACAAGACATGCGGTATCGGCAATCCCTAATGCAGTATGCAGCCAAATATGGCGTGAGCCGTGCAAGCCGGAAATACAACAAGAGTCGGTCGTATATCTACTTCTGGAAGGCACGCTGGGATGGAAGAGCGGCGTCTCTGGCCTGCCAGTCCAGACGCCCGCACCACCACCCAAACCAGCACACAGAAGCGGAACTGAAGCTCATCCTGAACATGCGCCGCCGCAACCTGAACACCGGGATCGTTGTGTTGTGGGTCAAGTTTAGGCAAAAAGGTTGCACCCGATCCATGGCTTCTCCGTCATGATCCGGCGACGCTTACGCTTCTTTTCCGGCGCGGTCAAGGCTGCCGCAATAAATGCCAACATTGAACCGCCTAAAAGTGCCGGGGTCTACACAAAGGCATCCTTCTTCCTGATCCCCATAATCAGGCTGTCGTGGTACACACCGTCCTGCAATTCCCGGGATGGCACAACGAACAAATCCTGAAACCCGGCCTTACGGTAGCAGCGGATCGCCCGCGTATTGTGGGTTTTGGGGTCAATCATCACAGCGTCGGCTCCATAGCGGTCAAATAGGGCGTGAAGCAGCAGCTTCAGCGTCCTCGTCCCCAGCCCGCGGCCGCGCAGGGCGGTTTCCCCCAGGAACATGTCAATCCCGAACACGGCGTCTTCAGGCCCGGCAAACGCGTCATACTCAGCCTGCGGAATTTCAAAATACGCGGCGTCCAGCGTGCAAAACTGGCAATACCCAACGGCGCGGCCCTCGTACTCCATGAAGCATGGCCACACCTGTTCCAGCACTTTTTCCCAGTATTCCTCCACAACCCTTTCGTACGTAAAACGGACCGTCATTCCCTCCCAGTATTTCATGGTTTCCGGGTCGGTCATCCATTGCAGATACTGTTGAAAATCCGTCTCCTCCGCCCGCATGGAACGGATAACAACGGCGCCATCCGCCGCGAGAATTCCCTGCGGCTGAGGCGTTGCTTTCCTTGCCATAACGCTCCCTCCTTTTGCAGCTTTCTTTCACAGTATAACACAGTACAGCGCGCAAGAAAGCCCGCCGCCACAGTCTGAAAAAACATTCCAGCCTGGGCGGCGGGCACAGGATAAGAAAACGGAACGGGGTCAGGCCGGCGGCTGCTCCGTGTAATACTGCGCCTGCGCGTTCCACAAGCGGGCATAGAGGCCGTCCTCGTGAGAGACGAGCGCTTCGTGGCTGCCACGCTGCACAATCTGCCCCTCATCGAAGACGACAATCTCGTCGCAGAACCGGCAGGAGGAAAGGCGGTGGCTGATATACACCGCCGTACGGTTCCCAACCATACGGTTGAAACCCGTGTACACCTCGTATTCCGCCACCGGATCGAGTGCGGCCGTCGGCTCGTCGAGCACGAGGAAGGGCGCATCTTTGTAGAGCGCCCGGGCCAGCGCAATCTTCTGCGCTTCCCCGCCGGAGATCTCCACCCCGTCCTCCTCAAAATCCTTGTACAGACAGGTGTGAAGCCCTTTTGGCAGCTCCCGCAGCCGTTCCCCAAACCCGGCCTGCTCCAGGCATGCCTTTGCTTTCCCCTCGTCCACCTCTACGCTGGCGGCCACGTTCTGCCCCAGCTCAAACGAAAAGAGCTTGAAGTCCTGGAACACCACGGAAAAAAGAGAGAGGTACTCCTCGTAGCTGTACTTGCGGATGTCGATGCCGTTGAGCAGGATTTCTCCCTCCGTTGGGTCATAGAGACGGCACAGCAGCTTGATGAACGTCGTCTTGCCGCTGCCGTTCCTTCCCACCACGGCCAGCCGCTCTCTCACGCGGAATTTCAGGTTCACATGGCGCAGCGCCCAGGTATCTGAACCCGGATAGCGGAATGACACGTCCCGGCATTCGATCTCATAGTCCATGTCCCCTCCCGTGCAGAACGCGCGCTTTTCCACCGGGAGGGAACCCTTTTGCAGGACGTCTTCCAAATCCAGATAGGATTCCGTCGATTCCAGACGGCCAGCCGCAACCGTAAATTCCGTTATGGCAGCGAACAAATTGGCGGCAGCTTGGGAAAACTGGTACAGCACGCCCGCATAACGCACCAGGCTGCCGACGGTGAGGGCCCCTGCGGCAGTGCGAAGCGTAACCAGCAGATAGGCGAACAGCTGCATCAGCCCGGCGCAGAAGCCGGAGGAAAACCCAGAGGCGACATTATTGCGCACAATGCTCCGGATCCATCCCTGCATGGGATACTCCGCGGCCTGCATGGCTTGTTCCACCATCGGCTGCGCGCCGTACAGACGGATGTCCTTTCCGACATGGTAATCCATGGAGGTAAAATAACCTGCGGTGCTGCTTTTGGCCACCGGGACATCGGAGATGATTTTGTACTGCTGCTTTGTTTTCACACGGCCAAACGCAACGGAAAACACAAGCACGACAAGGAACGCGGCAAGCCACAGGGGCGTCAGCGAACCGCCGAGCACGCCGCCCGCCAGAAGCGGGATCAGCAGGCCCAGGGAAATCAGGCATGAAAACAGGGCGTTCATCAGCTCCGGCATGCCCCATGCCAGAGAGAAAAAGCCCGCTCCCCAGTTGGCGTCCAGAAGAATCCGCCCGCGCAGGTTGTTGGCGGCGGGACTTTCCAACTGCGGGTAATCGAGTTCCAGCGTTTTCATACTGACAAAGGAATCATATGTTTTTCCGCTTCGATCCGCATGTATGGCGACCTTCTTCTGCTCATAGGCTTGCGCGCAGGAAAGAAGAAATGCAGCCGCCAGGGCAAGCACAACCGTCGGTAAAAGCTCTTCAAACCGCAGCCCTGCCTGCAGTCCGTCCAGCACATAAGCGGAGAGCAAGATTCCCACATAGGGGATCGCCGCCTGCAGCAGGGCGCGCAGCACGCTGTGCACGACAAGGCCGCGGTCCATCCGCCAGACCATCCGGATCCCTTTCCAAAAACGCGCGCGGTCCTGTTTACGCTCCTTCATTTTCCGCAGCCCCCTTCTCCCGGTAATACCGGCTTTGCATCTCATATAGCTCCGCATAGCGGCCCCCGCTGCGCAGCAGCGTATCGTGCGTTCCCTCTTCCGCCGCACGTCCGTTTTCCAACAGGACGATTCGGTCGCAGAAACGCGTGGAGGCAAGGCGGTGGGAGATATACAGCACGGTCTTTCCGTCCGCCATCGTGCGGAACTGCTCGTAAGTCTCACTTTCCGCGATGGGATCCAGAGCCGCCGTCGGCTCGTCCAGAATGTAAACGGGCGCGTCCCGGTACAGCGCGCGGGCCATCAACAGCTTTTGTCTCTGCCCGCCGGAAAGCACTACGCCCTGTTCCTCCGTTTCACGCGTCATAGGTGTATCGATACCATAAGGCAGGGACGCTATCCTTTCCCAAAGGCCGACCTTCTTCAGGCAGGACTCCACCCGCGCGCGGTCTGTCCGGCCGGCAGGCTGCAGGGAAATCGTTTCCGCCACCGAAAAAGGCGGCAGGAAAACATCCTGAAAGACGGCGGAAAACAGCCGGAAGCGATCCTGCTTGCGCAACCGGTCCAGGCGGACGCCACCAACACGGATCTCGCCGGAATCAGGACGGTAAAAACCGCACAGGAGCTTGACAAGCGTCGTCTTGCCTGCGCCGTTGACACCCACCAGGGCAATCTTTTCGCCGGGACGGATCGTCAGGTTGAAATGATCCAGCACCCGTTTGCCGCCTTCGTAAGAAAAGCTCACGTCGCGAAATTCGATCGAGGATCCGTGCAAATCGGACAGCACAGCCGGATGCTCTGGCTCGGGCTCATCCGTCTGGTCAAAAAACGCGCGCAGATCGTTCATTTGCAGATTTGCCCCGTTCAGCTGGCCGAAGCTGTTTACCACGCTGGTGACAAAGCCGGAAAAGGAGGTCACCGCTCCAAAATAGAGCACAAAATCGGAAACGCCAATCCGCCCGCCCGTTACAGCGCCGGTCAGCAACCCATAAACCAGGCCATCCCGCACCAGAAGGACGGCCGCGTTCACCGCACCCGCACCAAAATAGCGGTTTTGGATCTTGCCAATCAGCGCGCTGCTCTGCCCAATCAGCCGATCGCGCAGACTGCGGAACCAGCTGCCCATCCCGTACAGGCGGATGTCCTTACCGAACGGCACGCTTCCGCCCGTATTGACCACATACCGCAGCTTGCGTTCTACCTGCGCCTGATCGTTGCGGCGGCTGTTTTCGTAAACCTGGGCGCGCCGCATGGCCAACAGGCTGAGCAGCGAAAGCCCGGTAAGAAGCAAAATGAGAAGCGGGCTGAACGACGCCAGGATACCGGAATAGAGGAGAAAACACAGGATGTTCACCGCAATATCCCGGCAGGCGACCAGCATGACTGACGTGCCGGAAAAATCCCCAAAGTAAACAGAATTCCAGGCGCGCTGGTACTTTGTCTGCCCTGCCTCGCTTTCGATCACCCGGTAATCGCAGCTCAAAGACTGGTACAGCAGCCGCAGCTGAAAATAAGCGCGCATGTCGTTGTACAACATATACTGGCCGCGCGCAACCGACGAAGAAATCCCCATGCAAAGTGCTGTGAGCAGGCCGAAACCGCCCAGCGAAACAAGGACCTGCTCCAACCCTGCTTGGGACTGCGCCAGATCCACCGCTATTTTAGGCAGATAAATGCCAAACACAGGCGACACAACGGAGAACACAAGCTCCAATGCCAGGAACACCAGCAGAGACGGGTGCCCCAGGCGGATCTGCCCCAGCAAAAATGATATGTTCTGCAGGACATTATAAACAGGCTTTTCTTTCTGTGGTTTCATTTCTCCACCTCCCATGGTTATGATACCCTGCTTCTACCGGGATGTGTGGATTTTTACGCGAACGGCGTTTTTTTTGCACGAATGGTTACAGAGGCAGCAGCACCTCGGTGGCAAACGCCCCCTCTTCACTTTGGCGGTTGACGTAGCCGCCATATTTTTCCGCAATGCGATCCACACGCAAAAGGCCGTAGCCGTGCCCCTCTGCGCCCTTTGTGGAAGTATATTTCCCGCCGGTTTTCTGCGCTGCGCCCGCCATCGAATTGGAAACGGAAAGATAGAGCTGATTTTTCAGCACGCCCAAAAACACGCGGATGAAGCGGTGTTCCTCCGGCGGCTGCTGCAGGCAGGCTTCCATGGCGTTATCCAGCAGATTGCCGATGACAACGCACAGATCAATCTCCGCAATGCGCAGATTGTCCGGTACCCACGCCTTGGCATTCACCTCAATCTTTCTCGCGCGGACGAGGGACAACTTGGAATTGAGGATCGCGTCCACCATGACGTTCCCCGTTTTCAGAATAGAATCCACACGGATAAGATCGTCGTTGAGGTTAAGCAGGTATTCTCTTGTTTTCTCCTCCTCACCGGAAAGAGCCAGCAGCGCCTGGATATGGTTGTGAAAGTCGTGCCGCCAGCCGCGCATCGTTTGGTAGATGTGGCGCACTTCCTCGCAGTGCTTCTCCATCAGCTCATTTTGGTAAGCCGCCAGCCGGCGCTCAATCATCCGGCCGAACAGCAGTTGTTTCAGTCCCACGGCAACCCCTCCTTCCAATACCGGATGAACGCCTGGTTGGCCGCCTGGTAACGGCTGCGGGAAAGGGGAAGCTCCGCCCCGCCATCCAGCGTGACAAAAGCGCGCCCGATCCGGCTGATATGCGGCACGCTCACCAGGTAAGAGCGGTGCGTGCGCAGAAAGCGCCCCGGCTCCGCCTGTTCCAGTACTTTTTCAAGTTCCGCAATGCCGAGCCGCACGTCTATGGCTCCCGTTTCTGTGGTAACGGTGCAGCCATGCCCCACAGCTTCCGCAAAGCAGATTTGCCCCACCGGCACGCGGAGGCTTCCGCCTTCCACAGGCAGCAGCACGGAAGCCTTCTGTCTGCCGCAAAGCGCCCATGCCCGGTCAAGCGCTGCCCCCAGCTTTTCCGACACAACAGGCTTGAGCAAATAGTGCACGGCAGAGACCTCATATCCCTGCAGGGCAAAATCTGGATAACCGGTGATAAAAAGAAGCGGAATTTCCCAGCCGCGGCTGCGCAATTCCTGCGCGAGTTTCACGCCGTTCATACCTTTCATCTCGATGTCCAGCAGAAGGATTTCCGGCGGATGATCCTCGCAGTCAAACAGAAAGCTCTCCGCAGAAGGATATGCCCGAAGTGCAATCATATATTTTCGTTTTTCCGCCCAGGCACGCACCGCCTTTTCCAGGAACCGGACATCCTCCTCCCTGTCGTCACACAGGGCAATTTGTATCTGCATTTTTCCCCTCTCCTTCCCCGCTCTCAACAAACAGTTTTTTGAGGCAGCCCGTTTTGCACGGGCAGAGAAACAAACCATCCCCCACAATACACCGTGCAACAAACTGTGACAAAAACAAAACCCCGCCGGAAAGCGGGGAAAACATGGACGGCCTCCTTATTCTGGCAAGCCGCCCGACAAAGCTGGATTCACTTGTGATACTTTCCGTTCGCGCCGATCTGAAACGCACGGTACACCTGCTCGCACAGCATGACGCGCGCCAGCTGGTGCGGAAACGTCATGGGAGAAAAGGAAAGCTTCAGAGACGAAGCGTTCTTCACCTCGGGCGAAAGGCCAAAGGAACTCCCGATGCAGAAGGCAAGGTTGCTGATTCCCCGCACCGGCAAATCACGCAAACGAGCTGCCAGTTCTTCCGAGGAGAGCTCCTTCCCCTCAATGCAGAGGGACACCAGACAGGCCCCGCCCGCAGCAGAGAGAATCCGCTTCCCCTCTTCCGCCAACGCAGCGTCAATCTGTGCCTGCGACGGCCGCTCCGGCAGACGCGTCTCCGGAAGCTCCACAATACGAAACCGGCAGAATGCGGAAAGCCTTTTTTCATATTCCGCACACGCATCCCGCCAATAAGATTCCTTGAGCTTGCCCACGGCAATCAGCGATACATTCATCATGATCAAAACACCATGACCTTTCCTGTCTCGTTGACACACGGCGCTACAAAGAGCTGGAAGTCAAGGTTCTCCTTCATGCCCGCCATTTTCAGACTGCACAGGGAGGTCTGATAGGCAAGTTCGGGCGTGTTGTTCTCCTGGCTCAAATGGGCCAGCCAAAAACGCGTGGTACCCGTCTGCACAAAACGGCAAAGCTCCTCCGCGCATGAAAGATTGCTCAGATGGCCGATGCCCGAAAGAATGCGCTGCTTGAGGGCATACGGGTATGGCCCGGTGCGGAGCATTCCAATGTCGTGGTTGGATTCCAGCACCAGGAGATCGGAGCCTGTGACGGCTTCCCGCACCTCCGCCGTCATGTATCCCAGATCGGTTGCGACAGAAACACCGCGCCCATCCGATGTCATGAGGCGGTAGCCATAGCCCTCGGCACAGTCATGCGGAATGGGAAAAGGCTTTATGTACATGCCGGCGCACTCCATTCCCTCTTCAGAGAGCGCAAAGGCCGGAAATTTCCCGTTCAGGATTCCCTGCTCCTCCAGAGCCAACATGGTGCCGGTGGAGGCATAGACCGGAATTTTATGCCTGGAAGCAAACACACGCAGGCCGCTGACGTGATCGCTGTGCTCGTGGGTGACAAAAATGGCTTCTATGGCGCTCACGGGAATCTCACAGCGGTTCAATGCTTCCGTGATCTGCTTCGCATTTTTTCCGGCGTCAATCAACACACCGTGATCTGCGGAACCGATATAGTAGCTGTTGCCGCTGCTGCCGCTGAACAAAGGACAAAAACGCGCCATAAACCAGAACGACCCTCTCTCGACCAAGTAAAATTGCGCGGAAACCCGATTAGATTGCGCAGGGAACAGCCGGCTCCGGCACGTGGACACGGCGAATGTCCGCACCGAGTGCGCGCAGCTTCTCGGTGACATCCTCATACCCGCGCTCAATGTGTTCTATATCCTCAATCTGCGTCGTGCCGCGTGCAGACAGAGCCGCCACAAGCAGCGCAGCGCCGGCACGGAGATCCGTCGCCTTCACGGGAGCAGCGTTCAGGTGATCCACGCCCTCAATGACGGCAAGACGGCCGTCAACAGAAATCTGCGCGCCCATGCGCTTGAGCTCCTCCACATAGCGGAACCGGTTGTCCATCACCGTTTCATTGATGATGCTGGTGCCGTTTGCCGTCGCGAGCAGGGCCGCGATCTGCGGCTGCATGTCGGTGGGGAAACCGGGGTGCGGCAGCGTCTTGATGTTGCATTTGTTCAGCCTGCCGCTGCGCGTCACACGGACGGCATCGTCAAATTCTTCAACCGTGACGCCCATCTCCTCAAGCTTTGCAGAGATGGACTCCAGATGTTTCGGAATGACATTCTTGATCAGAACATCACCGCTTGTGGCGGCTGCGGCAGCCATGTATGTGCCCGCCTCAATCTGATCCGGAATGATGGAATACGTGGTGCCGTGCAGATGATCGCAGCCGTAAATCTTGATCACATCGGTGCCTGCACCGCGCACATCGGCGCCCATGGAGTTGAGGAAGTTTGCCAAATCAACCACATGGGGCTCTTTGGCCGCATTCTCAATCACGGTGGTTCCCTTCGCCTTCACGGCCGCCAGCACAATGTTCATTGTTGCACCAACGGAAACGCCGTCAAAATAAATATTGGCCCCTGTAAGCTCGTCCACATTCACATCGACCATCCCACCGTCAAGGCTGTATGTCGCGCCGAGCGCAGAAAAGCCTTTCAGGTGCTGATCGATGGGGCGCACGCCGAAATTGCAGCCGCCCGGCATGGTAACAACCGCATGGTGAAACCGGCCGAGCAGCGCGCCAAGCAGATAATAGGAACCGCGGATCTGGCGCGCCAGTGCATACGGCGCAACACAGGTGCTCAGCGCAGAGGCATCCACCTCGATGGCGGAACGACCAATGGAGCGCACCTTGGCGCCCATGTCCTGAAGGATATGAATCATGCAGGAAACATCCGTGATGTTCGGAACATTTTCAATGCGGCACACGCCGTCAGAAAGGATAGCAGCGGGGATAATAGCCAAAGCAGCGTTCTTTGCGCCGCTGATAGAAACTTCTCCGGTGAGCCGGTTTTCGCCGACAATCAAAAATTTATCCAAGGCATTACGCTCCAATCCATTTATTCGCAAATATTTTGGCTCTCTTCTGTGCAAATTATTTTTGACAAAATCATCTAAATGGAACCGTGCTTTCTGCCCGGCCCCTTTTCCCTCTCCGATTGAGGGGATTTCCGGTCTGTTTGCACGTCATCCGGAAAAAAGAACGGCAATATAAATTGGGATAGAGAAACTCCGGTGCAACGCACAAAGAACTCCCTATTCTTTTAGATAATAATACAGCCACAGGAAAATGTCAAGCGAGAGAAAAGATTCACTTGCGGAATGTTTGTAAAGAGACAAAACAGCTGAATCCATCAGCCTTTTCGCAGCCAAAAGCAACACAATTCCGCGCTGCTTTGCGCCGGAAAACCAGAAAAAAGCCCTGTGTTTTTTGTGCCGCTGCAGAAACGTGCAGCCTGACATAAAAAACACAGGGCTTTATGAAAATCAGCTCACATACGGCAGTGGATCCACACGCGTGCCGTTGGCATAAATTTCAAAATGGCAGTGCGCACCGGTGGAATTGCCTGTGCTGCCCACGAGGGCAATGGTTTCCCCCTTCTCCACTTTCTGCCCAACGGAAACGAGAAGCTCACTGCAATGAGCATAGAGTGTCTTCATCCCGTTTGCATGATCAATGATCACTCGGTAGCCATAGCTTCCGGAATAGCCTGCTGCCGTCACGGTGCCGTTGTCGGAAGCGAGAATCGGCTGGCCGTAAGCGCCGCCTCCGGAAATATCAAGCGCTGAATGGAAGCTGCCCCAGCGGTATTCGAAATAGGTTGTAATGGTGTGAAGTGTGGGACACGGCCACATGAAGGAACCGGTGCCGATGCCGGAATGCTTCGGCCGCTCTTTTGTGCCGGTGACAACCACACGGTCAACCGCCGGCGTGATAATGGTTGTGGAAACATTCTCACGCGAAATCTCCACACCGTTCTGATACGTCACACGGTCCACACATTCCTGAAGGCCCTCGCTCCCTTCCGTGATAACCTCACTGTAATCGGTGTACTGCGTGTCATCCGTCTGGGTGATGGTTCTGTATGCCACGGGTTCTTCATACGTTTCTGTTTTGATGAGGAGCACCTCGAGGCGCGGAACAGCCGTCTGCAGCGTGAGCACATCCCCAACATGGATAAATCCCTCGGAAATACCGCTGTTCAAGCTTTCCAGCTCGCTGAGCGACATGTTGTTCTTTGAGGCAATATCGCTGGCCGTATCCCCTTCCTGCACAACATACGTGACGGCCTTCTGAGACGTTGATGTCAGCTCCGATTCCAGCTCGTCCGCACTGATGACGGTGGAGGTTGGGAACAGGCCTGTCACCGTATCCACAGACTGAGCAAACACAGCCGTGGCGTCCTCATCCTCCCCTTTTGCTTCATCCAGGATGCCCTGCAGGATATGGCTCATATCAGCGCTGCTTTTCACGGAAGCCATCAGTTCTCCGTCAATATAAAGACCGGTAGCCTCCTCAATCACACCGTCCGACTGTTCAATGATGCTGTTGCAGACATCGTCCGCATTGGTATATGTCTCCTCGCCATCGGAAACAGTGAGGGCAAACACGGGCGTGATGGCCACAGCATCCTCTTCCGCGCCTGCCGTATCAAACACCATGCGTTCGCTCACCATCTGGGTGGCTTCGTCAAAAATCTTCTCACTCTCAATCACACCAATTTGTGTGCCGTTATAGGAAAGCGTGAGGCCGAAATCAAGCGAATTCCAATACTGCACTGTGAGAAACAGCGCGGCAGCGGCTGCAATGGGGGCAGCGATATTCAAAAACGTACACCAGACGCGCTTATGACGCACAAGGCCACGCCCCACCACGCGGAACGATTCCCTTGCGGCAGGGAAAAAACCGACACGCCGGGCCTTTTTCAGGCGAGCAGCCGCAATTGAAAAGCCTTCCCGCACGGAATGCAGTTCCCTGGCAACGCGGTGCAGCCAATACCCGCCTGTCGCCTGCCAAAGGCGGCGAAAAAAGCGAAACACCGGCCGGAAAAAACGGGAAGCGCGGCGGTGCACGCGCTTAAAAATGCGCATTGACTGAATTCCCACCACATATAACGTGCGTGACAACTGCAGCAAATGATTTCCTTTTTTCTGCAAATAAAGTCTCCCCTTTCCCGCCACTCCGTGTTCCGGTTCAGCAGCGTGAAGGAATGTGAAACACGATGCAGCCTCAAAGGAGGTTACAGCGCTGTAATAATCTAATGTCTATCATAGTACAAAGATTACAATCTTGCAACCCTTTTTCGAGTATTCCCCCTTTTCCCTCCAAGATGTCGGAACAGAAAATTTTTTATGGAAACAGCTTGACACCTCGGTGAAGATGTGATATTCTGTTGTTGTAAGTTAGTAATAACTAACTAACTATATTCTTTCTTGCATACGTCGTCGCGGCTCCCCGCCGGACTGCGCCAGTTTACAGCTTATTTGAAGCAGTCCGGGCCGCGATTTTCCTCCCTCCATATTGAAAACAAAATTCCCGATCCCTGCCGTGCAGCAGAGGATCGGGAATTTTGTTTTGCGCATGCCTTCTGCAAAAGCAAGAGGAACAGCTGTTAAGAGGGATAGCGAAGATTTTCCGGCTTCCAATTTTCAATGACGGGCAAAAACTGTGCCGCCCATTCTTTAGCGCCCGCCAAATCATGTTCCAGATAGTTGCCGCATTCAGCCGAATTCGCGGCACCGGGAATATCTCCTTCATATGCAGCGATACGGCGGAAGATATCGCGAACCTGATCGATTACAGCGTTGTGCTGCATGTCTGTGACAAGGAAATAGAATCCGGTTCGGCAACCCATGGGGCCAAAATAAATCACGTGATCCGCATCCTCAGAATTACGCGCAAAGGTGGCAAACAGATGCTCAATGGTGTGCAGAGCCGCATTCGGCAAATACGGCGGGCAGTTGGGTTTCACCATGCGGATGTCATATGTAACGACGGGACCGTCTACGCGGGAAAGGTAAATGCCCGGTGTGAGCGTGTCGTGGTTGACACAAAAACTGGCTATCTTTTTCATTTTGAGTTCCTCCTTCATTGGGATGCATTGTATCCGGGTTTCACACAAACGGGCGATTTCCCGTGAGCGCAGCAAAATCGGTGCAGGACGGAGCCTCCTGCAGATAGCGGACCGCAAGCGCAACCGCCTGTTCATAGAGCTCCGGGAAGCTTTCACGGCGCTCCTGCACGCTGTCCAAAGGCCACCGCCACACATCGTGATGGATGTTGGCATAATCATATTCATCCGTTTCCATCAGGCCTCGAATGTGGCAGGAGATGGTGTGCTTTTTTCCGCCTTCCCATGCGCGCACAATGTTCTTTTTCAGGCCGGTGCGATCGGTGAGCAGGGAAAAAATTTTGCGGCAGTCTTTCAGGCACTGCAGGAGCAGCTTCTCTGTAACAGATTCATGAAACAGGTCCAGCAGGACTTGTTGGTACAGCTTTGCGATGGAACGCTCGGCAGGGCGGCAGCGGGGCACCGTCCTCCTGAGCGGAAGTTCAGAGGGAAGTGCTCCCCTTTCACTGCGCAGCATGATTAAATCCAGTGCCGACTCAATCTCATTGTGACAGACGCTTTCCGTCTGCGGCGGATTTTCCTTTGCCATGAGGGAAGCCCGGTATTCCACAAACGGATGGCAGACGCTGTCTGCCGCGTAATGGCAAAGAAACCCCTGCGCATAAGAGCGTGCATATCTGTCTTCCGGGTGCGCCTTCACATAACGCCACATGGAGGCGAGCGTCTCCGCCGGCGGTGCGTCGTGCAGGCGATCGCCCCAGCCTGCCAAGCTTTGGCCGCGCCACCATGGCAGAAAACGATGGCAATAAAAGAAATCCGGCCCCTGTGCACCCCAGGCAAACGCTTCCGGTGAAAAAGTTTCCCTCCCTGCCTGTTTTATCCCGGCCAGAACGCGCTGGCTATGAAGAAAATGTGTGATTGCTGCCGGCATGATGGTTCTCCTTCCCCTATAGGCAGAATGGACAAAAGCAGGCGCAGGGAAGATCCCTGCGCCTGCAGGACGCATATGCGCCCTTTACAGCACCTTTGAAAGGAAATCCTGCAAACGCGGATTTTTCGGATTTCCGAAGAACTCTTCAGGCGGCGCATCCTCCAGCACAAGGCCGCCATCCATGAACAGCACGCGCGTGGCCACCTCGCGCGCAAAAGCCATCTCGTGTGTGACGACAACCATCGTCATGCCGTCTTCCGCGAGTTCGCGCATCACCTGCAGCACCTCGCCGACCATTTCCGGGTCAAGGGCACTGGTGGGCTCATCAAACAGCATCACATCAGGTTCCATGGCAAGCGCCCGCACAATAGCAATGCGCTGCTGCTGGCCGCCGGAAAGCTGTGCCGGATATGCATCCGCCTTGTCTGAAAGCCCAATGCGTTCCAGCAGACGCATCGCTTGCTCATCTGCCTCCTCCTTTGTCTTGAGCTTAAGGCAAACGGGCGCCAACGTAATATTCTGGCGAACAGAGAGATGCGGAAACAGATTGAAGTGCTGGAACACCATGCCCATTTTTTGGCGCAGGAGATCTACATTGAAACCGGGCGCATTGATCTGATTCCCTTCAAACCAGATTTCCCCGGCAGTCGGCGTTTCCAAAAGGTTCAGGCAGCGAAGGAATGTGCTTTTGCCGGAACCGGAAGGGCCGACAACCACGATCTTCTCGCCTTTCCGGATCTCCTGATCGATCCCCTTGAGCACCTGCAGATCTCCATCGAGCGTATGGAACGTTTTTTCCAGCTTTTTAACGCTTATCACTTCTCGCCAGCCTCCTTTCCAGTTTCCGCAGAACAGCCGTAAGGCCAATCACCATCACGAGATACACGGCAGCTACCATGAGCAGCGGCATATAGGCCTCGTATGTAATGCTGCGGATAATATCGCCGCCCTTGGTGAGATCCTGAATGCCGACGTAACCGGCAACGGACGTTTCCTTGAGCAGAACAATAAATTCGTTGAAGATGGCGGGCGCCACATTCTTGAACGCCTGCGGGAGAATGATGCGCATCATTGTGGTGCGGCCGTTCAGGCCAAGGGAACGGCCGGCCTCCATCTGCCCCACGTCAACCGATTGGATGCCGCTGCGCACAACCTCCGCCACATAAGCGCCGGAGTTGATACCGAAGGCCAGCATGGCCACCACGGTGGGGGGCACAACGGGAGAAGTGATGATGACGTAATACATAATGAGCAGCTGCACCATGGTAGGCGTGCCGCGGATCACTGTGAGGTAAAGGCCGCAAATACCGTTGAGCAGCTTCAGCCACCAGCTTTTGCGTGCCGCTCCCGCATAGGAAATGCGGACGATAGCCGTGAGGCTGCCGAGAATTGTGCCGATGATGACGGCCACGAACGTGATGAGCAGCGTGTTGCCCAGACCTTCCACCAGGTACATGTAGCGATCTTCTTCAATGAAGCAACGGTAAAAATCATGCTGGAGCGACTGAAAAAAGGTTTGAATCTGCATCAGAAAAGCATTCAAACTCTGCACTTCCTTCCCTTCCGAAAACGGAAAAGGCGGCAATCTCTGCCGCCTGCCCGTTATGACTCGATTTCAGCCTGCCAATCAGGACAGAGCCGATTCGTACTTCGCCACGATCTCGTCGAGCTCCCCGCTCTCCTTCATCTCGGCCAGCACACTGTTGACCGCATCGAGCATTTCGGTGTTGCCCTTCGGAACGGCGATGGCGTATTCCTCTTCGGTGAGAGCCGTGTCAAGCACCTTGATGGCGCCTTCGTTGTTCTCCACAAACTTCTGAGCCGGGAAATTATCGATGACAACAGCGTCAATGCGGCCGGCCATCAGATCGGAAACCGCTTCCATGCCCTTGCTGTAGCGGCGAACCTCCGCCACGGTGTACTCGCTGTCACCGTCTTCATTTGTGCAGTACTGATCGCCTGTGGTGCCGAGCTGCACGCCAACCGTCTTATCTGCCAGATCCGCCGGGCCGGTGATATCGCTGTCCGCCGCAACGATGATTGCCTGAGAAGCGTTGAAATAGGGATCCGAGAAATCCACGCTCTCACGGCGCTCCGCGTCCGCCGTCATGCCGGCTGCGACAATGTCCGCTTTGCCGGACTGCAGAGCCGGGATCAGAGAATCAAACGCAATGTCGGAGATCTCCAGTTCCACGCCGAGGGATTCGGCGATCTTCTTGCTGATGTCAATGTCAATGCCCACAATTTCGCCGCCGTCCTTGTATTCAAAGGGCTCAAACTCAGCGTTGGTGGACATCATGAGCTTTCCGCTGTTCTTCACGTCGGACAGGCTCCGGGTGGAGCTGCAGCCGGCTGCACTCACAGCCATGAGAGCTGCGGCCGCAATTGCCGCGATTCTAACCAGTTTTTTCATGTTTCTGTTGCCTCCCGTGTCATTTGCCTCCGTCTGCACGTGCGTGCGGAGGGGGATTTTCGATTCCAGCCGTTTCCCAGCTGAATCCTATGCTATTATATCGCATAAATATTCATGAAGCAAGCATATTTATGAACATTTGTCCTTTTTGTCAATCCTGCTCCCTTTCCCACCCGATTTCTCCATGGAAACTATCCACTCTGCAGGATCCGAGCCATATCCTCGGGCAGAGGGGAACGGAAAAAGAGCACATCTTTTTTCACCGGGTGCAGGAAATGCACGGAGGCACAGTGAAGCGCCTGACGATCTATCCGGCCGCACGGGCCTCCATAGAGATCATCCCCCAAAAGCGGATGGCCACAGGCAGCCATGTGCACGCGGATCTGATGCGTGCGCCCTGTTTCCAGGCGAAAGGAGAGGAGCGACATATCCGGCGCTGCGCGCAGGCTCTTCCATCGTGTCACGGCACGCTGTCCATCCGGCCTGACGCAGCGCTGGATGCTGTGGCCCGGCAAAAGACCGATGCATCCCTTTTCCATCCCCTCCCCGCTCAGATAGCCGCTGCACAGAGCGATGTACTCCTTTCCGACTCTTCCTGCCAGGCAGGATGCCGCAAAGGAATCCTTGCCCAGCACAACCAGTCCGGTGGTATCCCGATCCAAACGGTAAACGGGATGAAACTCCAGCGCCTCCCCGCGCGCGAGGAGATGGCCCAGCACAGCGTTTGCGAGGCTGTCCCGATCATGGCCGGGGCACGGATAAACCGGCATGGCACTGGGCTTTTCCACGACAAGCAGGCTTTCATCTTCAAACACGACGGAAAGGGGGATCGCCTGCGGTTCCACCGCACAGGGAGACGGTGCGATGGAAAAAGAGACGCAATCCCCGCTTTTCAGGACGGTGCGCGCCGTGGCCGGTTTCCCGTTGCACAGAAGGCCGCCTTCTATCCGCTTGGCCGCCGTGAGGAGACGGGCCGAGCAACCTGCCCAGCTGCGCAGAAAACCTTTGAGCGAGGCACCGCCATAGGACGGCGGCACGGTGAAGGACACTGTTTTCATGATATGCCACCCACAGAAAACAGCCGGACGCTGTTCAGCGTCCGGCTGAAAAGATTTCGGTTTTTTTACTTAACCTCGTAGGTCCAGCCGAGTTCATCCGGGATTTTGCCCCACTGGATGCCCGTCAGCGTATCATACAGCTTCTGGGAGATCGGGCCGATATCGCCATTGTTGATTTCCATCACGTCATCGCCCCACTTGAGGTGACCAATCGGGGAAATAACGGCGGCCGTACCGCTGCCGAAAGCCTCTTTCAGGTGGCCGGTGCGGGCAGCTTCCGCGATCTCCTCGATGGAAATGCGGCGCTCCGTCACCTTCACGCCCCAATGCCTGAGGATCTCAATGCAGGACATACGCGTGATGCCGGAGAGAATGGAACCCTGCAGCGCAGGTGTGACAACCTCATCGTCGATCACAAAGAAGACGTTCATCGTGCCGACTTCCTCGATGTACTTGCGCTCCACACCGTCGAGCCACAGCACCTGTGTGTAATTCTGCTTCTCAGCCTCATCCTGCGCCTTCAGGGAAGCCGCATAATTGCCGGCCGTCTTGGTGTAACCCATGCCGCCGCGCACCGCGCGGACATAATTCTTTTCCACGTAGATCTTCACCGGGTTCAGGCCTTCGGGATAATAGGCGCCAACCGGGCAGCAGATCACCAGGAACAGCAGATGAGAAGCCGGATGCACACCGATGTGCGGATCCAGGCCGATGATGAACGGGCGGATATAAAGAGACGTCCCTTCGCCGCTCGGAATCCAGTCGCGCTCAATGGAGACAAGCTTCGCAATGGCTTCCTTGGCAAACTCCTCGTCGATGGCGGGGATGCAGAGACGATCGTTGGAAACATTCAGACGTGCCATGTTCTTTTCCGGGCGGAAGAGCAGGATGCGGCCGTCCACAGCGCGGTAAGCCTTCATGCCCTCAAAGACAGACTGACCGTAATGCAAGCACATGGCAGAGGGCTCCATCTCAATAGGGCCATACGGAACAATACGGGGATCATGCCAGCCCTGTCCGGCGTCATAGTCCATCAGGAACATATGATCGGTGAAAATGGTACCGAACGGCAGCGGGTCGCCAGGTGCCGGTTTCTTCTTCGGATTCTTTGTCAATTCCACTTTGATTTCCTGCATAATGGGATGCCCTCTTTCCTTTATTCCCCAGGGCGATTGCGCCCCGATTTGTTCTTCACGCGTGAAAGCGCGCCGGCGCTTACTGCGCCCAGACTTTGCGCTTTTCCGTGTTACTGCGATTATTATAGCATTCTTTTTCCGCCAATGCAAGGAAGAAATGCATAGCTTCTCATGAAATCCTGCAAAATCTTTTGTTTTTCACGCCGAAATCCGGCCCGTTTGGCAGGAATCCCGCGGCAGCACATCAAGGGGACACATATGCGCGAAACAGGGCTCAATGGTTACGCAGGCCTTTCGGGTAATGATTCTTCAAACGCCCGCCGCTCAGTTTGCCGAAACCGAGCACAACACCGGACACGGAAACGCCGCAATACCCCCGCCCTTCCTGCGGCCCTTCGATCTCCTCGCCGCGCAGGAATGCGGCCAGACGCATGTCATCCGGGGCAAAGTCAAGGCAAAGGTTGAGATCCTGCGGATGCGCCGCAAGGAACAGGCCATGGCAGGGTTCCCACCTCTTCCCCTTCCGCTCACACAGCGGGATACCGGCGCGAAGGACGCCTTTTCCCCGCAGGGAAGGCGGGTCGGATGGCAGCAGGAGGAGCTTTTCCCCGGCGGCCGCAACAGGCCGGTTCGGGAACGGGACGCAGCACACGGAACGCCAGACCTCCTCCGCCTCCGCAAGAAGCTGGCGCGGCGCCTGCCCCGGCGGCGAGGCGGGCATGGGAAGCGACCGGCCCGCTTTTTCCAGGAGAGCGACAAAATGGCCTTCTCCCCCGTCCATCGGAAAAATCCGCCTGGCTTTTTCCATGCCGAAGAACCCCGGCCTCCCGCCGGGAAGCCCTGTATCGCACAGGGAAAAATCAGGATGACGGCTGAGAAAAGCCGAAACCGTTTGTTCGTTCTCCTCCGGGGAAAACGTGCAGGTGGAGTAGGCCAGAATACCGCCGGGGCGGAGCGCTTCGGCGGCGCTGTCCAAGATGGCAGCCTGCCGCACGGCGCAGGAGCGCACATGCTCCTCGCTCCATTCCTGGATGGCCTGCGGATCGCGGCGGAACATGCCTTCACCGGAGCAGGGCGCATCCACCAGCACTTTGTCAAAATAGCCGGCGAGCTGCGGGCAGAGGACATCCGGCCGGCTGGAGGACACGACAGCATTTCGCACTCCCATGCGCTCCAGATTGGACAGCAGCACGGCAGCGCGGCTTTTCACAATTTCATTGCTCCACAGCAATCCTTCCCCATTCAGGCAGGCTGCAATCTGCGAGGATTTCCCGCCGGGCGCGGCACAGAGATCGAGCACACGGTCGCCCGGCTGCGGATTCAGCGCCGTCACGGCAGAGGAGGCGCTGGGTTCCTGAGAATAAAAGGCACCGGCATGGTGCAGAGGCAGTGCCCCCACCTTTGGTCCCTCCGGCGGATAGTAATAGGAACAGGGCGAAAAGGGCGCGCGCTGCAGCGCGAACGGGAAAGAGGCAGCCAGCGTTTCCGCCGTGCACTTAAGCGTATTGAGACGAATGCCACGCAGCGGCTGTTCCTCCATGGCGGCCAGATATGACTTATATTCCTCCCTTAGGAGCGTGTGCATTCTGGCGAGGAACGCTTCCGGCAAATTCATTGGGATTCTCCTTTCAGGCAAAAATGCGGCGCTGGAAAATTTTTCGGTATGCTGTATATTGGCGCACTCCTCCGCCCATACTAGGGATGTGCCCCGAATACGGGGCGCAGAGACTCAGGCAAAGGAGACGCAACGCATGGAAAACAAAACGATGAACAAGATGGGTTCCAACAATCAAACGACTTCCGCCACCAATCAGGACATGAAGAGCAAGAAGAGCTCCAACAAGTCCGGAAGCTGCGGCGCCGCAACGAACGCCAAGAACGGCGGCACCAACTGCAACTGAACCGCCGCACGCGTGTGCAAAAACCGGGGGAAGAGCCAGGCTGGCTTTTCCCCCGGTTTTTTGCAGTTTCCGCTCACTGCTTTCCGGTTTTGCGGACCCGCCGCTTTTCCTTCAGAGAGGCAGCCAGTTCCCGGATGGTTTTGTCCTCCGGCTTTACGGGACGGAAGCCTTCTCCCGTAATGGAATTCGCGTCGCCCACAATGAGAAAGGCGTTTTCATCCTCCTCATGGATGAGATCCATCACACTGTGTGCCTCATCACGCCGGACGGCACAGAGAAGCACGTCTAACGGACGGCCGCTGTACGCTCCCTGCGCTTTCAGCTTCGTCACACCGCGATCCAGCTCATTGAGGATGCGGGCGGCAATTTCATCGCTCTTTTCCGAAATCACATAAAGCATCTTGCCGGTCCCCGCATCCGCACCGTAGAGAATGGCGTCGATGATGTGGGTGGAGACAAAGATGGAAATGGCGGCATGAAGCGCACTCTCCAGGCTTTGATAGGCAATGGCGGAGATAGCCACAATCACAAAGTCCACCGCAAACATCAGCCGCCCCATGGAGAGATAGCGAAAATGCCGTCCAAGCAGCCGTGCTATCAGATCGGTGCCACCTGTGGTGGCGCCGCGCAGGAAAATCAGCGAAAGCCCCAGCCCCTCCAGCGCACCCGCACAGACTGCCGCCAGAAGCGGCTCGTTTGTATAGGGGGGCAGCACATTCGGCACCAGCAGGCCCATCAGATCGATCGCGGCCGAGGAAAGCACGGTGGCCACGATCGTCTTGCCCACAAGGCGGTAGCCGATCTCAAATCCAGCCCAGAGAAACAGCGGGAGATTCATCAGCAGGGCCGCCATACCGATGGGAAAACCAGTGAGGTAATGGATCACGGTGGAAAGGCCCGTTAAGCCGCCGGGTGCAAAGTGGTTCGGAGACGAGAACAATTTCACAGAGCAGGCAAAGATCACGCTGCCTGCCGTGAAAAAGCAGAGGTCCCCCAATAGGAGAAGCGGTGTTTTGCGATGCAGTTTCATCGTTGATCCTCCTTGCCGTTTTGTGATGGAACAGGAACGATCTCAGCCGTCTGCGGCATCCTTCCCTTCCGCAAACAGCAGGGCAAACAAGGCCTGCAGGCGGCTGAGATCCCCTTTGAGATAAAGGTACCCCACAAGTGCTTCGAGAGCGGTTGCGGCATGGTAATCCGCCGGCTCCGCGTTCTTCGGCACATGGTTGACATGCGCGTTCCGGCCACGGCGGTAAATATCCTGTTCTTCTGGCGTGAACGAATCAAAGAGCCTCTGCCCTGCCGCAGACTGGGCTTGGCAGCACACCTGTTCCACCGCGCGCCGGTGCAGCGTCTTCACGGGGCAATTCCCGGCGCAAACCAGTTTTTCCCGCACAAAAAGCTCAAACACGGCATCCCCCACAAAGGCAAGGGAAAGCGGGTTCATCTGCTTCGGATCGCAGGGCAGTTGCTGTAATAAGCGTTCCATTCCGGTTGCTCCTTTATTCCATAAAATCGAATTCCAGGTCATACATGCGCACAGTGTCTCCCTCCTGCACACCGGCGGCGCGGAGCGCGTCAATCACACCGGAGGAAATCAACACGCGCTGGAAATACTGCAAAGATTCATAATCATCAAAGTTGACGGACTGAATAAACTGAGGCAGCCAGTCTCCCTCCACGATATACACACCGTCTGTTTCCGTGACATGAACCTCGTGACTCGCGCCATCTTCCGGCTTGAGCAGAGGCAGCGGCTCCGGCTCATAGCGAAGGATAGGAGGCAGCTTCGAGAGCAGCTCTGAAACACGGTTCAAAAGCGGCTCCACACCATAGGAAATAGCAGCCATAAGCGGGAAAAACTCATAGCCCTGTTCCTCGACAAAACGGCGGAAGGACTCCACCGTCTCCTCGTCTGTAAGGTCACACTTGTTGCCAGCCACAAGCATGGGGCGGGCGGCAAGATCTGCGTCAAATTTGGCAAGTTCTTCGTTGATGATGCGGAAATCCTCGCGCGGATCACGGCCTTCGCTGCCGGAAACGTCCACGATGTGCACCAACAGGCGGCAACGCTCCACATGGCGCAGAAACTGGTGTCCCAGGCCGGCACCGCCGCTTGCCCCTTCGATCAGGCCGGGGATATCGGCCATCACAAAAGAACGGCCCTCGCCCAGCCGGACAACGCCGAGCACAGGCGTGAGCGTGGTGAAATGATAGTTGGCAATCTGAGGTTTTGCCTCGCTGACAACGGAGACGAGCGTGGACTTGCCCACATTCGGGAAACCCACCAGGCCAACGTCTGCCAGCAGCTTCAGTTCCATGGAGAGCTCAAGCTCCTCCCCCTTCGTGCCGGGCTTTGCAAAGTTCGGCACCTGGCGCGTCGGTGTGGCAAAATGGCTGTTGCCCCAGCCGCCGCGGCCGCCGTGGGCAATCACCTGGGGCTCGTCTCCGGAAAGATCCGCCACCAGGCGGCCCGTTTCCGCATCGCGCAGAAGCGTGCCGCGGGGCACGGAGATCACGAGGTCTTCGCCCTTTTTGCCGCTGCACCGTTTGCCGCGCCCGTCTCCCCCGCGCCCGGCCGCATATTTGCGCTTGTAGCGGAAATCGGCCAGAGTGGAAAGATTATCGTCCACCTGGAAGATGATGTCGCCGCCGCGGCCGCCGTCTCCGCCGTCCGGTCCGCCGGCAGCCACATATTTTTCACGGCGGAAGGAGACGGCCCCGTTTCCGCCGTCACCCGCCTTAATTTTAATTTTCGCACTGTCGATGAACATGATTTTTCATCCTTTCCGGCAGGACGCCGCGGGATTCGTCATGAAAAAGACCCGGGCAAACCCACGTGCCCGGGTCTCTTTTTTCGCATCCTGAATTACTCTGCGCTGTAAACGCTGACCATCTTGCGGTCACGGCCCAGACGCTCGAACTTGACCTTGCCGTCCACGAGGGCGAACAGGGAATCGTCGGAACCTCTGCCCACATTTACACCGGGATGGATGTGCGTGCCGCGCTGCTTGACAAGGATGTTGCCGGCCAGAACGAACTGACCGTCGGCGCGCTTCACGCCAAGACGCTTGGACTCGGAATCGCGGCCGTTCTTGGTGGAGCCCATACCTTTTTTATGGGCGAACAACTGAATGTTAATCTTCAGCATGATGTTACACCTCCAGATAACTCACTTCAATATTCTCGGGATATTGTTCCTCCAGCCCCTGCAGGTGGAGTTTGAAGCCTTCGAAGAGATCCCGGCACCGCTTTGCATCGCGCAAAGCAACCGCCACGTTCATATATCCTTCGTCGGCTGTGATCCTTGCTTCTGCCCGGATCACGTCTGACACGGTGTTGGCAGTCATATAAGCGGCGGAGGAAACGGCTGCACACAAGATGTCGCTGCCCTCTTCCGCCAGACCGGAATGGCCCGTGAGACGGAACCCGGTCAATTCACCGGAAGGCCCGGTAAAAAACACTGCCTGAATCATCGCGCGTTCTCTCAGGCGTTGACGGCCTCGATCTGCACCTTCGTGTAGGGCTGACGATGACCCATCTTGCGCTGCTCGTTCTTCTTGGCCTTATAGGTAAACACGGTGATCTTCTTGCCCTTGCCGTTCTTGAGAACCTTGCCGGTCACAGAAGCGCCTTCCACATAAGGAGTGCCGATCTTCATGCCATTCTCGTCGCTCAGAGCGACCACCTTAAACTCCACGAAGGAGTCCTCCTCAGCCGCAAGCTTCTCGACGTAAATCACGTCGCCGTACTGAACCTTGTACTGCTTGCCGCCGGTTTCGATTACTGCAAACATGTGGGATTCCTGCCTTTGCTTTGAACTCGCTATCTCCGGGCGGAGCGTTCTCTCACTTCAAAAGCCCGTGATAAGCGGCTTAAACAGCATACCATAGTGCGTCAAGTTTGTCAAGGGAAAAGCAGCGGTTTTCCACGATTTTTCCCCGTTTTCAGCCGGTTTTGGCCCCGTCCTCCTCCCAGAGGGAACGGGGCAGGCGAATGTCCTCGCGTGGAAGACGGCTCCATGAAAAAAGCGGGATCAGTTCCTGAGCGGAAACGAGGCGCGGTTGGGGAAGCAAACCGCCGGACCATGCGAGCAGCCCCAAGAGCTCACGGGGAGAAAAGCGGGCGCGGAGTGCGCCGAGATCGAGTGCACGATCCCGCTTGGAAAGGCGAGTTCCGTCCGGCGCAAGCAGAAGCGGGATATGGCCGAACGACGGCTCGGGAAAACCGAGCAGGCGGTAAAGGTAGATCTGGCGCGGCGTGGAGCTCAGCAGATCACGGCCGCGCACCACCTGGTTCACACCCATCAGGGCGTCGTCCACCACAACGGCAAGCTGATAAGCGAACACGCCGTCCGACCGGCGGACAAGGAAATCGCCGCATGCGGCGGCCAGATTTTCCCTGTATCTTCCATAGAGCAGATCGTCAAAAGCAATCTCTTCATCCGGCACGATAAGACGGCCAGCCGGTTTTCTCTTTTGGGCAAGCGCCTGCCGCTCCGCGGGGGAGAGAGAGCGGCAGCGGCCGGAATAGAGAACAGTGCCGTCTGCCAGGTGAGGCGCCTGGGCCGCGTGCAGCTCTGCCCGCGAACAAAAACAGGGATACACAAGCCCCCTCGCCTTCAGACATTCATAATACTGCAGATAAATGGCGGTGCGCTCACTCTGGAAATACGGGCCATGAGGTCCCCCTGCGCTCCCCCCTTCGTCCCAGTCAAGGCCGAGCCAGCGCAGATCGTCCTCCAACAGGTCGGCGTACCGTCGCGGGCAGCGCTCCGGGTCCAGATCCTCCTGGCGCAGCACGACGCGCCCGCCGCATGAACGGGCAGAAAGCCAGGCGATCAGCGCGCAGAACACATTGCCCAAGTGCATCCGGCCACTGGGGCTCGGCGCAAACCGGCCGACCACCGCTTTTCCCTGTTCCATGCTCTCCCCTCCCGTTTCTCAACGTTACGTTTTTTTCATCATAACACGGGGAAAGCCTGCCGAACAGCATGGCACGCAATATTTTATATTTTCTCTATAATTTTATTTCTATTCACAAAAATATCGTTCCAATTTCCCGAAAAGATGCTATACTATAAAGAATAAACAGGCAAAACGGGATGTGCCTTGCCTGCATGAAAGGAGCTCACAGGGATGTTAAAGGAATTTGAACCGGCATGCAAGACGGATTTCGTTGTTTCCGACCATGCCTTGGAACAGTACCGAGAAAAACTGTCGGCGCAGCAGCTCTCCTTAAAGGAAAAGAAGCTGCCTGTGATCCTGCTGATTGAAGGGTGGGGAACGGCAGGAAAAGGAAGCTTGATCGGCCGGCTGATCCGCTACCTAGATCCGCGCTTTTTCAAGGTCTGCACCAGGAGCGTTCCTTCCGACGAAGAACTGCGCAAGCCGTTCCTCTGGCATTATATGAAAGACATTCCGCAGGCCGGAAAGATTGTGATCTTTGATTCCGGGTGGATAGAAGAAACGGTTCGCGCCGTGGAAAACGGGGATCTCGAGAAAAAGGCTCTTCCCGAACGATTGGAGAGCATCCGGATTTTCGAGCGCCAGCTCACCGAGAACGGCTACCTTGTAATCAAGCTCTTTCTGCACATTTCAAAGGAAGAGCAGAAAAAGAGGCTGGATCGGCTGGAGGAGGACAAAAACACCGACTGGCGCGTGACCAAGCGCGACCATCAGCAAAACGAGCACTATGACAAATTCCGCAAGCGATTTGACAAATGTCTGGAAGCGACGGACACGCCCTGGGCACCGTGGCATGTGCTGGACGCTTCCAACCGAAAGGACGCAGAACTGGAAGCCTTCCGCATTGTGACGCGCGCCATCGACGACGCGCTGGAGACACGGCCCGGCTCTACACCGCTGCCGAAACCGGAGCAATTCCCGCTGCTCGACATGCCGCTCCTCTCACAGGTGGATCTCGATCGGGCGGTGGAATCCGATGAAGCATACCACACACAACTCAAAGCCGCGCAGAAACGCTTGCGGGAGCTTCACAACACGCTGTACCGAAAGAAAATTCCGCTCATCATCGCCTATGAGGGCTGGGACGCCGCCGGAAAGGGCGGCAACATCAAGCGCCTTGCCGCTGCCCTGGACCCGCGCGGCGCGGAGGTGCAGCCGATTGCCGCACCGGAACCGTATGAGCTTTCCCGCCATTATCTGTGGCGGTTCTGGACGCGGCTGCCCAAGACGGGACATGTGGCGATCTTCGACAGAAGCTGGTATGGCCGCGTGATGGTCGAACGTCTGGAGGGGCTTTGCAGCGAAGCCGACTGGAAGCGTGCCTACTATGAAATGAACGAGTTTGAGCGCGAGCTGGTGCGCTGGGGCGCAATCGTGATGAAATTCTGGATTCATATTGATCCGGATACACAGCTCGAACGGTTCCGGGAACGGCAGAACACACCGGAAAAGCGCTGGAAAATCACAGATGAAGATTGGCGCAACCGCGAAAAATGGCCGCTTTACGAGACGGCCGTGAACGAGATGCTGCAAAAGACAAGCACCGCGTTTGCCCCCTGGTATATCATTGAATCAAAAGACAAGCACTACGCACGGCTGAAAGTCCTGAACCTTGTGATCGACACAATCGAGAAGCGGATCGGCAAGGCGGATTGACAGCCGGGCCCGAAACCTGTATCCTAAATGGAGAGAAAAGCCAAAAAGGGCGCTGAGTTTGGGATGGAAGGGGAACCAGAAAGCAACATGGAACGAAATTACCCAATCTTCACCGTATCGGAACGAGCAGAAAACAGCATCCGCGTCGGGCACCCCTGGGTGTACGACAGTGAAATCCTCTCGGGGGAAGGCGAAAACGGCTGCCTTGCCACTGTGGAAAACAGGCGCGGAAAATGGCTGGGCACCGCTTTCTACAACGGACATTCGAAAATCAGGCTGCGGCTCCTCTCCCGCAATGCGAACGATGACTTCAGCGAATCATTCTTCGAACGGCGGCTCCGCTACGCCGTGGACTACCGGCGCACCGTGATGGGACCTGATTTCCGCTGCTGCCGCCTCATTTTCGGCGAAGCGGACAGCTTCCCCGGCCTGACGGTGGATCGGTTCGAAAATATCCTTGTGGCACAGACGCTTTCCCTCGGCATGGAAAAGCTCAAGCCGATGCTGTTCCGTCTGCTGGTGAAAATCCTGCGCGAGAGCGGCGAGACGATCGACGCCGTGTATGAGCGCAACGATGTGCGCATTCGCGAGCTGGAAGGCATGGAACAGAACAAAGGCTTCCTTGCTCTGGATGGACTGCGCACGGATCTGTCCGGCGTGACGGAAATCTGCGAAAATGGCATTCGCTATGAAGTAGACTATGTCAACGGGCAGAAAACCGGATTTTTCCTGGATCAGAAATACAATCGCCAGGCAGCGGCACGGCTGGCGCCCGGGCGCCGTGTGCTCGACTGCTTCACCCACACCGGCGCCTTTGCACTGAACGCCGCCAAGGCCGGAGCTGCCCACGTGTGCGCGGTGGATGTTTCCGCCGCCGCTTTGGAAACGGCGCAGAAAAACGCGGCGCTCAACGGGCTGACGGACAGCATTTCGTTCCGGGAAGCAAACGTCTTCGACTTTCTCACAGAGATGGCAGATCACAGAGATCGCTCGTTTGACTACATCATCCTGGATCCACCGGCTTTCACGAAATCGCACGGATCGGTGCACGGGGCGGAGCGCGGCTACCGTGAGATCAACCGGCGGGCCATGCAGCTGCTGCCGCGCGGCGGCTATCTGGCCACCTGCTCGTGCTCCCATTTTATGACGGAGGAGCTGTTCTGCAAAATGCTGCACCATGCCGCCGCGGATGCGGATCGCTCCCTGCGCCAGATCGAAGCGCGGCAGCAGTCGCCCGATCACCCGATTCTTTGGAATGTGCCTGAAACAAATTATCTGAAGTTTTATCTGTTCCAGGTTGTTTGAAGGAGGTCCTTTTTCTTGCAGATCACAATTACACAGGGCTTGCCGGAAGGCGGCCGTCAAATCCGCCTTTCTGTTTTTGTGCAGGAACAGGGGTTCAGTGAGTCGCTGGAATTCGACGGCATCGACGACACCGCCTGGCATGCCGTTTTGTGGGACAACGGCATACCGGTCGCCACAGGCCGCCTCTTCCCCGGCGAAGAGGAGTTGAGCTACACCATCGGACGAGTGGCGGTCCGCAAAGAGCGCCGCGGCGATCGCCTGGGCAGCCAGGTGGTCTCCGCCCTGGAAGAAAAGGCGCGCTCCCTGGGCGGCAATCAGTCCGTGCTGTGCGCACAGGTGCGGGCACAGGGATTTTATGAATCGCTGGGCTACCGTTCCTGGGGCGGGGAGTTGTTCGATGAAGGCGTCCCGCACGTCATGATGCGCAAAAAGCTGTAAGAAAATAGGAAGCCCGCTCCGATGAAAAACCGGAGCGGGCTTTTTTGCGGGCCGGGGACTGGCGGATGGCTAGCCCGGCCCCTGATGAAGTGAAGGAAACTGGTTTCTCAGTGATAGGCAGGCAGATATGAGCCGTGGGCTTCGATCAACTCGTCCACCATCTTCACGATGTCGTCAATCGAGAGCTCGGCGGCCGTGTGCGGATCCAGCATGGCGGCGTTGTAGATCAGGTCTCGCTTCTTCGTGACGGCCGCTTCAATGGTGAGCAGCTGCACATTGATGTTCGTCATGTTCATGGCGGCAAGCTGCACAGGCAGACGGCCCACATGGCACGGCGTCACGCCGCTGCCGTCCACCAGGCAGGGCACCTCAACGCAGGCATCGGAGGGAAGGTTATCGATCAGGCCCTGGTTCAGAACATTGCCGCCGATCTTGTAAGGCTCATTCGTCACGATCGCCTCCATGATGTGGGAGGCATATTCGCGGCTGCGCTCATGGGTGAGGGCGGTGTTGTGCACCAGTTCATCGCGACGCTTGTTCCAGTCCTCAATCTGATGGATGCAGCGGCGGGGGTACTCATCAAGCGGAATCTGATAACGGTCAATGAGCTCCGGGTATTTCGATTTGATGAAGAACGGGTTGTATTCGGCGTTATGTTCGCTCGATTCCGTGCAATAATAGCCCAGACGGCGGATGTATTCAAAGCGAACCATGTCGTTATGCTGCTCGGTATCATTTTTCTGCAGCGCTCGGCGGCGAATCTCCGGATAAAGATCGTTGCCGTTTTTGTCCCGGATCTCAAGCAGCCAAGCCATGTGATTGATGCCGGCAATCAGCTCACGGCGGCCCTCCAGGAACTCCTTCATATCCAGGCTTTCCAGCAGATGCTCTGAGCACACCTGCACGCTATGGCACAAGCCTACCGTCTTCACGCCCGTGTAACGGAGCATGTAGCCTGTGAGCATCGCCATGGGGTTTGTGTAGTTGAGGAACCAGGCGTTCGGGCAGACCTCCTCCATCTCACGGGCAAAGTCCTCCAAAACGGGGATGGTGCGCAGCGTGCGCATGATGCCGCCGATCCCGAGCGTGTCCGCGATCGTCTGGCGCAGGCCGTATTTCTTCGGGATCTCAAAATCGATCACGGTGGAAGGCTCATAGCCGCCCACCTGAATAGCATTGACAACGAAATCCGCACCGCGCAGCGCTTCCTTGCGGTTCTCCACGCCGAGATACGTTTTTAGGGAAGCACGGCCCTTATTACAGTTGCGATTGATGTTATCGAGCATCATGTAGGATTCCTGCAGACGGGCCCCGTCAATGTCGTAAAGGCAGATCTCGCTTTCGCAGAGATTTTCACACGTCATGACATCTCCCAAAACATTTTTGGCAAACACCGTGCTGCCTGCCCCCATAAAGGTAATTTTCACAATGTTCAACTCCTTTTCAGCATAAAACGTGTCGCATGCGGCAAGCTTTTCTGCGCATGCTGTTACCGATGTATTTTTTTCACCGGTCAGCCGTATGGGTAGTATTATACCATCAATTTTTTCCAAAAAGAATTGCAGAAAGGGATCAATTCATGGTATTATGGAACTAAAGGCCGTATCAATCGTTCCACAGGACTGGTTTTTGTCAAACGTTTTTCGAACAGACCAATGCCCGAAGGACAACCGCCGCACAGCAGCCAGTGGTTTTCAAAAAACGGGTTTCACCCTGCAAAGGGCCAGGCAAATTTCCATGCACTTTGCGGAAAGATTTGCCTTTCACCGGAAAGGGGAGGATTTCTTTTGACAATCGAACGTTCGGTGCTGAACCGCGGGTATCCCGGTCTGAACCCCATCCTTTACGGGGAAGAGCAGTGTGCCCCCGGGCATTCCTACGGCTATGCGTCGCGCGAATACTACCTGCTTCACTACGTGATGAACGGAAGAGGTGTGTTTTCCCGCGGGGAGGAAACCTACTCCCTGCGGCGCGGCTGCCTGTTCCTGATTCGGCCGGGCGAATTGACTTTTTACAAGGCCGATGATAAAATGCCGTGGGAATATGTGTGGATTGGCTTTGATGGCGAACTGTGCCCTTCGCTTCTTGAAACGACCGGCTTTGCCGGCGGCAACTGCTGGGTTGAGGCGCCCGCGGCTTCCGGCCTGTTCGAGGAACTTCGGGCAATTCCGGATCGGCAGCCCTCCACGGAGCTGGCGCTGTGCGCAGTGCTGTTCAAGCTTTTCGGCCTGCTGTGCACGGAGGAAAAACACGGCCGCCCACCGCGCGATTATGTGGCGCGCACCGCTGATTATATCAAAGCAAATTACGCTCTTCCGATTTCCATCGGCTCGATTGCGGCGATGCTGGGAATCGACAGACGTTATCTTTCCCGCATTTTTCTGCGCGAAATAGGCGTCACACCCAAGGAGTATCTTGTGCGCGTCAGGCTGAGCCGTGCTGCAGGTCTTTTGGAAACAACCTCCTACACCATTGCCGAAACAGCGCGCTCCGTCGGCTACGACGATGTCTACAATTTTTCTAAAATATTCAAAAAGAAATACGGGATCAGCCCCGCCTATTACAGGCGGCAGACCGCTTCCCGCCATCTTGAAAAGGACGGGTGATTGAATCATGCAGCTCTCCTCCCTCCCACCCTGCGCCGTGACACACGCGGGTAAATTTCATGCAGACGATGTCTTTTCCGGCGCGCTTCTTCACATTCTGCGTCCCGGCATCGGCATCACGCGCGTGTTTCAGGTGCCGGATGGGTTTGACGGCCTCGCCTTTGACGTAGGTTGGGGATCATTCGACCATCATCAAAAAGGAGCTCCCGTGCGCGAAAACGGTGTCCCCTATGCGGCCTTCGGCCTGCTGTGGCGTGCATTCGGCGCGCAGCTTCTTATGCGCGGATGCAGTGCGGAGGATGCAGCGCGGGAAGCCGGACATTTTGATGAAGTCTTCGTGCAGCCTCTCGATCTGGATGACAACACCGGCTGCGGAAACGACGTTGCCTCTGTCATCGGCTCCTTCAACCCCACCTGGGACTCCTCCCTGTCCGCAGATGAGCAATATTTCAAGGCCGTTGCCTTTGCTGAGGTCATTCTGCGCAATAAGCTTGAGGAAATCTGGGCCGTCTGCCGGGCCTCCGGAATTGTGCGGGAAGCGCTGAAACAAATGGAAAACCGTGTGGTGGTGCTCGACCGCTATTGCCCGTGGAAAGGCGTACTCGCCCACTCCGAAGCGCAGTTTGTAGTCTATCCCTCCCAGAGAGGAGGCTTCGGCGCCCAAGTGGTGCCCAGCGGAGCAGACGGTGAGCCTGAAATCGATTTTCCGGCTGCATGGGCAGGAAAAAGTGCGGAGGAGCTGCAGAAGCTCACCGGCCTCGCCTCCATTCGATTCTGCCACAACGGCCGTTTCCTTGTCACATGCGACGAACTTGAAGATGCCGTCGCCGCCTGCCGCCTGGCGCAGCGCGCCGGCGAGAAAAAACAGAAAGGATGAAAACCCATGGGTTTGTTTTCAAAATTCAACAAGAAAGGCAAACAGAAAGAAAAGCCCGCTGAAAAGCGCAGCGAATCGATCCTCGCTCCATCTGATGAGAGTTCCGTCGAGGCTAAATTTGAACAGCTCAAACCGCATATTTACCCTTATCTGAGACCGGCTAACACGCCCTCCTACATCCGCTTTGACGCCGCCGGGAAAAACATTGACATTCCTCTTCCCTCTGTTCCCTTCCATGCCGCCACAAAGATATTCTTTGTGGAAGACACCGGCAGCTCGTTCCGCGTGGTGCAGCAATCCGCTGTGCCGCAATCGGTGGGCGCGCTTGGCCTGCTTAACATTGCGGTGCAGAACCTGGTAAAGAATGTGAAGTTTGAGGTGCGGGCCACCAAATTCGGCGGCTATGCCTTTGTGGGCAATCCTAACCACATTTCTTCCTTCATCCTGATCAAAAGTTTGTGGAAGGAGCTGGCCAAGCGTGTAAACGACAATCTGATCAATGCAATCCCCGTGCGCGAGGCTATGATTTTTATCCCGGAAAAGAAAAAGGATGAACTCCTTCCGCAGCTTGCCACAGCGTGTGTAGCCCTGATGAAGGACCCGGAGCACCGCACGCATCCGCTTACTCCGCTGCTCTTTTTCTTCAACAAAGATACAGACCGCCTGACAACCTATACGGCTCCGAAAAAGCCAGACGGACCGCAGCTTCACGTGATGCCGAAGTCGGAACCGACTGTGCCGGAATCGGAGGTTCCGGCCGAACCTCTGAAAGAGGAGATGCCGAAAGCTGCAGCTCCGCAGCTGCACCTGGTGCCAGACGTGGAACCGGAAAAAGCTGCCGAAGAATCAAAACCGGAAGAGCTGAAACCGGAGGAACCCAAGCCGGAAGATTAAGCAAATAAACGGCAAAAAGCCGGCACATGCATTTTGAATTGCATGCGCCGGCTTTTTACTTTTAATCAGATCAAACGAAAATGGAAAAGATAAAATAACAACCAGGTTCCTTTATGTCTTTTTCACAAATTGTGTGCGGCACACCGGGCAGGTAATCTGGATTTTCCCTTTTCCCCGCGGTACGCGCAGCTTGTTTTTGCAGTGAGGACAGGTAAAATAGCGATGATCCCTGTCTTTGAGCTGAGCGGCCTTGCTTGTGAAAAAGCCTTTCAGACGATTCCAAACTGTCAGAAACTTCTGATTTTCAGCCCAGCGCTTTGTCCGGTTGCGGGAAAACATGCGAAACAGGATAAAAAAGAGCAGCAGCCAGGCCAGAATGGGGAACAGCACAAACCCGGAAAACATGCCTGCAGCCCATAAAATGAGATAAAGAACCAGCAGCAGCCAGTTGAGCTGATCGCCGCCATAGCGGCCTGCCATAACCCGCTGCAGCCACATTTGAAACCGTCCAAACCAGTTATTCATTGTCCTCCATCCTGTCCTTTCCCAAGTGTGTGCGCAGAATCTCCGTGGCCTGCAACAGCGTGCGGAGCTCCTCTTCCGCATATTCCTCCAGTGTGCCTGCAAGCCGGGCCCGCGCATCGCACAACAGCGATTCCAACACCGCGCGGCCGTTTTCCGTCAAATCCAGCAAAACCATGCGGCGATTTTCCCGGCTCTGTTCCCGGCGCACATACCCGCGCTCTTCCAAAGCACGCGCAACCTTCGTAAATTGCTGAGGGGAAACGCAGAGCTCCTCTGCGAGCTGTGTCATGCAGAAAGGTTCCGCCGCGCGGTCAAGCAGAATCATCGTCTGCAACTGTGTGGACGGAAGATCCGAAAGCACACATTTCCGGCTGATTTGAAAGATACGGCGAAACAAAAGCGGCATCAGACACAGGCTGTTCTGCGCCAACTGATCCCTGAGGTCTTTCACTGCATCATCTCCTACCGATTTTCTGGCGAACATTATAGCGGAGCAGGAAGGCCCTGTCAATAAACAAACCATGAACAATACATAAAGTTTTATTGTAAATAAAAGTTTACTTTTTGTTCATGCAATTTGTTTTTTGGGCTTCTATAATGACCTCAAGCCGAACGGGGAATTCTAATCCGCACAGGGTTTGGAATTCGTGAAAAGGCAGTAAGAGAAACAGGAGGCATACGCCTATGGTAGAACAAAAGAAAAATCCACGAAAATCCCTTTTGTGGTACTGTGTGATTGTTCTTGCCGTGATTGCACTGCTGAACACCATCCTGATGCCGCAGCTCAACAGGATGCAGACAAAGGAAGTGGATTACAGCACCTTCCTCGACATGCTGGACGAAGGCAAGATTGCCAAGGTCCAGATGGAGGGCGAGACAATTGCATTCGTGTCAAATGATGAACAGGACCCGTTTATTTATATGACGGGAGCATGGGATGACCCCGACCTGGTGGATCGGCTGAGGACGGCCGGTGTTGATTTCGGCAAGGTGGTGCCGAAAGAGGAATCCCCGTGGGTTTCTCTGCTGTTTGGCCTGATTCTGCCCACCGCGCTGCTTTGGGGCGCCGGCTATCTGCTGATGCGCAATATGCAGAAAAAAATGGGCGGACCGAATGCCATGTCGTTTGGCAAGAGCAACGCCAAAATCTATGTTGCTGCACAGACCGGCAAAACATTTGCCGACGTAGCCGGTGAGGATGAGGCGAAGGAAGCGCTCAAGGAGATCGTGGATTTTCTGCACGACCCGAAAAAGTATGAGTCCATCGGCGCATCAATGCCCAAGGGGGCTCTGCTGGTGGGCCCTCCCGGCACAGGCAAAACGCTGCTTGCACAGGCTGTTGCCGGTGAAGCACATGTGCCCTTCTTCTCAATTTCCGGTTCGGAATTTGTGGAGATGTTCGTCGGCATGGGTGCTGCCAAGGTGCGCGACCTGTTCAAACAGGCACAAGATAAAGCACCGTGCATCGTGTTTATCGATGAGATCGACACCATTGGCAAAAAGCGCGATGGCGCCGGGTTTACCGGAAACGATGAGCGGGAACAGACGCTGAACCAGCTGCTCACGGAGATGGACGGGTTCGACGGACGCAAGGGCGTTGTGATTCTGGCCGCCACGAACCGCCCGGATTCACTTGACAAGGCGCTGCTGCGGCCCGGCCGCTTCGACCGCCGCATTCCCGTGGAGCTGCCGGATCTCAAGGGGCGTGAAGCGATTCTGCGCGTGCACGCACAGGATGTCAAGATGGGACCGGATATTGACTTTGCCGCCATCGCCCGTGCTACCGCCGGTGCTTCCGGCGCCGAGCTTGCAAACATCACCAACGAGGCTGCGCTGCGCGCAGTGCGCATGGGCCGCTACGCCGTCACCCAGGAGGATCTGGAGGAAAGCGTGGAGGTCGTCATTGCAGGGTATCAGCGCAAGAGTGCTGTCATTCCGCCGAAGGAAAAGCAGATTGTGGCCTATCATGAGATTGGCCACGCGCTGGTGGCGGCGCGCCAGACAAATTCCGCGCCTGTTGCCAAAATCACGATTGTCCCCCGCACATCCGGTGCGCTTGGTTACACGATGCAGGTGCCGGAAGATGAAAGCGTACTGATGTCGAAGGAGGAAATCTTCAACAAGATTGCTACGCTGACCGGCGGGCGTTCCGCGGAAGAGCTTGTATTCGGCACGTGCACGTCCGGTGCTTCGAACGATATTGAGCAGGCCACAAAGCTGGCGCGTTCCATGATCACAAAGCTCGGCATGTCCGACACGTTCGGCATGATCGCACTGGAGACGGAATCGAACAAATACCTTGGCGGCGACAGCTCGATGGCATGCTCGGAAGGCACGGCTCAGGCCGTCGATCAGGAAGCCATTTCCCTGATCCGAAAGGCGCATGAGAAGGCCATTTCGATTCTCAAGGAAAACATGGCGCCGCTGCATGAGCTGGCACACTACCTGCTGGAAAAGGAGACGATTACCGGCGAGGAGTTCATGGCTATCCTGAAAAAATATGATGAAAAGCCGGCGCTGGAACAGAATACAAAAGAGTAACCGGTGCTGAATAAACGGCCGGGATCGCATGATGAAAAGCGATCCCGGCCGTTTTCTTGTTTCAAGGCTTATTCCAGATTCAATTTATATTTGAGAATCTGATGCGTGGCGATGTAATACCCTGCGCTCAGCACGAGTTCAAACGCGGTCAGGCCGGCGAGCACAAGCTCCACCATGCCGACAGCCGCCTCATACGTCCAAAGCAGTTCCCCGTTCCAGGTAAGGGAACGGAAGAAGGATTCCAGGAAAAAGACGCCGCCGCTGATGAGAAAGCCTGTGAGAATCTGCTCGGCAAAGCTGAACAGCAGATAGAACCCGATGCCGGCAAGCACACGGTGATTCTTGACCTGGCTGCCGGTGGCGATGGCGCCGTAAATCTGCAGGTAGCCATGCACCGCACAGGAAAGCAGGAAGAGCAGGAGCAGCAGCGTAATGAGCCATGCGTGAAATCCGCCCTGGCGGTACAGCTCGCCAACCGCTGCGAAAAAGTCTGCCAAATCGGAAAAGAGATTCTGATCCGCCATCAGGATGAAGAACGTCAGGATGCAGACCAGCACGCTGCACACCGACCAGACAAGGGAAACAATCAGCTTGTTCCAGATGTGCTGCGCCGTGGTGACGGGAAGGGTAAACATCAGATAGCCCTCATCCCCCATCAGATTTCTGTAAAACCGGAGGACGGCCACCAGGAATGTGATGACACACACGCCAATGAGGCTCAGAATGTAAAACGTGACAATCACAAACGTGGGAATGTTCACAAACATGTTCTGCAGGAATGCATTGCTCTGCAGCGTGACGGAAAGCGTCACACGCGACATAACCGCCAGCACGATCAAAAGCAGATAAGCCGGCAGGAAATACCGCGCCGTGGCCTGAAATTCGGCTTTCATCAATTTTCTCAGCATCTGAATACCTCCCGAAACAGTGTATCGACGCTCTTCCCCTGCTTATCGCGGATGTTGTCAACGGAATCGCTCAGCACAATGGTTCCCCCGTTGATGAAAATCACGTCGTCCAGAACATTTTCCACGTCGGCAATCAGGTGGGTCGAGATGAGAACCGTGCCCTCCTGATTGTAGTTTGTGATGATGGTGTGCAGAATGAAATCACGTGCGGCAGGATCCACTCCGCCGATCGGCTCATCAAGCAAATAAAGCTGCGCGCGCCGGCTCATCACCAGGATCAGCTGCACCTTCTCCTTTGTGCCTTTGCTCATCGTTTTCAGCTTCTGCATGGGGTCCAGATTCAGCCTGTGCAGCATGTCATAGGCACGCGCCGTGTCAAAGTCAGCATAGAAATCCTGAAAGAAGCGGATGAGCTGCGCCACGTTCATCCAGTTGTTCAGGTAAGTACGGTCCGGCAAATAGGAGACAACCTTTTTCGTCTCCACACCGGGGGTGCGGCCGTTCACCAAAAGCTGGCCGCTGTCCGGAGTGAGCAGGCCGTTGCAAAGCTTGAGGAACGTACTCTTCCCGCTTCCGTTCGGCCCCAAAAGCCCCACAATCCGCCCGCGGGGAACCTGCAGGCTGATCCCACCGACCGCGCGGCAGCCTGGAAATGTTTTCACGAGATCACAACATTCAATGATCGGGGTCATTTTGATTTCTCCTCCGTTCGATTTATCATGGTCATGGTTTGCTCTTTCGTGTAACCAAGGTAGGACATATCTTCCATGAATTGGAAAACGAGCTGCTCCGCCATTTCTTTTTTTGTTTCCATAATTTTCTCCTGTTCCTCCGTCACATATCTGCCGCTTGTGCGCTGTGTAAAGATCAGACCGTCTTCCTCCAGCTTGACGAGAGCCCGCTGCATGGTGTTGGGATTTAC
>ERZ1090869.148-NODE-148-length-38976-cov-16.317952_pt1 | contig 38976 bp, 38 predicted proteins | sample MGYA00478474_ERZ1090869 | MGnify/ENA primary metagenome ERZ1090869 (study PRJEB33644, sample SAMEA5815748) | chicken gut metagenome | biome: Chicken; feature: Gastrointestinal Tract; material: Caecum | place: Ireland | collected 2019-01-01 | study: A study of the... | reverse complement strand
GCTGGGGGTGGCCCTGCTCACCCCGGCGGGGCTGCTGGTAAAAAATTCGGTGGGCCTTTGCGGACTAATAATGCTTATTCTGCAGGTCGCCTCGCCGCTGATACTTTTGATAGCCTTTTCGCTCTTGCTCAAAGTGGCGGGAGCGGTGGTGCAGGCGGCGGGCGAAAACGACATGTATTCGCTCTTTTCAGACCTCTCGTCCGACGTAGGCTGTTTTACGGCGGGACTTTTAACGGTAACTTTTATGTATTGGTTGATAATAATGCTTATAATAAATTCGGCCAACAGTTTTATATGACAGCTTATCTTGTAACTGCGTGCGGCGCCGTATTCCTTTCGGTAGTGGTGTCGTTCATCATACCGCAGGGAAAACTTTCAAAAACCATAACGTTTGTCATGCGCATAGTGTGCATAGGCATACTCATTTCGCCGCTCGTAAAAATATTTACCGTTCCCGATACGGGCGAAGGCGAGGGCGCCGACTATGATTTCATCTGTGAGCAGTATTCCCTTAACCAGAGCGCCGCATTGGAGGATTGTATAGCCGAAAAGTTCGGGGCGCAGTCTGAATGTACGGTGAATATCGTTTATGGTGAAGAGGGGTTTTATGCCGAAAGCGTCGAAGTTTGTCTTATAGGCTCATACGACAATTTAACGCAAAAAATTTACGAATATTTGGAAGAGGCGGACTATATAAATATAACTGTATATGAAACGGGTGAGCGAGTGGCTTAAAGAGCAGAAAAAGCTTATAATCGTGGCAGTGCTTATAGTCGCGCTTATAATAATAGTCTTTCTGTTTTTCGGTGGGGAAAACAGTTCTTCGGCGGGTACGGCAAAAACGGCCGAAGAGCTGAGGCTTACCGCTCTGCTGGAAAGGATGGACGGCGTGGGGGACGCCGACGTTATGATCACCGAGGATGAAGGCGGCATTGCAGGCGTTGTAGTCGTGTGCGACGGTGCAGATCGCATTATGGTCAGAAACGATATATTGAACGCCGTTTCAACGGCGCTTAATATAAATAAAAACATTATTGCCATATATTCAATGTAAGGAGAATTTTATGTCAAAGAAAAAGAAGATCATCGTAATGTCATCGCTCGTTTTCCTGCTGGCGCTTACGGCAGTACTGAACGTGTTGCTTGCGCAGAATACATCTGCAAACAGCGGCGATGCAGTCACAACGGCAAACTATTTTGCCACGTACCGTTCCGAGCGCACGGCTACGCGCAGCGAGGAGCTTTTGCAGCTCGACAGCATAATCGAATTGTACGACGAAAGCAGCGAAGAGTATGCCGAAGCTGTTGCAATGAAGATGGATATAGTAACCGTAATGGAGCAGGAACTTCAGCTTGAGACCATGATAAAATCGCTCGGCTTTTCAGACGCGGTGGTTTCCATAGGCGTGGATTCGGAAAACGTCAACGTATTCATAAATTCGCAGGAACTTGACATGGATACCGCCCTGTCTATCTATGACATGCTGCTCAGCGATGCCGAAGTTGCGGCCGAAAATATAACAATTATGCCCGTTTATTCGGAAATTTAACGCAAGCCTGTTGCAAAAGCCGTACAGTTGTGTTATAATCTTTACATAGGAGAAGAAAAATCATGGCACATCTCAGGCACGATCCCTCATCTACCCAGAACGGCAAGATAACTTACGATTCAGGCATAGTCAACGGAATCGTTGAACTTGCCATCAACGAGGTCGACGGGGTAACGCTGTTAAATACGAAAAACAGGGGCGTAAAGCTCGAGTTTGAAAAAAACGGTATTGTTGCGGATATAAGCGTTAAGGTGAGCTACGGCTATAACGTCGCCTCGCTCGCATTCCGTATCCAGCAGTCTATAAAACACAACGTGGAATCCATGACGAAGTTCAAAGTGGATAAAATCAACGTGCACGTTCAGGACGTTGACTTTCCCGATAACTTAGTTTAAACTTTGCAATATTCCCTTTGTATACTTTTTGGCAAAGGGAATATTTTACTATTTTGACGAGTATGAGAACAAAGGCAAGAGAAACACTTTTTAAAATATTATTTTCGTCGCAGTTCGTAAAGCCGATAGACCGTAGCTTCCGCACGGGCATGTATAAAGCCGGCGAGCTTAACGAGGACGACGTCAAATACTGCGATAAGCTGCTCGCCCTTGTGGAAGAGCATGCAGGCGATATAACCGCCGTTATAGACAAAAAGTCTGTCGCGTTCCCCGAAGCAAGGCTGTTCCCCGCAGACAGAAGCATACTTTTTATAGCCGTCGCCGAAATACTCTATTGCGACGACGTGCCCGATAAGGTTGCGGCAAGCGAGGCGGCAAATCTGGCGGCGCGCTATTCTTCGGAAAAGTCGGCGCAGTTTGTAAGCGGCATACTTTCTTCGGTGATAGCCGATAAAGGGGTCGTATAAGGTTCAGGGCAATATTCCGCATTTGCGGCATGAAGGTCACAGGGAGGTAATAATGTACAAGCTTATAGACGGAAAAAAACTTGCGCATAAGATGCGCGCGGCGATCAAAGAGGATATCGAAGGATATAAAGCCGCCTCCGGCAAAGAGATAGGCCTTGCCGTGGTGCTTGTGGGCGAAGATCCCGCGTCGCAGGTATATGTGCGCAACAAGATAAAGGCGTGCGAAGAGGTGGGCATAAAGTCATATGCGTATTACCTCGACGAAAATACCGCGCAGGCAAGGGTGGAAGAGCTTATAAAGAGCCTCTCTGTTGACGGTAAGATAAACGGCATACTTGTGCAGCTGCCCCTTCCTTCTCACCTCGACAGTAAAAAAATACTCGAACTGATACCTTTTTCAAAGGATGTTGACGGCTTTTCTGCCGAAAATATGGGCAGGCTGTGCATGAACGAGCCCTGCCTTGTGGCATGCACGCCCAACGGCGTGATGAAGATGTTTGAGAGCGAGGGCATAGAGCTTTCAGGCAAAAATGCCGTGGTCATAGGCCGCTCCAACATAGTCGGTAAGCCTATGGCAATGTTGCTTACCAACGCAAATGCCACGGTCACGCTCTGCCACAGCAGAACGCGCGACTTAAAGGCAAAGTGCCTTGAGGCCGATATAGTCGTCGCGGCTATCGGCAAAGCTAAATTCATCACAGCCGACATGATAAAGCAAGGCGCCGTGGTCATAGACGTAGGCATGGACCGCGACGAAAACGGAAAGCTCTGCGGCGATGTTGACTTTGAAAACGTCAAAGAAAAGTGCTCCTATATAACGCCCGTTCCCGGCGGCGTGGGGCCCATGACGATAACGATGCTTATGTACAATACATATCTTTCCGCTACGAGGAGCTGATCTACATTGTATTCATATAAAGAAAAATACGGCGAATATCTTTCCCGTATAGAAGCGCGACTGAAGAAATTTTATGAGGAGCTTGACTGCAAGCCCGACGTGCTGGACGAAAGTCTGAAATACAGCCTTAAAAGCGGCGGCAAGCGCATACGCCCCGTGCTTATGTATGCCGCGGCAGATCTGCTCGGTTTCGACGATGAGGCGCTCGACGACTACGCGCTCGCCCTTGAGCTCATTCACACATATTCGCTCATACACGACGACCTGCCCGAGATGGATAACGATGATTTCAGGCGGGGCAAGCCGGCAACCCATAAGGTTTTCGGCGCGGGGAATGCGGTGCTCGCGGGAGACGGCCTGCTGAATACTGCATATTATATCCTGCTTTCGCACTGCAACGACGGCAAGCATTGCGTAGACGCCGCTAAATTTATGTGCGACTGCGCGGGCGTAAATGGTATGATAGCCGGGCAGGCCGCGGATATATACTGTGCGGCAAATGCCGTAAAGGACGGCGATATGCTCGACTTTATAGTAAAAAACAAGACGGGCAGGTTGCTTTCTGCCGCCGTAGCTACGCCGGCAATACTCTCGGGCGGCAGATATTTTGTCGAACTGAGGCAGTTCGGCGAAGACCTCGGAATGCTGTTCCAGCTTACAGACGATGTCCTTGACGAGCGCGGAAGGGAAGATACTCTTGGCAAGACGACCGGTAAAGACAGGGAAGAAAACAAACTTACGTATGTTACATTTTACGGGGTGGAACAGTGCCTTGTCTACGCCGATGTGCTCTCCTCAAAGTGCCTGGGCCTTCTTGAGGGGGTAGGCGGCGATACCCGCTTTTTGCGCGATATAGTCAGCTTTGTGCGCTACCGCGAGAGCTGAAAAATTTTATTTGACATTCTTTCTGCCTTGTGCTAATATAATAAATGTAATATTGAGTGGCGCAGTATTCTAGTCAGATGTTGCAGGCGCGAAGACGGGGGTAAAAGACCGTCGCAGGGCATATCTATGAAGTTTCTGGTATCTGCTTGCTTTGCCCAAAAGCGGGTGGGTGCTGGGAGTAAAGGTTTATGGGAACTGCATAACGGCATATGACAGCCAACCCATTTACCGCGGAGGCCGCAAAATTTTGCGGATAAACCTGCTGCCGGGCGCAAGTTCGGCACAGTGTAGCCTGCCTTGAGTGAGTTCAGCGGATAACAGAACAAAGTTTTTGCGGCGCGGCCACGCCAAAAAAACTATCGCTGTTTGAAATTGACCTTGCAAAAGAGGATAAACTCTGCATCAGCTGTCAAGGAAAGCTTCTAGACTGTCGTTGTATTAGAGATTACGGTGTGGACTCAGTGGCGATTCGGTTGCGCATAAGGAAACTGTGCGAACGCGCTTTTAAAAGGAAACTGCTCCTTCGGCGACGGGGAGTGAGCGCGGGGGAAATCCTACCGAACCTAAAGCCGCAAAGTTTATTTAATATAAGCCACTGCAATATTTACTTTCTACGCACAATTAACTTGTGCGTATTTTTTTAACAGTGATTTTATGAATGACGAATATGGCGGCGACGGAAAACGCGCCCGAACAAACATTGAAAAAGAACAGGATACTCGCGGCTGTGCCGCATCAGACCATGATGGCAGGGACAGCTCTTATAAAGAGAGCACAGACGCTTTGGTCGGTGGAAACGACATAAACGTTCTGCCTGCGGGCCGCGAAGATAACACCTCTTCAAAGCAGACCGGGGAAGAGACGGAAAACCGCTTTGTAAAGATAAAAAACGCAAAGCCCGACCCTGCTAAGCGCAGGGGTAAAAAGAGGAAGAAGGTACCCGTATGGCTGAGCTGGGGCCTTACCATACTTGTGCTTTCGTTCTTTCTGAGCGTGCTTTTCAGCTTTCTTACCGAAATTGCAGTAAACGACAGCGAAATTTACGTCTGCATAATAGTGCTCGTCGTTCTGCTGATACTCAACGTAGGGTGCGACATAATTGCAAATGCCGTCGTCTCGTGCGATGTAGACGGTTTCAACGCTATGGCGTCGCGCAAGATACGCGGAGCAAAGCGCGCGGTGACGTTCTGCAAACATGCCGAAAAGATCGCCAGCATATTTTCGGACGTCATAGGCGACATATGCGGAATCATAAGCGGCTCTGCGGGCGCCGTGCTGGCGGGCTATTTTGCCTTTAACGATTCTATGGAGGGGATGATAGTATCCATCCTTATAAGCGCGGTGATAGGCGCGCTTACCGTAGGCGGAAAGGCGTTCGGCAAGCCGATTTCAATAAAGTACAACAGCAAAATTGCCTTCGGGTTTGCAAAGTTCACAACTTTTTTTGTAAAAGAAAAATAATATTTCATCGGGGTGCTTGTATTGGATACAATTACGGGAGATCAGCTGAGGGGCATGGGCATTGCCCGTCTTGAAGAGTTATGCGAACAGCTCCGCAAAAAGATAATAGGCTATGTTATGCAGAACGGCGGACACCTTTCTTCAAACCTCGGAATGGTTGAGCTCACCGTTGCCCTGCACAGGGTTTTCAATTTCCCCAAGGATAAGGTCATTTTCGACGTAGGCCATCAGTGCTATGCGCATAAACTGCTTTCGGGCAGGGAAGAGGGCTTTACGCGCCTGCGCAAGCGGGGCGGGCTTTCGGGTTTTCCCAAGCGCGAAGAGAGCGAATACGACTGCTACAATACCGGCCATGCGGGAACTTCGATTTCGGCGGCGCTGGGCATTGCCAAGGCGCGCGACCTTGCCGGCGACGACTATTCGGTCATTGCCGTAATAGGCGACGGATCGTTCAATAACGGCCTTGTATACGAGGCGTTCAACAGCCTCAAACTGCTAAAAACCAATATACTTGTCATAATAAACGATAACGGCATGTCAATTTCGCCCACCGTCGGCAGTATGCACGAGTATCTTGATTTTCTGAGCGAAGATTCGGAAGAGCAGGATCATAAGGCGCGCCGCGCCGTCATTTTCGAGCGTTTCGGCTTTGATTACGACGGCGTGTACGACGGTAATAATCTTGCAGAGATGATAGACCGCCTCACCGCGATAAAGGAAAAGCTTAAGCATGGCTCAGTCATCCTTCATGTGCTTACAAAGAAGGGCAAAGGCTACAGCTTCTGCGAAGAAAATCCCGAGGCCACTCACGGCATAGGCGCAAAGCCTGCCGTTTCCTATATGGAATATTCTGAGGTGCTCGGAAAAAAATTGTGCGCGCTTGCCGAAAGGGACAAAAGGATAGTTGCCGTGACTGCGGCAATGACGGGCAGCCTGGGCCTTTCGGAGTTCTTTGAAAAATTCCCGCAAAGGGCGATAGACGTGGGCATCTGCGAAGAACACGCCTCTATACTGTGCGCGGCGCTCGCGTCGCGCGGGTTAAAGCCCTATTATGCGGTATATTCAACATTTCTTCAGCGCTCGTTCGACGAGATAATAATAGACATATGCAGCCAGAAGCTGCCCGTAACGCTGTGCATAGACCGCGCGGGAATTTCGGGGGCGGACGGCGAAACGCACCAGGGCGTCTTCGACCTTTCATTTTTATCGTTCGTGCCTGGCCTTACCATAGCCGTGCCCAAGGACGCCGAAGAGTTTGCCGCCATGATAGAGTGGAGCGCCGGGTTCAACGGCCCGCTTGCCATACGCTATCCGCGCGCAAGCATGCACAGCTTCGGTGAGCACGGAAAGATAGAAGACTGCTCGTGGGAAAAGTTGTCCGAAGGCGACGGCAATGCCGTCATTCTTGCCTGCGGCGAACGGGCAATAGCGCGGGCATTTGCTGCAGTCGAGCGGCTTACCTCCGCAGGGGTCAGGCCGTCGGTCGTCAACGTGCGCTTTGTAAAACCTTTGGACGAGGGCTTGCTCTCTGCCCTTGGCGAACAGAACATAATTACAATTGAAGACAATATGGCGGCTGGTGGCTTTGGGGCGCTTATCGCCGAAAGGTTTTCAGGCGGCGACAGACGGGTAAAGATATTTGCCTACCGCGACAGCTTTATAGAGCACGGCGGCGTAGATGAACTGATGGACGACTACGGGCTGAGCGTGGATGAGATAGTCGGCTACATACGCAGAATATATGAGATTGGATAAATACCTTGCCGAAAAATTCGGCTCGCGCAACAGGGCGGCAAACGCCATCGCGCGCGGACTTGTGCTTGTAAACGGCTGTGCGCGCCCCGCCTCGTACGAGGTGAAAGAGGGCGACAACGTAGTTATCAACTTGGAGCAGCCCATGTTTGCGTCGGAAGGTGGCTATAAGCTTTACAAGGCGCTCACAGATTTCGGCGCCGACGTGAGCGGCGGCGTCTTTGCAGATATCGGAGCCAGCACGGGCGGGTTTACCGACTGCCTTTTCAGGTTCGGGGCTAGCAAGGTATATTGCATAGACGTGGGCGAAAGCCAGCTTGACGCCGCTCTCTTAAACCGCAACGTGGTAGTCATAGATAACTTCAATGCGCGCGGCCTTACTAAATCCATGTTCGCCGAAAAGCTTGACGGCGTTACTATAGACGTAAGTTTTATTTCGCTGACATACATTCTCGGGGCCGTTTCGTCTGTTCTTGAAGACGGAGCAAGGGTGTTTGCGCTTATCAAGCCGCAGTTTGAATGTGAAAGCCGAAGCGTTGGCAAAAACGGCATAGTGCGCGGAAGCGAAAGACATAGAAAGATAATAGAAAAGATATATGATTTCTGCATTGCATGTTCGCTGGCTCCCGTTGCGCTCACCACTGCGCCCGAAAAGAAGGGGAAGAACATAGAGTATGTCATCCTGCTTGAAAAAGGCAGTCATCCCGTTCCGTTTGAAAAGCTGCTCGAACGGGTAAAACTGTGACCGCCGCATACCGAGTGTTGCGCATAAATTTGCACGAAAATAAATATTTAGTTAAAATTTATACAAAAGTCCGCAAATTTTTTTGCGGACTTTATTGCATATTTGCATAAAGTATTGTATAATAAAAGCGTTATGAAGGTGGGGATATACTTTAACAAAAAATACCTTCCCAACTGTGTCCGTCTTGCGGATGAAATAAAGCATAAGCTTGCCCGGTGCGGGTCGGGATGCGTTGCGATAAGCGAACGGTGCTCGCTTGACGGCATAGACGTTCTGATGGTGCTCGGCGGCGACGGAACAATTCTCAACGTTGCTTCTGAATGTGCCCGCCGAGGCATTAAGATAATGGGCATCAATTACGGGCACATGGGTTTTCTTGCCGAGTTCGAGCAGGACAAGCTTGACGAGGCCACGGAACTTTTGTGCAGCGGAGCCTATGCCACCGAAAAGCGCAGCATGCTTGAAATAAATATAGAGGGAAAGCAGTATTTTGCCCTGAACGACCTTGTGATACACCGCAGTGTGTTCGGCAGCAAATACAGCAATACCATCAATCTTTCGGCCACTATAGACGGGTCGCTTGTGGATAATTACCTTTCCGACGGCATAATAGTCAGCACACCCACAGGGTCTACGGCCTACTCGTTGGCGGCGGGCGGCTCTGTGCTTGTGCCAGGGCTGGAGGCGTTTATTCTGACGCCGTTGTGCGCACATTCGCTGCATTCCAGGCCTATCGTATATCCGTGCAATTCAGAGCTTGTTGTCTGCGGCAACAACCAGAACGCTGCCGTCAATATTTCGGTGGACGGAATAGTGATAGGGGAGTTTGAAGGCGGCGTGAAAGCACGCGTGACTAAATCAAAGCATTACACCGAATTCATAACATCAGGCAAAATAAACTTTTTTGATAAACTGCTGTCTAAACTCAGCAAATGGAGCAGATAAGTGTACAGAAACGCAAGGCAGGCTAAAATACTTGAAATTATTTCAAGGCAGGAAATCGAAACTCAGGAAGAATTGTGTGCGGAGCTTATTAAGCTCAACTTCAACGTCACTCAGGCCACGGTCTCACGCGACATAAAGGAGCTGCGGCTGTTTAAAGTGGCAGGCAGTACCAAGAAGTATAAATATGCAGGGCTTGACGGCACGCAGGAAGAGCTCAGCCCCAGAATGCTCAACCTGTTCAGGGAGAGCGTTCTCAGTATAAATTATGCCAACAACCTTATAGTCATCAAAACTCTCCGCGGCAACGGTCAGGGGGGTGGGTCGTTTGTAGATTCGTTGCAGATAAGCGAAGTGATAGGCAGTGTTGCCGGCGACGACACCGTGCTTGTCATCGTGGATAGCAACGAAAATACCCCCATCGTTGCGGAAAAACTGAGGGAATATTTACTTTGAGCGCATACAATGCTTGAAAGATTGCTGATAAAAAACGTCGCGCTGATAGAGGCCGCCGAAATAGAGTTTGACCCGCACCTGAACATTCTTTCGGGTGAAACGGGTTCGGGCAAGTCTGTAATTTTGGACTCGCTGAATTTTGTGCTCGGCAGCAAGGCCGATAAAAACATGATCCGTTACGGCGCCGGTGAGGCGTATGTGCGCGGCGAGTTTATTGTTGAAGAAAACAGCGCGGCGGCAGCGGCGCTGGCCGGGCTGGACATTGAAACGGACGGGGTGCTTATAATTACGCGCAAATATAATACCGACGGAAAGGGCAGCATTAAGATCAACGGCAATACCGTAACTGCGGGTATGCTTAAAACCGTTACCCAGCACCTTGTCGACGTCTACGGCCAGAGCGAGCATTTTGCTTTGCTGAGCGAAGGCAACCAGCTGTCTGTAATAGACGGGCTGTGCGGCGATGAGGCGGAAAAAATAAAGGGCAGCCTTTACGACCTTATTGCGCGCAAACGCGAATGTCTTAAAAAGCTTAAGTCGCTGGGCGGCGATGCAGGCGAAAGGGCAAGGCGCCTTGACCTGCTCTCGTACCAGATAAATGAAATAGATGCGGCGGCGCTTGAGGCTGGCGAAGAAGAGGAATTGCTGGCAAAGCGGCGCATCATGGAAAATACCGAAAAGATCGCCTCGTCACTGGGCGGCGCGCTTGCGGCACTCAACTCCGACGGAGGATGCTCCGACCAGGTTTCCGTTGCAAGAAGGCTGATGCTCGGTGTGGCCGAATTCGGGGATGACTATTCATCCGTAGCCGACAGGTTAGAGGCCGCCGCGGCGGAGATACAGGATCTTGCAGACACCATCTCCGACCTTGCGGAGGGGCTTGACTTCGACGGCGAAGAGGCAAAGCGCGTGGAGGACAGGCTCGACCTCATCCGTTCGCTCAGAAAGAAGTACGGCCCCACAGTGGAGGATATACTTGCCTTCAGAAAGAAAGCGGGGGAGGAGTTCGACCTTCTCTCCGACTGTGACGGAATCGCAGAAAAACTTACGGCAGAGATTGATAAGCTCAACGAAGATATATACGGCTTTTGCCGCAGGCTCACGGCCCTCCGCAAGGGTTTTGCCGAAAAATTCTGCGCGGATGTGGTAAGGCAGCTCAAAAGCCTGAATATATCGGGGGCGCGGTTTGAGGTAAGTTTTGAAGAGTACGACAGAGCTTCGGCCGACCTTAACAGCGCAGACGGTTCCGATAATGTCCGCTTTATGTTTTCGGCGAATTCCGGCGAGCCGCTTAAGCCGCTCAGCAAAGTTATAAGCGGCGGCGAGCTGAGCAGGTTTATGCTGTCGGTAAAGACCTGCCTGAAGGATCTTAACGGTATTTCGACATATGTATTCGATGAGATCGACGCAGGTATAAGCGGCGTTACGGCGGGCACGGTGGCGGAAAAATTCAGGGCAATATCAAAAAATACCCAGATAATCGCCGTATCTCACCTGCCGCAGATCTGTGCCGCGGGCGACAGAAATTTTGTAATTTCCAAGGCGGAGCACGGCGGAGTGACTACAACGAGCGTTGTTCCCGTTGAAGGCGATGCAAAGATAGACGAAATAGTCAGGCTCACCGGCGGCGGCAAAAGCGCTGCGGCAAGGAGCCATGCCGAAGAGCTTATACAAAGGTACAAAAATAACTGAATATTGCAATTTTCAGGGCAGTGCGGGTGCTTTCGGGTGCCCGTTTTTTGTTGCTTTTATTTTATGTCGGCCGTACGCATAGAAAGGCGATATTGGTGCAAAATATTTTTATGTTGAGTATTAAAAAAGTTGGTTGCAGGCTGATCGTGCTGCTGTTTGCAGTTGCGTGTGCACTATTTGCCATGACAGGCAGTACAACTGTATGCGATCATGAAATATATCTTGGCGGGTTTCCTGCTGGCTTTGTGCTTGAAACTTCCACTGTTGAAGTTGTGGGAATGTGCGAAGTTATGACGGATAGCGGCCTGAAATGCCCCGCGCGTGAATCGGGGCTTAAAACGGGCGACATTGTTACCGATGTAAATGGAAACGCAGTGGATTCAAGCGAAAGCCTTACCCAAGCCCTCGAAGGGCTTAAGCTTGCCATTATAACGGTTGAGCGCGACAGTGAGCGGCTTACATTCGAAGTTACGCCCGTAAAAGATGTCACAAGCGGCAAAACGCGCATCGGCGTACTTGTGCGCGACAGTTTAAGCGGCGTAGGCACGGTGACTTACATTGATAAAACCGCAGAAAAATTTGCCTCGCTCGGTCATCCGGTCACAGATTCATCGGGCAAACTGACAAAGATAAACGGCGGCACGCTGTATGGCTGCGTTATATACGATGTAAAGCGCGGAGTAAGGGGAACCCCCGGCGAACTTAAGGGGGCGTTTGAAAGCGGGAAGCCGATAGGCGAAGCCGCCCTGAACAGCAAATGCGGGGTGTTCGGCAATCTGCACCGCGAATATAACACGAACGGGCTTACGCGTATAGAGTTGGGCGGCATAGACGAAGTTACTCCCGGTAAAGCCAAGATCTACTCAACGGTCAGCGCTAATAAAACTAAGAGCTACGATATATCTATCGTTAAAGTTGATAAAACTAACCGCGAAAATAAGAATTTTGTAATTAAAGTAGACGATAAAGATCTTATCGACAGAACGGGCGGAATAGTGCAGGGCATGAGCGGCAGCCCCATAGTGCAGAACGGTAAACTGGTGGGAGCTGTTACGCATGTGTTCATAAACGACGCTACGCGCGGCTACGGGATCGCTATCGAAAACATGCTCAATGCATATTGAATGTGTTCTTAAATATTATGAAGTCCTCATATAATTTTGTATGAGGACTTTCCGTTTAAAAGCAATTAAATTTGAAAAGGGGTACGTCATCGCCTATATAGTCACTATAATTCTAGCTATTATTACAGGCATAATACTTTGCATAACTGTTCAATTTAATCCTTACATGCAGAATTATGCGTCTGAGTACATATATTTTGTATACAACTTCAGAACGCTTTCGCTATTTTTGCCCTGTCTGTTTTACGGGCTGGTATACGGCTATGTATTCTTTTTTATAGGTTATTGCACAAAGCTGAGATGGATATCTATGCCTATCCTCTTCTTAAGGGGCATGATAGGCGCCGTATACGCCGTGCTTATCATATCTGTGTCATCCTTCGGCGGAGTTATGGTTGCCGTCTTTGTATTCATTCCGTCAACGCTCGTCTCTCTTTTTCTCAACGTTGTGCTTGTGGAAACGGTAAGATTTTTCAATAAAAGGTTTGCGCCATTTTTGCCTACGGTGTTTGCACTTGCAGGCGCGCTTGCCGAATGTTTGCTTTTAAATGTGCTTTTCAGGGTAGTGATAGCAATAGCATAGCCGGGGCGATATCTTTTACCTGTATAACCGGCGGGCGATATCAACCGACCATCAAAGGCGGCTTTTGCCCGCGTTTGTACGCGTTTTCGCCGTAAGGTATAATTTAATTTTTTTATCAGATACTTATAGTATGAAAAACAAAAGATCGGGCGGCATTGTTGCCGCGTTGTGCGCCGTGAGTATGGCGGCCGGCATATTCTGTTCGTTTGGCTTTGCTAAGGCCGAAGTGCCTGCGGGCATTGTCAAAGGTTGCAAGTCGGCATATCTCATGGACTTTGATTCCGGGGAATGTATATATAAACTCAACGAAAGGCAGCGCATGCCCATTGCCAGCGTATGCAAGGTAATGACTTTAAACCTGTGCTTTGACGCCGTAGAGGCGGGCAAGGTTTCGCTTGACGACGAGGTGCAGATCAGCGCAAACGCCTCCGGTATGGGCGGCTCGCAGGTCTATCTTGAGTGCGGCTATTCATATCCGCTTTCAGAACTTGTAAAGAGCATTGTCGTTTGTTCGGCAAACGACAGCTGCGTGGCAGTCGCCGAAAAAATAAGCGGCAGCGAGGAGCAGTTTGTTGCCGAAATGAACAGGAAGGCGGAGGTGCTCGGGCTTTCCGACACTCTTTTTTCCAACTGCACGGGCCTGCCGAAGGAGACGCAGTATTCGTGTGCTGCCGATGTTGCCGCAATGTTTGCGGAGCTTTTAAAGCATGACGAATATTTTGCTTTCAGCAAGATATGGCTTGAAGATTTCGCCCATGGCAACGGAAAAACCATTTCAATGACAAACACCAACAAGCTGATAAGGCGCTACAACGGCTGCGACGGCGGCAAGACGGGCTATACGGGAGAGGCGGGGTTCTGCCTTGCTTCTACGGCCGTGCGCGACAACATGCGCCTTGTTTCTGCCGTGCTCGGCGGCGATACCAGCGAAAACCGCTTCGCCTCGGCAAGCTCTATGTTCGACTATGGCTTTGCCAACTACAAAAACCGTATAGTTCTCGATAAAACCGTCGCTCTCAACGAAGAGTTCTCCGTCCGCGGCGGCAAGAAGAGTTGCTATGCCGTGCTGCCCGAAGAAAATTGCTATATATTCGGCAAAAAGGACGAGGAGCCGGATATAACGTTTGAGGTATGCGACGACAGCGTAAAGGCTCCCGTGGCAAAGGGGCAGAAGGTGGGCACTATACAGGTCTACCGCGACGGTGTGTTGATAAAGAGCGTCAACGTTGTCTCGGCAGAAGACGTAAGACGGGCATCCTATGCCGACAGGATAAGGGAGGTTTCCGACGGATGGGATATGTGACGGTCTTTCGGGAGTGTTGATATTTGCCTGTGGCGCGGCAAGATGCGCAACAGGCGCGCGGGGTTATCTGTTTGCGGGGACGTCTTGCCGCCTGAAGGGCCTTTCGGGGCTGTGAACATGCTCATGAAACGCTCACACAATTATAACTTAACTTTTGTTGACTATTTTCTGCCATTTTGGTAAAATATATTTAAATATATCTTTAGACGGCAGGAAACATGAACACCAGAGAAACGTTAAAGATAAACAGTAAGGGGCACCTTGAAATAGGCGGATGCGACACAGTGGAGCTTGCCGCCCGGTTCGGGACGCCCCTGTATGTGTTTGATGAAAAATATATACGCGACATGATGCGCGTCTACCGCGACACCATAGAAAATGAGTATGACGGCAAAGGGCTTGTACTCTATGCCTCAAAGGCGTTTTCCTGCCTGGCGATGTACAGGATAGCCGCACAGGAAAATATCGGCGCAGACGTTGTGTCCGGAGGAGAGCTGTACACCGCCCTCAAGGCGGGCTTTCCCGCTGAAAAAATATACATGCACGGCAACAATAAGTTGCCTGCAGAGCTCAAATACGCCGTCGCCTCGGGCGTGGGAACGATAGTTCTTGACGCCTACGATGAGGCGGACATGCTCGACGAGCTGTGCGCCAAGGCGGGAAGAAAGCAAGATGTGCTTATCAGGATAAATCCCGGCGTAGAGGCGCATACGCACGCCTTTGTTCAGACGGCCCGCACAGACAGCAAGTTCGGCTTTTCCGTCTCTGACGGCACGGCCGAAAGAATGACCGAATACGTTCTTAAAAAGTCCAACCTCAACCTCAAGGGATATCACTGCCATATCGGTTCGCAAATATTCGAAAAGCAATCTTTTGTGCTTGCCGCAGGCAAGGCGATGGACTTTATGGCACAGGTGAAGGGTAAGTGCGGGTTTGAAGCCGACACACTCAATATCGGCGGCGGCTTCGGCATCTGGTACATAGACGAGGACGCCAAAACAGACGTCCAGGGCTATGCCGCATACCTCAAGGCGCTCATCGCCGAGGTAAAAAGAAAGTCTGATGAGCTTGGCATTGCCCGCCCGTTCATAGTTATAGAGCCCGGCAGGTCTATCGTGGGAGAAGCCGGCATAACTCTCTACACCGTGGGCGCCATTAAAGATATACCAGGGGTGAAAAAATATGTGGCGATAGACGGCGGCATGTTCGATAATCCCCGCTATGCGCTCTATCAGTCAAGGTATACCGTGTTGTTTGCCAACAGAGCAAACGAGCCCTGCACCGAAAAGGTGACCATCGCAGGCAAGTGCTGCGAGAGCGGCGACATAATCGCCGTGGACGTACCTCTGCCGCAGGCAAAGCGCGGCGACATTGCGGCGGTGCTGTCTACGGGTGCCTATAATTATTCCATGGCAAGCAACTATAACCGCAACTTTATACCGCCTGCAGTGCTTGTAAAGGACGGAAAGGCGGAATACATAATCAGGCCGCAGACGTACGAGGATATTATCCGCAACGACGTTCTGCCGGATGACTTAAAATAAGATGACTACATTGCTCTTTTATGCCGCGTCCGTGCTGGCGCTATTGTTTGTGCTTGTGCCGCATGAATTTGCGCACGCCGCAGTAGCTTATGCCAACGGCGACCCCACGCCCAAGGTAAACGGCAGGCTTACGCTTAATCCCATAAAGCACTTCGATCCCATAGGTTTTGTAATGTGTGCGCTTGTGGGGTTCGGCTGGGCGCGGCCCGTGCCTATAGACACGCGCAATTTTAAAAATTATAAAGTAGGCCTGTTCACTACGGCCATAGCGGGCGTTGTAACAAACTATATCATAGCTTTTGTATTTTATCCACTGAGAGAGCTTAGCTCTGGATTGCAAATCAACTATGGAACACAGTTACTTTATTTCTTCCTGGACTGTGTGTTCACCTACAATCTCACTGTGGCGGTGTTCAACCTTTTGCCGCTCTATCCGTTGGACGGATTCAGGGTGCTTGAGGCGCTTACAAAGCCGTGGAACAGGGTAAGGCAGTTTTTGGGAAAGTATGGGCGCACTATACTCATGGCGCTCGTGCTTGAAAGTTTTATCTGCAGATTGGCAGCAAATCTGCTACCGATATTCGGTCGTTTTGATATTTTAAATTATGTAATGGAATTTGCAAGAGATATTATAGGCTGGCCTATTCAGGCGCTCTGGGGGTTGATAATATGACCGATGAAGAGGTAAAAACTCAATCTGTTCAGGCAGAGTCTGATTCGGCTGAAGGAAAGTCCGCAGAATCCGTGGCTGCGGCGGACGGCACTGTGCCTGCCGGTACGCCCGCGATAGGCGCGGCGATGAAGTACGGCGACTTTGAATCTGACGTAGATTACACTACCGTGCTCGACGATTTCGAAGGCCCGCTCGATTTGTTGCTCCACCTTATAAACATTGCGCAGATAAATATAGAAGATGTGTTCGTATCTAAGGTCACGGAGCAGTTCCTCGACTATATAGAGTACATGAAGACCCAGCCTTCGCGCAACGTGGATAAGGAGAGCGAGTATCTTCAGATAGCGGCGCAGATAATATACATAAAATCGAAGAGCATGCTGCCGCCCGTTGAGATGCCCGATGAAGAGGATACCGACTATCTGGCCGAACAGCAGGCGTTTATCGAGCAGCTCAAACAGCGCGAATACGAGCTTATCAAGGAGGAAACCCCCAAGCTTAAAGAGCTTGAAACGGTGGGCTATTATTACAAGGGGATAGACAAGGAGTTCAGCAAGGTAAAGATAGTATACAAAGACTTTACCGTAAACGCCCTGTTGGAGGCGTTTGCCAAACTGATGCTAAAGAACGAGAGTCTTGCCCGCGAAAAGCCAAACATACGCGAGATACCCAAAGATACCTTCACCGTAGAGGAAAAAGTTACCTTTATAAAGGATTCGCTGGTGGCGCGCGGCGCGCTGAAGTTTGAAGATCTGTTCACCACATATTCGCGCAGCGAAGTCATCACTACTTTTCAGGCAATGCTGGAAATGCTCAAGCATCAGTATATAATGGTGGAGCAGAGCAATGTTTTCGGCGAAATAGATATCAAACTCAACCCCGATTGGGACTTAAAGGACGATACAAGTGAAACCTTTGACACATATAATTGAGGCGGTGGTGTTCGCCTCGGGCGAACCTGTGCCCGTAAAGTACATAATGGAGAAGCTTGGCTGTTCGCTCAAGGACGTAAATGCCAGCGTAGACGAGCTCAAGGCCGTTTATTGCGGCGACTGCGGCATACATATCCTTGCCTTCAACGGAAAGCTTCAGTTCGCCTCCAATCCCGCATATAAAGAGCAGGTGCAGGCAGTAATAACGCCCATAAAGGAAAAGGAATTTACGCGCACTATACTTGAGTGCGCGGCGATAATAGCATATAAACAGCCCATAACAAAGTCTGAGCTGGAAGATATAAGGCAGGTCAGCTGCGACTACGCAATACATACTCTGCTCGACCTGGGCATGATATATCCCTGCGGAAGAAAGGATACCGTCGGCAAACCGATACTGTATGCCACTACAGACAACTTTTTAAAGCGGTTCAAACTCAATTCCATAGACGAGCTGCCCGACTACGACGAGCTTATGGCGCAGATAGCCGAACTCAACAGCATGGCGTTTACAGAAGACGAGGACGATTCAAATTACCTTTATAAAAAGGATGAATACGACCCCGAAAGCGACGCGGAAACCAAGCCTCAAAAGCCTGCCAGCGAAAAGAAAGATCCGGTCGTTGAAGACGGCTACGAGCTGCCCGACTTCCTCGACGAAGATGAAGACGTCATAAAAATAAAGGATGACGAAAAAGATAATAAGTAACAAACCGGCGCCCGCAAGGGCGCCTTTTCTTTTTGCGTATGCCAATTCACGCGCATAAATCGGGCAGGCCTTACAAATAATATTTTCGTGGAAAACGTTATAGTATACGGCGCAGCGGCGCTGTTTGCGGTAAGCCTGTTGCCGGTATACGTCAGCGTGTACGCATACGCCGACAGTGCGGTAAAGTATGCTTCGGCAAACGTATGTCTTTACCGCTTTATGCGCATCGTCAACATGAACACCGCCGAAGACGGACACATGCAGATGAACGGCAAAGATTTAAAAATAAATCCTGCACGCGCGGTAAAGGGCGGCAAGGCAATACTTGACAATCTGTGCCTTTTTAAACTTATACAGCTTTCAGATTTCGGGCTGAAGGGCGAGGCTTGTGCATACGGCGCCATGGCGCAGAGCGCAATTACATTGCCGCTGTATAAGTACTTGGAACTGAGCGGCAGCGCCTGCAAATTGCGCAACTATGTGATACTCAACGGGGAACACGGCGACGTAAAGTACTGCGCCAAAGCCGTTGCGGTGATAAATTTTGTTGCGGCGATAAAAATAATACTTATGCTAATCATGGAGAAAGACAATGAAAATTAAAGAAAAGTCCAGGGAAAATAATTTTGATCAGCCGCCCAAATCGCTTGAAAAGGTGGCCGACGCCAATACCGTAATAGGCGATTCGATAGTAACGGTAAGCGGCGCGCAGGTGATACCTCTTTCATCGGTCACCGTCGTCAATCTCAGCGGCGGGGGCGAATACGGCGACATAAAGACGTTTAAAATAACAGAGGGGTTTAAAATTGCAGGCGCCAACGGCACGGTTATAACTGTAAAGCCCAAGGGCTTTCTTGTTGACGACGGCAAGGGTTGCAGGCTTTTAAAAATGGAGGACGGCATGGATACGCTCATCGACAAGACGGGCGAACTGGTGCAGACCATAAGGGACAATGTATAGTGCAATCCGGCGTTGCAGGTCATGGATATTTGTATTTTTGTCGATTGTAATTGCTGCTGCTGTTTTCTGCGCGCCGCATGGAACAAACAATAAAACAGATAGCGCAGCCGCTGCTTTTGCATCAAATAGCGGCGGATCTGCATACATTGCGGCAGAGCTTACAACAGAAACAGTTCTCAAAGAACACAATACCGATGCACGCCTGCCCATGGCAAGCACCACAAAAGTCATGACGGCGTTGCTTATATGCGAAGATTGTAACTTAGACCGCGTGGTCACCGTACCCGACGGGGCGGTGGGGGTAGAGGGGTCGAGTATATATTTAAAGCGCGGGGAAGAGATAGATGTGCGTGACCTGCTTTACGGGCTTATGTTGCGGTCGGGCAACGACGCATCTGTTGCCCTTGCAATTATTCACAGCGGCAGCGTGTCCGATTTTGTTGCCCGCATGAACGAAAGGGCGCGTGAGCTCGGCGCAGAAAATACTAACTTTACAAATCCCAACGGACTTCCTGACGAAAATCATTACACCACCGCGCGCGACCTGTGCAAAATTTCTTGTGCCGCAATGCGCAACGATATATTCAGAAAGGTGGTGGGTACGCGCAACTGGAACGGCAGGTACAGGAGCTATTCCAACAAGAACAAGATGCTCGCCCGATATTCGGGTGCTACGGGAATAAAGACGGGTTATACCGTTAAGGCTGGCAGGTGCCTTGTTTCGTCGGCTCTGCGCGGCGGCATGGAGGTGGTGTGCGTTGCGCTCAACGTATACGATATGTACGAACGCAGCTCCCGGATATTGGACGAATGTTTCGGCACATATGAACTTGTTCATATGACTAAAAACGCAAGATTTATCTGCGGCAACGATATCTGCCGCGCGGAAGAGGCAAACTTCGTTATAAAAAAGGGGCTTCCTCTCACTTATAAAACCGAAAAAAATACGGCGGACGGAAGTTCTTCTTACGGTAATTTGAAAATTTATCAGGAAAATAACTTGATTTTCAGCGCAAAATTATATAGTATAGTCTAAAACATACTTTCAGGACTATGCTATGAGAATTAACAGATATCTTGCACAGTGCGGCGTTGCCGGCAGGCGCGCCTGCGATAAAATAGTTGCCGAAGGGCGCGTTACCGTAAACGGCAGGCTTGCAGACCTCGGCTGCGAAGTGGAAGAGGGTGATATCGTAAAGGTAGACGGCAAGACGGTTACCGTAAAAAAGCAGGAATATTATCTTCTTCACAAGCCCAAGGGGTACCTGAGCACCGTTTCTGATGACAAGGGCAGAAAGACGGTGATGGATATTCTGGGCAGCGGAGTTGGCAGGGTGTACCCTGTGGGCAGGCTGGACTACGACAGCGAAGGGCTGCTTATACTAACCACCGACGGCGACCTTGCGCAGCATCTTACCCACCCTTCGAACGAGGTTCCCAAAACTTATATGGTAAAGGTAGAGGGCAGGCTGACCGAAGCCGACCTTAACCCCATACGCAGCGGCATTGAAATTGAAGGCAGCTATGTTACCAAAAAATGCAGGGCGCATATCATTGAAACCAACAAAGAATTTACCAAGGTTGAAATGGTACTGCGCGAGGGCAAAAACCGCGAGATAAGAAAGATGTTCGCAGCAATAGGCAGGGAAGTAATTCTTTTAAAGCGTACTAAGGTAGGAGAGCTTTCTCTGCGCGGGCTTGAGCGCGGCGCCTTCAGAAAACTTACCCCCGCAGAAGTTGAATACCTTAAATCACTGTAAAAAATAAAGGCTGTACTTTGGGTACAGCCTTTTCTTGTACAGAATTCAATGCTTAAATGTTGCGCATCAGACCGATAACTTTGCCCAGCACAGAGACGTTGTCAAACACAAAATCACTCATCTCGTCGTTTTCGGGGTGCAGAATAAACTTTCCGCCGCGCTTGAAAAAGCGCTTTACGGTTGCGCTGTCGTCTACGAGGGCGACAACAATGTCGCCGTTATCTGCGGTGTTCTGCTTTTTAACGACTATTTTGTCACCATCGAACATGCCTATTTTTATCATGGAATCGCCCTTTACTGTGAGCATGAACATTTCGTCCCCGCCGAATATGTCGGAAGGGAGCGAGTAAAAGCCTTCATAATTTTCTTCGGCAAATATCGGCTGGCCGGCGGCAACGGTACCTATAAGCGGCACCGCCACGGTAGCGCCGCCCCTCGATTTTACCGAAACGGCTCTCTTTTTATTTTCAGCCTTTGTAACAAGTCCCTGGTCGTTCAGGCGATTTATATATTGATAGGCAGTAGCGGTAGACTTTATTCCGCAATTTGCGCATATTTCGCGCACTGTGGGCGAATAGCCGTTTTCGGCTATGTACTTTTTGATAAATTCGTAAACTGCCTGATACTTTTCGTTTGACTTCATAATTTTATCTCCTGAATACAGTATAGCACATAAAAATCAAAATTGCAAACAAATGTTTCCATGATTTTGCTTGAATTTTAAAAAAAGTGTAGTATAATATACAGGAAACAGAAAGAGAAAAAGCGGCGGAGGTGTTTGTTATGGATAAAAAGACCGGTCACGGACAGATGTGTGTGTTGTACGACAGGGAATGTATCGGCTGCATGGAGTGCGAAACATGCGACCTCGATCCAAGCAAAGTGTGCGACAATTGCGGCAAGTGTCTTGACGTAAAGGAGTTTGCAACTATAGCCATAGACAGGATAGTGGGGCTTGACGATAAAAAGCAAAGCGGCTGAACGGTTAGACATTTGCATTGAATTTATATTGCATTAACGGCGGCGCAGAAAAATGCGCCGCCGTTAAATTATCTTGAGATAAACTCTTTTACTTTGCTTAAATGAATATTTTCTATTGTACAGCTCAGCGTAAGCCCGTTTTCATCGTAACTTCTTGAATGTTCGGTAAAAAAAGGCGCAAAGCGGTTGAAGTCTTTTATTTTTGAATAGGGCACGGTGAGTGTGCACTCCGTGTACTGCGTACTGAATTTATCGGTTATTGCCTTGCACAGGTCGTCCATGCCGTTCCCGTACTTTGCCGAAATGCACACAAAGTCGGCAAACGGCGTAAGGTCGTCTATACATTCGCACTTGTTCAGCACTTTGAGCACGGGCCTGTCAAAGCCAAGCCCTTCAAGCGTCTGCATTGTAGTTCTGTACTGCATGTCGTAGTCGCCCGTCGCGTCGCATACTATCAGCGCAAGGTCGCAGTTGAGCGCGCTCTCCAGCGTTGATTTGAAGGCCTCCACAAGGTCGTGCGGCAGATCCTGTAAAAAACCTACAGTATCTACAAGCAGAAACTCCATGCCGCCTATAGTGACCTTGCGCGCAGTGGGGTCGAGCGTGGCAAACAGAGCGTCTTTTTCCAACACGCCCGCACCGGTGAACCTGTTCATCAGCGTCGACTTGCCTGTGTTTGTGTAGCCCACAAGCGCAATAGTCTTTATATTCTGCTTTTCGCGGCGCATGGCGGTCAGGTGTCTGCGCTGTTCGGTCTCTTTCAGTCGCTCTTCAAGATATTTTATCCGCGTTCTTATATGCCTTCTGTCCGTTTCCAGCTGAGTTTCGCCCGGGCCGCGCGAGCCTATTCCGCCGCCAAGGCGCGATAGCGCTTCACCCTTGCCCTTAAGGCGGGGGTACAGGTATTTAAGCTGGGCAAGTTCCACCTGTATCTTGCCCTCTGCCGAGGTGGCTCTGCCGGCAAATATATCTAAAATAAGCGTAGTTCGGTCTATCACCTTTCTGTCGTCGAGAGCGGCAGAGATGTTCAGCGTCTGAGAGGGGGAGAGAGAGCCGTTGAAGAGTATCGTTACATCCTCAAGCCCGCTCAGCGTTTCGCGTATCTGTGCAAGCTTGCCCGAGCCAAGGTAGGTGGCAGGGTTGATTTTTTTTATAGTCTGATAGGTAGTGCCGCAGTATTCGGCTCCCGCGCTCTCTATAAGCGCCACGGCCTCTTCGTGCAGTACACGGCAGTTGTCGTCCAGCCGCGGCTGAATGACGTAAACTTTTTCTATATTTTCCATAAATCAGTCTTCATGTTTTATAAGTTTGACCTTGCCGACCACCGAACGGCGGGTATCGTCGCTTATTGCGGCGTAGTGTTTGCGGGTGGTGTTTACGTCCTTGTGCCCGAGCACGTCGGCCACTATGTATATGTCGCCCGTCGCCCTGTAAAGCTGTGTGCCGTATGTGCTGCGCAGCTTATGCGGCGATATTTTTTTTAAAGGCGAAACTATTTTGGCGTATTTCTGAACAAGGTTTTCTACGGCGCGCACGGTAATGCGCCTGTTTTTGTTGGAAAGGAAAAGCGCGTCGGTGTCTTCGCGGCTTACTTTCTGCTGTTCTTCCTTCTGTTCTATGTATCTGAGCAGCGCCGCGGCGACGTCGTCGTCAAAATACAGTATCGAACGGCTGCCGCCTTTTCTGGTTACTATAAACGAGTTGTTTTCAAAATTTATATCGGTGTTGTTCAGCCCTACAAGCTCGCTTATACGTATGCCCGTTCCCAAAAAAAGCATAAGAATGGCGCAGTCGCGCACCTTATTTTTTTCGTGATAGGCGCGTTGGTGGGGGGAGAGGCCGTCGCCGCTCTCGGCGGTGCTTATTATGCTGTATACTTCGCTCTGTTCAAGCCTTATTATGGGCTTTTCGTGCAGTTTTGGCGTGGCAACTTTGGCAGAATTGTCAACGGCGATAAGCCCGCGGTTAAAAAAGTGTTTGAACATGGCGCGCACAGAAGAAAGTTTGCGCGCCTTTGCCCGCTCGTTGCAGTTGTGCTCGCGGCCGCCATAGCGGTAGTGCGACAAAAAGCCTAAAAAATACTCTATATCGGTATTTGTTATGCTCTCTAAGTCGTCCAACGTAAAGTCACGTATCAGTTTTTTTCCGCGGAAAACTTTTTCCTGCATATAATAGAAAAAAATCTTAAGGTCGTGGGCGTAATTCAGCCGGGTAAGGGTGCTGGTCTGATTCTCTATCGCCACGAAGTAATCGAAACAGAAGGCGGGTAGCTCCTCGTTGAGCAGGCGCTCTATAACTTCAAGATTTTTATTGTTGCGTTGAACGTAGTAATCGGAATTCTTCATTGTAATATCAGCTCTTATGTGATTTTGTACTTTAAATTATACGCCGCAAAGCACATAATGTCAAATATTTTACGAAGTGTTTATGTCCGATAAACGGGATATCATTGACATGCTGACACAATCAGGCTATAATTTAATGTAACTTTTATTTTAAAGGAGGGGAAATATGAAAGTGGAACTCAGAAAATGGAAAGAAGAGGACGCGCCTTTTCTTGCGGAGGCGGCAAACAGCGAAGGCGTAGCCGAAAATCTGCGCGACGGCTTTCCTCAGCCGTATAAAGAGAGCGACGGACGGGATTTTATTTCGTTCTGCCATAAAAATGAAGGCATATCCAATATTGAGCGGGCTGTGTTAGCCGACGGTACGCCTGTCGGCACAATAGGGCTGCGGCTCGACGCCGAAAACGCAAGGTCGGGCGAACTCGGGTATTTTCTGCACCGCGATTATTGGGGGAAGGGAGTAATGACAGAGGCCGTCCGTCTGTTCTGCGAAGAGGTGTTTGAAACCACCGATGTTTGTGAGATCCATGCCTTAGTTTTAGCACACAATATGCGGTCGCGCCGAGTGCTTGAAAAGTGCGGATTTAAATTTGTTGGTTGCGGCAGTTTACTCAGGCACGGCAAACAGACGGACACGCTGAACTTTATAAAGAATAAGGAATGAAAAGCAGCAACGGCAGTGGTTTGACCTGTGCGGTGGTATATAGTTAAGTTAAGCTGTTTAAATTGATGCTTAAGAGATTTGGAATAGTAGTCTTTAATGCTGTGCTGCATAAGAAGCGGTACTTTTTACCGCCGCAAGTTTTATGTCTGCAGCTGAAACATACCCTCAAAGGGTAGACAGTTAACTATTCGTAAAACACAGCTTTTACGAAGCTTTTAGGGATGTTTTGAAGAGAAGACCCGTGAGCTTGTTTTGAGGCCGCTTTCGTGACAGCCACTTGCTGGTCTTAAGCACTTTTGTAATCTTTGCCGGCAGGCATTGGTTTATTCTGCGGCACAGTCTTATGGTAGCGCGCTGAAATTGTTTGCATCAAACTCAGCGGCAACTTTAGCGGTATTATAAAACCCGTTTAAAGCCTCTGAGACAGAATAGAATAAATTATTTGAAGGAGTGTTCGGCCAATCTTGCTTATAAGACAGTAAGCCGCAACCTAAATAAATTATTGGTACGTAAAAGAAACAAATCAAAGGCCGTTCAAAGCCCATTATAGGCTATCTCACGGCCGTGATGTAACAGGAAATATTTTTAGTCGGCCCATCGCTTGCAGAAATGAATGTGCCAAGTGTCCTTTTGCCTTTTTTTTCGGGCATAAGCGTCTTTTTTAGTTTTACGGTATGTATGTGAACCTCGTACAGTTATAGGCAAAATTAACTGTAAATAATAAGCTCGGTTATTCCTGCGCCTTCAGGTCAGTTTACAGGTTAGACTAATTATCAAACATAAAACGCAAACAAATGTTTATTTGTTGCTGTTCTAAGTTATTATGCCTGGTATAGTACATCGTAAAAATGTTATTTTGTATGGTTTATTGCCGTTTCTCTGTTATAAAATGCGGGCAACCACAAAGATTGCCCGCACTACTTCTTTAATATTTTTTACTTGATAGACTTAAGTCCCCAAATGTTATCTGCATACTCTTTTATTGCCCTGTCGGCGGCGAATATACCCGCCGAAGCAATATTTATGAGCGACATTTTGTTCCACTTCTTCTTATCGGTTGCATAGAGCTTTGATATGTCGTGCTGGGTTTGCCTGTACGATTCAAAATCTGCCATGCACATGTAAGGGTCTGCTATAGGGGCGCCCATGGTGCCCGTCGTCAGGTAAGCAGCTATATCGGAGAACGACTGACCGTTAAATCCGATTATAAGCGCTTCGATTATTCTGCGCAGTTTGGGCGATTCGTTGTAGTATTTGTTTGAGCTGTAGCCCGACTTCCATATATCGTCAACTTCACCCGATTTGAGGCCGAATATAAAGATATTATCCTCTCCCACCGCTTCAGACATTTCTACGTTAGCGCCGTCGAGCGTGCCGATCGTAAGCGCGCCGTTTATCATGAACTTCATGTTGCCCGTGCCGCTTGCTTCCTTGCCTGCAAGCGATATCTGCTCAGATATCTCAGAGGCAGGCATCAGCTTTTCCGACATGGTAACGTTGTAATCTTCCATATAAACAACGTTGAGCTTTTCGTTGATCTTCTTGTTCTTTCTAATGTCTTCGGCGAGGAAGTTTATAAGCTTGATGATATTCTTCGCCATCTGGTAGCCCTGGGCCGCCTTTGCGCCGAAGATGTATGTCTTGGGCTGAATGTCAAGGTCGGGGTTTTCCCTCAGGTCGAGGTAAGTGTCTATTATATTGAGCGCATTTAAAAGCTGGCGTTTGTATTCATGCAACCTTTTTGCCTGTACGTCGAACAGGGTTTCGGGGTCTATTATCACGCCCTGCTTCTTGTATGCGTACTCCGCAAATTGCTGCTTTTTGATTGCCTTTATTTCGCCTAGGCGCTTCAATACGCTTGCGTCGTTCTGGAATTTCTTGAATTCAGACAGCGTTGCGGCATTGAGCACATAGCCGTCGCCGATGCACGAGTTGAGCAGTTCGCACAGTTCGGGGTTAGACTGGCACAGCCACCTTCTGTGGGCGATGCCGTTGGTAACGTTGGTGAACTTTTCAGGTGTGTAGTCGTAAAAATCTTTGAATACGGACTGCTTGATTATTTCACTGTGAAGGGCGGAAACGCCGTTTACCTTATGACCGCCGTATACCGAAAGGTTGGCCATCTTCACCTTGTCGTATTCAAGTATCGCCATGCGCGAGATCTTGCCCCATTCGCCGGGGTATTTCTTCCACAGGTCTTCGCACATGCGCCTGTTGATTTCCTGTATTATCGAATAGATGCGGGGCACCTTTCTGCGAACAAGGTCTTCCGACCAGGTTTCAAGCGCTTCGGCAAGCACGGTGTGGTTGGTGTATGCACAGGTTGCAGTCGTGATAGCCCACGCATCGTCCCAATTAAAGAAGTTTTCGTCTATAAGCACCCTCATCAGTTCGGGTATGGCCATTGCGGGATGCGTATCGTTGAGGTGTATCGCCGCAAGTTTGGGCAGATCCCTAAGGTCACCGTATCTGTGCTTGTGATCTGCAACTATATTCTGGATAGACGCCGAGCAGAGGAAATATTGCTGCTTGAGCCTGAGCGACTTTCCGCCTTCATGATTGTCTGCGGGATAGAGCACCTTGGTTATCAGGTCGGCGTCGTTGTCCTCGCTCATAGCCTGATAGTATTCACCCTGCGAAAAGAGCTTCATGTTGAAGTCCTGCGCGGGCTTGGCTTTCCACAGCCTGAGCACGGAAACGGCCTCGCTGTCCTTACCGGAGATCATCATATCGTAAGCAATGGCCTCTATCTCATTGCTGTTGATATACTCCGTCTGCATGCCGTACTTAGTCCATTTTTCCTGAACCTGGCCGTCGAACCTTACTTTGAACGACTTATCGCTTCTGTTTGTGAGCCATACTTCGCCGCCGGGAAGCCAAACGTCGGGCAGCTCTATCTGCCAGCCGTCCACTATCTTCTGCTTGAACAGACCGAATTCATAGCGCAGGGAATAGCCCATTGCGGGGTAGTTGCCTGTAGCAAGGGCGTCCATAAAGCAGGCGGCAAGCCTTCCCAGTCCGCCGTTGCCGAGGCCGGCGTCAGGCTCAAGCTCGTAAAGGTTTTCAAGGTCGAATCCGTAGGAGGAAACCACCTTTTTGTATACGTCTGTTGCGCTGAGGTTGTAGATGCTGTTTTTAAGCGACCTGCCGAGCAAGAATTCCATGCATAGGTAATACACGCGCTTTGCACGCTTAGCCTTTACCTTTTTGTGGAACTGCTGCCTTTTTTCAAGCAGAATATCCCTTACGCTCATGACAACAGCTTTATACATCTGCTCTTCAGAGGCCTCTGTGGGGCTTACGCCGAAGTAGCGCGAAAGCTTGCCTTTTATCGCCTCTTTGACTTCCTTTTCGGTTATAGCTGCACTCATTTCTAAACCTTTATCTCCTTTTGACAGTAAAATATAAATATTTACCATGCAAAGACCTTTCTTAAGCAAAAGAAAGGTCTTTGAAAATTTTCTTCAGTTAAATATAAATGCGCAAGCAATCGACAATTTAACCAAAACAAGTATAACAGGTTTCGGAAAAATAATCAATTAATATTTAAGCATATCGAAATAAAGAGCTTCATATTGTTTTGCCGACCTGTTCCAGCTGAAGTCGGTAGTGGCAGCCCTGTACATAAGTTTTGCCCATTCCTCTTTATTTCTATAATCTGAAATTGCCTCGCGCACAACATACATCATGTCGTGAGCATTGTAGTTGGCAAAGGTATAGCCGTTTTCAAGCGGATGTATGCTGTCTTTCAGGCCGCCCGTCTCCCTCACTACAGGTATCGTACCGTAGCGGCAGGCTATCATCTGCGAAAGTCCGCAGGGTTCTGATTTCGACGGCATGAGGAAGATATCCGCGCCGGAATAGATCTTTCTTGAAAGGTCGCCGTTGAACATTATGTTGGCGCTCACCTTTCCGGGATATCTCCTCGCAAGGTCGGAGAACCAGCCCTCGAAATGCGATTCGCCCGTTCCGAGAAGCACGAACTGAACGTCGTCCTGAAGTATCTCGTCTATCACGGTGGTCACAAGGTCAAGCCCTTTGTGGGCGGCAAGACGTGATATCATGGCAATTATAGGCGTATCGGCGCTGTCGCGCAGGCCAAGCATACGCTGCAATTCAGATTTGCACACCTTTTTGCCTGCAAAATCTTCGGGCGAATAGGGCGCAAACAGATGCTTGTCGTATTTGGGGTTATACCCCATGTCGTCTATGCCGTTGAGTATGCCCGTAAGCTTGAATTCGTTTTTGCGTATGATGGGATCGAGCCCGTGCGCGTAATAAGGATTCTTTATTTCCTCTGCATAGGAAGGGCTTACGGTTGAAAACCTTTCGCAGCACTCTATGGCGCCCTTCATCAGGTTTATGCAGTGGTTATACTCAACAAGCCCAGCGTAGGTACCATAAATATCGAACAGGTCGCTGAGTATATCCATAGAGTATATGCCCTGATATTCGATATTGTGAATGGTGAACAATGCCCTTATGAACTGGTATTCCGGTCTGAAGCAATAGTTGGTCTTAAGATATATTGCTGCAAGCGCCGCCTGCCAGTCGTGGCAGTGCATTATGTCGGGGTAGAAATTGATGAAAGGCATTATCTCGAGCACGCTGCGCGAGAAGAATGCAAATCTTTCCCCGTCGTCAAAATAGCCGTAGCATCCGGGGCGCTTGAAGTAAAACTCGTTGTCGAGGAAATAGAACGTCACCCCGTCCTTTTCGTAGGTAAAGATGCCGCAATACTGGTTTCTCCACGCAAGAGGAACATAAATATTGCCGATGTAGTTGAACTGCTGCTTGAATTCCCACTTTATATCCGAATACATGGGAACAACGACGCGCACGTCGAACTTGCCCGAAGCGGCAAGCGCCTTTGAAAGCGAGCCTACTACTTCGGCAAGGCCGCCCGTCTGAATAAAGGGCGTACATTCCGACGCAACAAATAATATTTTTTTCTTGTCGCTCATGGCGACGGGTTCTGCCTGAGTGGGCACTTCGACCTCCTTTACAGCCTTTGCTGTGGATGCCGTCCTGCGGCGGTGGGTAGCCGATGCTATGCGGATCCCCCCACTCTTCTTTGCGCGGACAGCCGATGTCTTTGAATTGATTTCTGTCATTTGTGAATCACCCCGCGCTTAAATGAGCGAGCCTTTTCCTATAAAGTATGGCTGGATTTCGCAGCCTGCAAGCACTCTGTTGTCCCTTATTATGGAGTTTTTATCGCTCACAACGTAAGAGAGGTTGCAGTCGTGGCCCACGTAGTTATCCGTCATGAGTATGCAATTTTTGACTACAGCCCCCTTGCCTATCTTTACGCCGCGGAAGAGGATGCAGTTTTCAACGGTGCCCTCTATCAGGCAGCCGTCCGAGATGAGCGAGTTCTTTACTACCGCGTTATCGGTAAACTTTGCGGGAGCGCTGTCGTTTACCTTTGTATATACGTCCCTGTTGCCGAATACTTCGTTCCTTATGTCCTTCTTTAAAAGATCCATGTTGGAGTTGAAGTATGCAACAAGCGAGTCTATGTTTGCGTAGTACCCCTCCATCTTATAGCCGAAGAGCCTCATGTTTTTTACGCCTGGAACAAGTATGTCCCTGCCGAAGCTTGTATAGCCGTGCTGGATGGCGTCCTGAATGAGGTTGAGCAGAAAAGACGTGCGCGCAACCATTACGTTGATGTAATTCTTTTTTACGCCCCTTGCAACGGGGTTGATGCAGAGGTCGTTTATCCTGCCCTCTTTATCAGTTTCAAAAGTCACATAGTAGCGCGACTTGGATACCTTGTGCTCATGATATACAAGCGTGAGGTCGGCGTTTTTCTCCTCGTGGAATTTTATAACGTCGCTGTAGTCAAGCTTGTATACCGAGTCGCTGTCAGAAAGCACAACATAGTCCTGTTTGCACTTTTTAAGAAAGGATGTAGCGCCCTTAAGCGCCTCTAACCTGCCCTTATACAGCGTCTCCGATTCGTCGCTGTAAGGGGGAAGCAGTATAAGGCCGCCCTCTTTCCTTGCAAGATCCCAGTCTTTGCCCGTGCCGAGATGATCCATCAGCGACTGATAGTTCTGTTTTGTTATTACGCCCACCGTGGTGATGCCTGAGTTGACCATGTTCGAAAGGGCAAAGTCAATAAGGCGGTATCTCCCGCCGTAGGGCACCGAACCCATTGATCTTACTCTGGTGAGTTCGGGTACGTTTTCGTCATTTATGCTTGAAAATATAACTCCGACAGTTGAAGCCATGATATTTATCCTCCCTTAAACGTCCTTATCAACTATTTCGCCTGCGGGCACTTTGCCGCCGTTATTAACGGTTATGCCCCTGCCTAAAACGGTTATGCCGGCCGTTTTGCCTTCAACTTTGCAGGCCTCTTCCTTCACTTCGCCTATCGAGGCATTTTCACCCACCGTTACTTCCTCGTCGATTATCGAGTAGTTGATGGTTGCACCCTTCTTTACGGTGATATTGCCCATGAGCACGCTGTCTTTTACGACTGCTCCGTCCTCTACCACGCAGTTGGTGCCTATGACCGAATTGATAACTTTGCCTTCGATGTCAGAACCGTTGGCAACTATGCTGTTTTTAACTTCGCCTTCTACATATGCGGGAGGAGAAAGCGGGCTTCTTGAATGTATCACGAAGTCGCTGTCGTCAAGATCGAATTTGGGGGCCACGCCCAGAAGATCCATGTTGGCTTCGAGCAGTGAGCTTATCGTGCCTACGTCCTTCCAATAGCCGTCGAAACGGTACGAAACCATCTTTTCGCCTGCAGCAAGCATCGTGGGAAGGATATTCTTGCCGAAATCGTTTTCCGACTTGGGGTCTGCCTCGTCCATTTCAAGGTATTTATACAACTTGTCTGCGCTGAAGATATATATACCCATCGAAGCAAGGTTGCTCTTGGGCTTGGCGGGCTTTTCCTCAAACTCATATATCGAGCCGTCGGGATTGGTATTGAGTATGCCGAAGCGCGAAGCTTCTTTCACGGGAACTTCCATGCAGGCTATAGTGCACGCCGCACCCGTCTCCTTGTGCGCCTGAAGCATCTTGTCGTAGTCCATCTTGTAGATGTGGTCGCCGGAAAGTATGAGAACATAGTCGGGATCGTACATCTTCATGAAGCGTATGTTTTGGTATATGGCGTTTGCGGTGCCCTTGTACCATGAAGTAGACTTCTTTGCCTCGTAAGGCGAAAGGATATGTACGCCGCCGAACGTTCTGTCCAGATCCCACGGCTGGCCGTTGCCCACATACTCGTTGAGTACGAGAGGCTGGTACTGCGTAAGTACGCCCACGGTGTCTATGCCGGAATTTATACAGTTAGACAGAGGAAAGTCTATTATCCTGTACTTCGCACCGAAAGAAACGGCAGGCTTTGCTATGTTGCTTGTAAGGGCGTAAAGACGGCTGCCCTGTCCGCCGGCAAGCAGCATAGCTACGCACTCTTTTTTTCTTAGCATAACTTTGTGTCCCCCAAAGAAATTATTTTTTGGTTATTATGTTGCATACGGCGTGAAAAACAGCCTTGAAAGCAAGCTTTGCACAACCAAATGCCGCAAAGGCGAAAGTAAATTTCATTCACCTTGTATATTTTATCACATTTAAATCAATATTTCAAGACTGATTTGGATATTTTTGCAATATTTTAGTAAAAAATAGTTGCGCCATGTGCCGTAAATAATATTGATAAGACTTTGTGTATTTTAAATAGCGTTATTAATGCTATATTATATGCATTCACCGCCAAGCCTGTTTTTATATGTGGTCGCTTCGTCCACCTTTATTATTATATCATGTCCGTAAAAGCCGTTATCTATATTGTATACTGTCAGTTGAAACACCCCTTTATCGGTTTCGAAATTTATAAACTGTATGCGGTAATGTTCGCTGCTGGGACTCCTTTGGGTAAAGATATAGTCTATGTATTCGTTTACCATTGCGGTATTTGTAAGGTATACTCTTTTTAGCTTGCTGCCTATAAAAACAGAAAGATCGTCTTCACTCAGGATAGTTCCGAAAAGTTCGCAGCAGTGCCTGTGAGGTGTGATGTAAATATACAGTACATGATTGTCTGTAGTTATTCTTATTCCGTCGTACTGCTCGCCCGGAAACTGATCTTCAGATTCCGGAACAATACCTGCCACAAAATTCACAGGCCATTTACCGTCTTTTTCCATGGCAACATCGTCAAACTTATTTTTATCAAGCTGATATTTTTCGGTGGTGCCCTGAAAAAGGCCGTCTATTTTTAAAATGGTTTCACCATGTAAACCGAGTTCCTCAAAATCATCCGGCGAATCAGTCCTTTCTTTGCTGAATCTGTTGTATTCTATCATAATTCATTCCAACCTTTTGCTTATATTTAATGTAGTGGTTTTCGGCCCTTTTGCTTATATTTAATGTAGTGGTTTTCGGCGTGTAAGGGCTATACAGTTCTTTAACAGTATAACACATGTTCTTTTTCTTTGCAATACCCAAATGTCGGTTTTAGCATATAGAGATAAGTTTGCAAAGCACCGCCCCATACTGTGCCGTAAAGTTATCAACCGAAAAAAAATGGACAGGGGACAGTCTTTGATTATATGACGCTGTCTTAATATTTATATATTATGATAACGTCATAATAAAAAGGGCGAGGTTGTAACCTCGCCCTTTTTATGGTGCCCCGCGTGAAAACAAAGTTGAACTTTCGAGTTCTGCGAGACTGACTGTTTCTTCTTTGCCGTTGGCATTGTAAATGATTTTTAAGTGGTCGTCGTACAGGTAAATGGCGTTGATAAACGTGTCTATTATCTTGCGCTTGCCTTCCTGCGTGGTTATATCTATCTTGCGGAAGTTGGAGAGAGCCATTCTGAAATGGTCTTGCGTAAAGATTGGCGCTTTAAGCTGTTCTTTGGCAATCGCGTCGCTTATCTCGCGTTTTTCCTTTTCAAGTCCGTCCAGCCGCTTCAATAAGGTTTCCGTCGCGTAGCCCTTCTGTACGGCGTTTACGATATTCTCTATCTCTTTTTCCTTTTGTTTCAATTGCTCCTGCAACTTGGGGAGAACAGTACTCTCCGTGTACTGTAACTCATACAGTTTTGCCGAGAGCCTCTCTATCACGCCATCGTCTTTGAGGAATTCCATTGTCTTATAGACTATGAAATCTTCCAGCTTGGTCTTGCTGACGGGTTTCTTTTCGCATTGGTGTTTCTTCTGCCGCACACAGGCATAATAGCGATAGACAATGCCTTTTGTGCCGCTCGTTCCCGTCTGCGCAACCATCATTGCTCCGCACCGCCCGCAAAACAGTTTGGTGGTGAGCAGGTAATCTTCGTCCGCCGAATGTCTTGCCGGCGCCTTTGAGTTCTTGGCAAGTTCCAACTGCACGGCATTGAACAGCTCTTCCGAAACAAGCGGCGGCACGCTGTTCTCTATCACCACGCCCATGTGGTGGTACTCTCCGATATAAACTCTGTTAGAGAGCATATAGCGGATTGCATTATACCTCAAAGCCTTGCCATTTGAGCGAGTTGCTTTACGCTCGTTCATTATGTTATAGATTTCCTTTACCGTCTTTCCGTCATTACTCAACTTGAATATCTCCTGAACGACGGGCGCGGCTTGCGGGTCTATATCGAGCTTGCGCTCTTTGTTTATCACATAGCCGAATGGAACATTGCCTCCATTCCACAAGCCTTTCAAGGCGTTCTCCTTCATTCCGCGCGTTACCTTCTCGGCAAGCTCGGCGGAGTAGTATTCCGCCATACCTTCGAGGACGGACTCCAAGAGTATGCCTTCCGAGCCCTCGGCAATCGTCTCCTTTGCGGAAATGACCTTAACTCCGTTCTTGCGTAACAGCGCTTTATAGTGCGCGCTGTCGTAGCGGTTGCGGGAGAACCTGTCCAGCTTCCACACGATAATACAGTCGAAGGCATGCTTATAACTGTCCTTTATCATTCGCTGAAATTCGGGGCGGTGGTCGGTCTTTGCCGAGAACGCACGGTCTATGTAGTTGCCGATTACCTGAATATCGTTGTATGTCGCGTACTCCATACATTCGCGAAGTTGTCCCTCAATAGACGCTTCCGTCTGATTATCAGAAGAATAGCGGGCGTAGATAACGGCTCTCATTATTTCTGTTCCTCCCGTAAGAGTTTAAGCACGGCTTCTTTGAGTTTGGCGTTGGCGGGAGATTTGGGGTCAAAACACATCTCCACAAACTGTTGCATCTTCTCGTCGTCGAAGGCTTTGGGGTTATAGTCATATAGTTTGCCCTGCGGCTTGTCCGTGCGCCCGAAAATGTAGTCGAGCGATACGTCAAAATAGTCGGCATACCACAGCAAAATTGCGTTCGGTACATCGCTCTGACCATTTTCGTAGCGAAAAATGGCAGACTGAGCCACTGTTCCTATCTCGCTTGCTATAAAAGCCTGTGTTTTGCCTACGCTCTCGCGCAGAGTTCTCAATCTTTCTCCTATAATTTTAATGCTCATACTGTCACCTCGTATATTATTATACACGATTTTTAAATTAAGTCAATATGATTATCGTATTTAAACAAGTACAAATTATAGCAAAAATGATTAAATAGAGTTAATTTCGGTCACTATATTTTATCTGCGAGAAACACTTGACTTAATGAACTGAATCTGATAAGATATACAGGCAATTAAATAAAAACTTGCACGACCCTTTCGCCGGATCGGGCGTGCTCGGAGTCAATAAATCAGCCTTAGGCTTTATGGTTGATTTGTTGGCTCCTTTTTTTGTCAAAAGGAGGTCAACCATGTACGAAACTACACCGCTCAAAGACTTGCAGGCAGAACTTGGCGAAACCGCCGAAACAGGGCTTTCGGAGAATGAAGCGAAAACCCGACTTGAAAAATACGGAAGGAATACTCTCGCAAAAACCAAGCGCAAGTCCGTATTCATGCACATTTTGTGCTCGTTCAAGGACGTAACGATTATCATTCTGTGTGTTGCAATGGCACTGTCGCTCTACATAGCGCTCACAACGCACCCCGACAATCTGACGGAACCTATCGTCATTGCGTTTATCATCGTGCTGAATATCTTTCTTTCGGTGCGCGAACAGGTCAAGGCGGAAAAGTCCGTCGAATCGCTGAAAAAGTACAACATACAAAAATGTACGGTCATCAGAGCAGGAAAGACGGATAAGATAGATGCGGAACTTCTTGTCCCCGGTGACATCATAACCCTTTCTACGGGCGACCGCGTTCCCGCCGACGCCCGCATTTTGGAAGAGACGGGACTTTGCTGTGACGAATCGCTCCTCACCGGCGAGAGCGAACCGGCCACAAAGGACATTTCATTCATGCCCGAAGAGGATACTGCCGCCGCAGACAGCAAGCATATGGTGTTTTCAGGCTCGCTTGTCGTCGCTGGTAAATGCAGAGCCGTTGTAAGCCGCACGGGAAACGAAACGGAGATCGGCCGCATCTCCAAGCTACTTGCAAACGAAAAGGCAAAACTTTCGCCGCTCCAAGAGCGTATGCAAAAACTGGGCAAAGTATTGTCCGTCATCGCCTTTGGAGGCGCATTGCTCGCTTTGCTCATCGGCTGGCTGTACGGCAATCCCGTGCCCGAAATGCTGATGGTGGCTGTTTCCGTTGCGGTTGCGGCTATTCCCGAAGTTATGCCCGTTGTCGTGACCATTTCCCTCTCCTTCGGCGTGGGCAGCATGGCAAAGAAAAATACCATTGTCCGCACGCCTACCGCCGTGGAGACGATCGGCAATATCTCCGTCATTTGTTCGGATAAGACGGGCACGCTCACACAGAACAAAATGCGTGTACAGAAAATTTGGGCTGTGGGCAATACGCCGCTCTCCTCCGAATGTGAGTTCGGAGAGGCTGAAAACAAACTGCTCACATTGTTTCTTCTGTCGAGCAGCGCGGATATGACGAGCGAAAATGCGGTCGGCAACCCCACGGAGCTTGCCATTGCGCGGCTTGCCAAAGAAAAGTTTTCTGCCGTTCCCGACGAATTGAAAAACTATCGCAAAATTTATGAGATACCGTTCGATTCTACGCGCAAGCTGATGACGGTCGTCTATCAGACGGAAAGCGGCTGGCTGTCCGTAACGAAGGGCGCGATCGACCGTATCCGTATCATACCGGACGACAGATTGCAGGGAAGCATCCTTTCCGTACACGACAACTTTGCTTCACAGGCTCTGCGCGTGATCGGCGTCGCCTATAAAAAGTTTGACGCAACGCCTGCCCTTACGCCCGAAGCATTGGAAAACGAACTCACGTTCGGTGGACTCGTCGGTATCATCGACCCGCCGCGGGAGGAGAGCGCTCACGCCGTGCGCGTTGCGAAAGAGGCGGGCATCAAAACGGTGATGATCACGGGCGACCACCTTGCCACGGCAAAGGCGATTGCTGAACAGATCGGTATCCTCGACAGCAATACAAAAATCATGAACGGCAGCGAATTGCGCTCTATATCGGACGACGAACTTGCAGAGATCATCGAAGATTACCGCGTGTTCGCACGCACCTCTCCCGAAGATAAAATACGCATTGTAAAGGCGTTCCAAAAGGCGGGCGAAGTTGTCGCTATGACGGGCGACGGCGTAAACGACGCACCTGCGCTCAAAGCTGCGGACGTGGGTATTGCGATGGGTTCGGGTACAGACGTTGCCAAAGAAGCCGCGGATATGATCTTGCTCGACGACAATTTCTCGACAATCGTTACCGCCGTGGAAGAAGGGCGCAGAGTCTACTCCAATATCCGCAAGTCGCTCTATTCCATGCTCGGATGCAATTTTTCCGCACTCACCATCGTGCTTTTTGCGCTCATCTTCGGGTGGGGTTCTCCCGTTACGGCGTTGCAGATACTCGTTATTAAAGTTGCATGCGACGGCATCCCTGGCTTTTCGCTGTGCGTGGAAAAAGCGGATCCCGACATTATGAAGCAGCCGCCCGTAAAGAAGGGTTCAAGCATATTTGCTGGCGGGCTGATCTCCAAGATCATACAGATCTCTGTCGTGTTTACGGTCGCAACGCTGATACCCGTCTGGCTCGGCTGGCATTGCTATTTGGGCAGCGGCAAACAGCCGAGCTTTGCCGTTGCGCAGACAATGACTTTTCTCGTCATGGGGCTTACGACTGTCGTTCACGTCTATAACTGCCGCACGCACCTTTCTGTATTCCAGAAGGGGCGCGGCGTGAATAAACTCGTCATAGGAACGACTTTGCTCGGTGCCGCCATCATGATACTTATTGCGGTGATACCGCCCGTCGCGCAGCTTTTCGGGCTCGTTCCGCTCGGAATATGGCATTGGGTGATCGTATTCTCCCTTTCGCTCACCCCGCTCATTTATGTAGAAATACTCAAACTTACAAAACACTTCAAACGCATTTAAGGAGACAATTATGTTCAGAGAAATGAGAAGAAAAAGGCAGGCTCTTTCCAAAGAAGCCTGCGAACAGATACTCAAAGACGGAAAAACGGGTGTGCTTGCTCTGCTCGGCGATGATGATTACCCCTATACCGTACCGCTCAACTACTGCTATGAAAACGGAAAACTCTATTTTCATTGCGCGAAGAGCGGGCATAAAATCGACGCCGTAAAGAAATGTGCCCAAGCGAGTTTTTGCGTCATCGCGCAGGACGACATCGTTCCGCAAAAGTTTACCACCTACTTTTGCAGCGTCATAGCATTCGGACAAGTGCGCATTGTTTCAGACGAAAAGGAAAAACTTGAAACTATAAACAAACTTGCAATAAAGTATTGCCCCGATGAAAGTGCCGAGGCAATGCGCAGAGAGATAGAGCGCGAATTTCCGGCTCTGTGCGTTCTCGAATTTACCATAGAGCATTTGTCTGGGAAACAAGCGATTGAACTTTGCGGAAAGACGCGATAAAAAACAAACAAATGTTCTTATTTTGCTTGACAAGCGGGGTTGCGGTATGATATAATGCGAAATGTATCAAGCAAAATGCCCGTATCGGTGAAAGAAACGAGCGGTCAGGTCTGTTCCCATTGCCTTATGCAGTTTGCGGCTGTTCGGCAAAGATGGCTTTAACGGACTTGATCGGCCGGCGGCGGATCGGTCGTAAAGGCGGCATTTTGCAAAACAAAAAACGGTACCCGAGCAAGTTGCGCCCGTTTGGCGCTGCATCACGATTCTCTTGCAGCGGCAA